>Ga0257106_1001497_pt1 | contig 11458 bp, 5 predicted proteins | sample LP_taG_3_FD_190177 | JGI IMG/M metagenome (GOLD analysis project Ga0257106, IMG submission 190177) | Marine microbial communities from Northeast Subartic Pacific Ocean, Canada - LP_J_2011_P26_10m | ecosystem: Environmental > Aquatic > Marine > Oceanic | place: Canada: Northeast Subartic Pacific...
GGATCCGCAATGCTACGGGGCTCTGGTGGACGCGTTCGTGGCGCACGGATCGTTGGACCGGGCGCTCGCGACTGTATACACCGCGGAGGATGAACCGAGGGTTAAGCTCCCGGCCAGGGTGTACCTCGGTGTGATGCGCGCGCAGGCTGCGACGGGAGACGTGCGCGGCGTGCGTCTATTGGCGGAACGTCTCGAGCGGGTCCTCGCGGAGCGGCGGGCGGAGCGCGAATCGAAGGGTCGACGCGGGAAGAAAGCGACGTCCGAGGATCTCTTGTCCGCCAACGACGTCGCCGCGGCGGCTTCCGTCGGCGGCTCGATCCCTGGACGGTCCTTAGGGTTCAGCGGCGGCCCCGCCGTCGAGGCTGAGGTTGTCATGTGCGAGGCTGAGGCGAAAGCCGCGGCGGGCGACGCCGACGGCGCGAGAGCCGCGCTCGAGCGGCTGAAGAAGCTTGACTACTCGGCGTCGTCCAAGGTGCTGAGGGACAGGTCCACCGAGCTCCTCGTCTCCTTGTTCGTGAAGGAGATCGTCAGCCGCGGTGACGTGGTCCCCGCGGGCGGTATCCCCGCCATGGGATCGCTGTCCGCTGCGGCGGAGGGTAGCGACCAGGGAGCGGAGCAGTGCGTCCTCGAGGAAATCGCGCCCGAGGTTGGCGAGGACGCGGGCTTTCTCAACTGCAACGTCGACGACGTCGCGGTCGATCGTTCGCAGGACAGGTCCGACAAGTCCATGTGGGGGATCACCCAGGCGCTCGATCTCATCGACAGCGCGTGGGGCTTCGCGTCCTTGGACGAGGACGACGAGTTCCTCCCGTCTCTCGACGAGGACGACATTCCGGTTCCCTCCGCCTCCGGCTTTGGCGGCTTTTACAACAACGCGTTCAAGCGCGACTTTGGCGTGCCCATCGGTAAGCCCCAGTACGACTGGACCGCGCCCAAGGCTGCACCGTCGTTGAGGTCGTCCGAGGCTGCGGATGCCCTCGAGCTGTGGGCGGGCGCGGCGGGGCGGCTCTTCGCGGGTGAAGCCGAACCCTTAATTTTCCGCGGCGGCGTCGACCCGTCCACTTTGTTGCGCGAGCTCAGACCGGAGGTTGGCATGACGATCGACGAGGACGATGACGATTTCGAGGACCTCGATTTGGACGACACCGCGCGGCGTGACGCCGTGGATGCGGGTTTCTCCCTCGGGTGGTTCTCGAGCCCGCTGGGAGGAAACGACACGGGGGCGTACAGGTTCGTGGTGAGGGACGACGAGCCCGCGGGTCCCGCCGCCGCCGCCGTCGGTCGCGAGGGAATCGCGGTGGTCATCGACGAGGAGCTCCGGCCGGTCGGTGTCCTGCGGGGATCGCCGGACGCGCTCTTCTTCGACGTCGACGCCAAGGTTCGGGAGGTTATGGGCATGTCGCCGGCTGTCATCGAAGGGGACACTGCCACCGTGGGCGACGTCGCGGTCATATGCGCCGCCGCCGCGCACGATGAGCCGGTGGCCATCACGGACAACGAGGGCAGGCTTCGCAGAGTGCTGAGGCAGGAGGACCTGCTGGAGCCTATACGGAGCCAGCTGAGGGAGGAGTCGGAATCGCGTTTCGGGGGTTCCACCAGATAACTATTCTTTCGTTGTGAATTTTTCACGCAGCTAAACCATTTTTTGCGCTAGTCGCTCCGCCGCGCGAAGCATCTTGATCGCCGACATCGTCGCCCCGAACCCGTTATCGATGTTCACCACCGTCACCCCAGTCGCGCACGAGTTCAGCGTCGCCATCAGCGGGCTCAGACCCCCCATCGCGGCTCCGTACCCGACACTCGTGGGCACGGCGATGACGGGAGCGTCGATTAAACCGGCGCAGACGCTCGGCAGCGCTCCGTCCATCCCCGCCACCACCATCACCACGTCCGCCTCCCGTATCTCATCCAGCCGTGACAGTAGTCTCTGAAGCCCCGCGACGCCCACGTCGGCGATGAGCCGGACGTCCTCCACGCCCATGAGCCGAGCGGTGATTGTCGCTTCCTCTGCGACGGCGAGGTCCGCGGTTCCCGCGGTGAGCACCGCGAGCGTTCCACGGACGACGGGCGTGGGCGGGGCGTCGCTGGAGCCCTGTAGGGTGCACACGCGCGCGAAGGAGTCGTACTCGACCGCGGGTTCGATTAAACGGATTTTTTCGTACACTTCCGGGTCCACGCGCGTCGCCATCACCGCGGACTGGCGGTCGCGCAGCGCGAGCATGATCTTCGCGATCTGCCCTGGGGTCTTTCCCGGGCCCCACACCACCTCGGGAAGGCCCGTGCGCGCGGTCCGGCCGAGGTCCAGCTTGGCGAAATCGCCAACCTCGAGCGTGGTGTATCGAGCTTCGCCTGACGTGGACTCCTGGCCGTCCAGGCCGAGAGCGGCGGGAGTCAGGGTTCGGGCGGGTCGTCCGGCGTTTCGCGTAACAACGCGCGCTGAACGGGTGGCCACCCTCGGGTTCCTCGCCGCCCCTGGGGTCGACCGCGCGCGCGTGAGGGCGACGTGCGACGCGATGGTCATCGCAGCGTGCATGCTCGTCTCTTGCTTTGGGTGGAAGGACCAGCGCGCCCCGCGTGTGATCTCGGGGGGCGTCCCGAGCAGTTATTTTGGCGATGGCGAATTCGCGAAAGATGATTTCATCGTCCTCAACCCTAAACGGCACAACGCAGGGCACTCGCACCGGCGACGAGCCGCGGGGGACGGTGCAGGCGCGACCCGAGGAGTCATGTCGAACGTATACCAGCTCGAGCCGCCGACGGAGGGCAAGGTGCTGCTCACCACCTCGCACGGCGAGATCGAGGTGGAACTCTGGCCCAAGGAGGCTCCAAAAGCATGTCGCAACTTCGTCCAGCTGTGCATGGAGGGCTACTACGACGGCTGCATCTTCCACCGCATCATCAAGGACTTCATGATCCAGACGGGAGATCCCACGGGCACGGGGCACGGCGGCGAATCCATCTACGGCGAACCCTTCAAGGACGAACTCCATTCGCGGATCAAGTTCAACCATCGCGGGCAACTCGCGATGGCCAACGCGGGCGGCCGCGACACCAACGGCAGCCAGTTCTTCATCACCCTCGAGCGAACCGACTGGATCGACCGCAAGCACACAATCTTCGGCAAAGTCACCGGGCACACCATCTACAACGCCCTGCAGATCGCCGACCTCGAGGTGGACGGCGATCGACCCGTGGAGCCCTACCCGAAGATCCTCAAGGCGGAGATCGTGTGGAACCCCTTCGAAGACATCGTCCCGCGGGTCACTAAGAAGCTGGACGGCGACGTGGACGACGCGGAACCCGGGGGCGAGAAGAAGACAAAGAAAAAGGAGAAGAAGAAGCTCAACCTGCTGTCCTTCGGAGAGGAAGCCGGCGAGGAGGAGGAGGAGCTCGCGAAGATGGCAAAGCCGAAAGTCAAGTCCGTCTTCGACGCAGACGCCGCGGAGCACGACGAACGCATCGCCAAGCCGGGATCTGCCGAGGAGGCCGCGGCGCTAGACGCGGACGCGACGGAGCTGGAGCGGACCAAGGCGTTCCGCGAACGGATGCGCGCCAAACTCGCGGCGAGGGAGGCGGGCGAGGAGGAACCCGAGGGGGGCGACGGCGACGGCGGGCTGGGCGACTTCGAGCGGCGCATGCGAGAGAAGGCGGCGTCGATGCAGGCGCAGTTCGGGGATGTCGCCGCGCGCGTCGCCGCGGAGGCTGCGGACGCGGAGGAGAAGGAGGCGAAACGGCGGCGGAAGGAGGAGAAGGCTGCGGAGAAGGAGCGCCGCGCCGAGGAGAAGAGGGAGAAGGAGGCGAGCCGGCTGCGAAAGCTCGGGATCGGCAAGGCGAAGCTCACCTCCGAGGAGGCTGAGCTGATGACCGCGAGCGAGGTGCGACGCGTGGAGACGAAGCACAAGCGCAAGACCGTCGCGGGGCGCGAGAAGGGGATGCTGAAGAAGCTCAAGGCGTTCGAGAGCAACCTCGTGGGGAGCCTGAAGGCGGCGGCGAGACACGACGGCGCCGACGAGGACGACGCCGCCGCCGCGACTGCCGAGAAGGAAGGCGAGGAGGAGGCGCGGGAGGGCGGCGCGGGAGTCACGCGGTTCGTCTCTGAAGGCCTCTACTACGGCGACGACGACGACGAGGACGACTCGGATTGGAAGTCGCACTCGCTCAAGTTTTCAAAGGAACCGAGGCGGGGCGAGTACCACGCCTCCGTGGACGACTACGTGGTGGAGGACCCGCTGCTGATGAAGGGGAAGGAGAAGTTCATGGCGTCCAAGGCTGCGAAGCGGATGAACGAGTGGGCGGGGCAGAGCCTGACGTGAGCGCGCGCGATCGTTTCGCGTAGACTAGAACTCCAGAAGTGTGTCACAAAGGGCTTGGTAAAATAAAACCTCATTCAGCCCAACTCCAAAAAGTTGCCCAAATCGACCTCCATTGACTCAAAAGATAGACCGTGAGAGTGGGTGTGGGCATCGACTCAGGAATGGAGGTTCGAGTGTCCTGTCGCGAGGTTTGGCGATTTTGAGCGATTTTGAACCCCGAGAGACAGAAAAGACTTGGGCACCCATCGGCCGTCACAACCAAAGCGCACCTCCGAGGTTCATCACACCCGAGGGAGAAGCACTCATCGCCGCCACCATGTCGCAGGGCTGGGGCGTCCTCGTCGCCAAATGCGACAAGTCCAGGTCCGCGAAGCACCTGGACAGGTCCGTCGACCGGAGCGGCGACGTCACCGCCGAGCCCTTCAGGGAGCAGCCCGACATCGAGCTGAGGCTGACGAAGACCATCGTCGGGCGCATGCTCATGAACGCGGAGGGTACCGCCCGCGCGCAGAGCCAGGTGGCCGATATCCTTATCGACATGCCGTCCGGTGCGTGTTCCTCCGTGCATCCCCTCGCGTTAAGACGCCTTCGACGTTCAAATGATGGCACCCCCCACGGCAAAAACCCGAGCGAGATCCGACGACCCCTCTCCCGTATCTGACGCCCATCCGCCCCCACTTTCCATCCCACCAGTGAGCGCCAAGCACTGCGTCATCACGTGCACCGAGTCCGAAGACTCCGATACCCCCTACGTCGTCACCGTCCAGGACAGCTCCAGACACGGCGTCCAGGTGAACAAGAAGAAGATCTCGGGACCCGCCCCACTCGAGCACGGCGACGTCCTCACCCTCCCCTTCGGCATGGACTACGAGTTCTCCGTCCTTCACGACGGCGACAAGCCCATCGCGCCCAAACCCGCGGAGCCCAAGAGCGCGAAGAAGACCCCGGGCAAGCGCGCCAAGTCCGCCGGCAAGGCGTCCGCGGGCAAGAAGAAAGCCGCGCCCGAAGTCGACGAAGACGCCGCCGCCAAGAGAGCCAAGGCGGACTCGGGCGATTCCCCGTCCGCCACCAAGAAACTCTTCGCCGACGACGCGAACGCGCTCGAAGAGGCGAAGCAGCTCGAGGACGCCAACGCCAAGCTCCGCGATGAGCTCAAGGCGGCCAAGGAGACGATCGACGAGCTCAACGGCGCCAAGGAGGCGTCCGTCGCCGCCGACGACGCGCTCAGGGCTGAGCTCGAAGAGGAGAAGGCCGCGATCGCCGACGCCGCGAAGGCGCAGCAGATTGAGATCTCAAACCTCACCGCGCAGCTCAAGGGCGCGGAGGCGTCCGTCGCCGCGGCCGAGGCGTCCGCGGCCGCCGCGACTGAGTCCAAGGCGGAGGTGCGCACGGCGCTGGACCGAGCCGTCGCCGCGCGAGAGGAGGCTGAGAAAGCCGCCGCCGAGACCAAGACCGCGCTCGAGGAAGCCAAGTTCGCGATCGACGAGGCCAACGCCGCCGCCGCCGCCGCCGCCGAGAAGGCTGCGGGCGGGTCGAAGGAACTCGAGGCTGAGAACGCGTCGCTCCGCGCCAAGCTCGACGAGGAGCGCGCCGCCGCCGCCGTCCTATCCGCCGAGATCCGCGAAGCTCGCGAGAAGCTCGAAGCCACCGAGCAGGACCTCACGATCGCCAAGAACGACGCCGACCAACTCGCGATGAAGCTCACGGAGGCTAAAGCCTCCCTCGCCGCCGCGGTCCATCGCGCGGACGCCGCGGATACCTGCGCGGCGCCGCTGCGAGCGTCTGAGAACGAGGCTCGCCGGGTCTGCGCGCAAAAGGAGGAGGAGGCGAAGGCCATGGCCGACCGACTCGCCGTCGCGAGGATGGCGCACAAGCAGGCGATGGCCGCGCTCAAGGAGGTTGGACTCCGCCTCGAGTACGACCCCGCCGCCGTCGCCGAGGCTGACGTCGAGGCTGACGTCGAGGCTGACGTCGAGGCTGACGTCGACGCCGTTCCCCCCACCGTGGACGAAGCCGTCGAGGACGCGCCCATGGACACCGACGGCGTCACCGGCGCCACGCAGGCTGCGCCCGGGGACTTCGAGACCGACGGGGCTGACGAGGCACCCGCGGCTGACGAGACACCCGCGGCTGACGAGGAGATGGCCGTCGAGAACGAGAACGAGGACGAGGACGAACCCGTCCCGGTGACGGAGGCGGCGGCGCCTGCGGAGGAGGGTTCCCCCGCGCCCGCCCCTGCGATGGCGCCGCCGAGCCCGGTCGAGAAGCCGGAGTCCACGATGCGCCCCAGCGTCGGCGCCGCCACGCAGGAGGCTGCGGCGGTTCTCGGCAGCGGCGAACTCGGGGGCACGCCCGCGCCCGAGGAGGAGGGCGAAGAGGAGACGGAGGCGGCTGTCGTCGAGGGATCCGACGCGGAGACGAAGGGCTCCGACGGTGAGGACATGGAGGAGTCCATCGAGGAGGACGAGGATGCCGAGGATGCCGAGGAGGACGAGGAGGACAAGCCCGTCGAGGAGTCCATCGAGGAGCCCGAGGCTGCCGAGGAGGCTGCCGAGGAGGCTGCCGAGGAGTCTGCCGAGGAGCCGGGTTACGTTACCGTTGCCAAGGTTACGGGCGAGGAGGAAAAGGAGAACTCCGCCCCGGTCGACGCGAGCATCGGCAAGGAGATGCCCTTGACCGAGTTGCAGCCGGAGGACGCCGCGGCGGTGCCCCTCTCCTTCCTGGAGGACTGAGCGGGGTCGAGAGACGGGTGGGATATGATCAGGATCACGCCAGTAGATGATCCCCGTGCAAACGAACGAAGCACTTTTCACACGCACTGAGAAAATAAAACTCGCATCTCCCAGTCTCCGCCGAACCTTCGTCAACCAGTCAACTGATCTGTGGCTCACAGGCGCCCCTCGAGACGTTGGAAGAGGTCAACGCGGATCGACCGGACGTCTCATTAGCGAAGGCGCGCGGGAAGATCTCGGTTCGAGTCTTCACCTCGTGTCGTCCGGAGTGGAAGTCCGCATCGTCCTCGGGCGTGAAGCTTCCTCGACCCACGGGCACAGCGCGCACGGCGGCTGATCGCGATCGGGAAAAGTCGCGGACAGGATGTGCGGAATCTTCGCGTACGTGAATTACGGCGTGCCGACCAAGCAGAAGGCCATCGTGGACAAGCTCCTGAACGGTCTGCGTCGCCTGGAGTACCGTGGGTATGACTCAGCGGGTATCGCCATCGACAACGGCCCGACCCTGGACGAGCTCCAGCCCATCGTCCTCAAGGAGACCGGCAAGATCGACAGGCTCACCGAGCACGTCAATGGCAAGGAGAACCTGAACGGCGAACTCTTCTTCGAGAACCACTGCGGCATCGGACACACGCGCTGGGCGACGCACGGTCCCCCGGCACCCCGTAACAGCCACCCCCACACATCGGACGCCTCCAACGAGTTCCTCGTGGTGCACAACGGCATCATCACCAACCACCAGGCGCTGAGGGAGATGCTCGAGCGCAAGGGCTTCGTCTTCGAGTCCGAGACGGACACCGAGGTGATCCCGAAGCTCACCAAGTACCTCTACGAGAAGTTCCACACCAGAGTCACGTTCAGGCAGCTCGTCATGGAGGTTGTCCGTCAGCTGCAAGGTGCGTTCGCGCTCATATTCAAGTCCTCGCACTACCCAGGCGAGCTCGTCGCCGCCAAGCGCGGGTCGCCGCTCCTCCTCGGCATCGTCGAGGACACTCACGCGAACGCGCCGCACGCGGTGCTCACCTCGGAGGGTTTCAAGACCAGCAAGGAGGGGCCTATCGGCGACGAGGCGCCCAGGGATAACGGCGGTAAGAGGCAGAAGGCGGTCAAGAACCACGTCGAGTATTACTTTGCCTCGGACGCCTCCGCCATGGTGGAGCACACCAAGCGGGTGCTCCACCTGGAGGACGATGACGTGGCGCACCTGCACAACGGCGGCTACGGCATCTACCGCATGGAGAAGAGCAAGCCCACGTCCGGGACGTCGTCCCCGGTGCACTACGAGCCGACGGTGCAGAGCGCCGAGGTTGAGCGCACGGTTGAGACGCTCCAGATGGAGGTTGAGCAGATCATGAAGGGAAGCTTCAAGCACTTCATGCAGAAGGAGATTCACGAGCAGCCCGAGTCCATGGTCCAGACCATGAGGGGGCGCATGGTGACGTGCGATGAGGGCAAGACCGCCGAGCGCGTGTTCTTGGGCGGTATGGTCAACTTTGTCAGCACCATCCGCAGGTCCAGGCGCATCATCCTCTGCGGCTGCGGCACCTCCTACAACTCCGCCATCGCCGTCAGGCAGCTCATGGAGGAGCTCACCGAACTCCCCGTCACCCTCGAGCTCGCCTCCGACGTCCTCGACCGCCAGTGCCCCTTCTTCAGGGATGACACCTGCGTCTTCATCTCCCAGTCCGGTGAGACGGCGGATACCCTCAAGGCTATGCAGTACGCCAAGGAACGAGGCGCTCTCTGCGTCGGCATCGTCAACACCGTCGGCTCGGCCATCTCTCGCAGCACCGACTGCGGCGTCCACATCAACGCGGGCGCGGAGATCGGCGTCGCGTCCACCAAGGCGTACACCTGCCAGATCGTCGCCATGGTCCTCCTCGCGCTCGCGCTCTCCGAGGATTCCATCTCCCGAGCGACGAGGCGCAAGGAAATCATGCAGTCGCTCCTCGGCCTCCCCGAGGCGGTTCGCACGGCGCTCAAGCTCGACGCGCAGATGCTCGCGCTCGCGGCGGATTTGAAGGATGAGCAGAGCCTGCTGATGTTCGGCCGCGGGTACAACTACGCCACCGCGCTGGAGGGGGCGCTCAAGGTTAAGGAGGTTGCGCTGGTGCACTCGGAGGGTATCCTCGCCGGGGAGATGAAGCACGGCCCGCTCGCGCTCGTGGACGAGACGATGCCCCTCGTCGTCGTGGCCACCAGGGACGGGAGCTACGCGAAGCAGGAGAGCGTGGTGCAGCAGCTTCGCGCCAGGGGCGGGCGGCTCATCCTCATCGCCACCGAGGGCGACGAGCAGATTGCCGAGGTTGCCGGGAAGGATGCGACGATCATCTGGGTGCCCGAGGTGGAGGACTGCCTGCAGGCGGTGGTGAACATCGTGCCCCTGCAGCTGCTGTCGTACCACCTCACGGTGCTGCGCGGGCACAACGTGGACCAGCCCAGGAACCTGGCCAAGTCCGTCACGGTGGAGTAAGCGAAGGTCTCAGTAGACTCAAAACATTTTTATGAAAAACGTCACAAACTCACGAAATCCCTAGATCAAAGTCTCAGTAGAAGGTGCGGCGGCGTCGAACGGCACGGGTTAGCTAGGTAGGTGCACCGTCACCATGGCGTTCTGGAAGCCCGGCGGGAAGAAGCCCGAGGCTTCCCTGCCTCTGAGTGCGGAGGTGGACAGGGAAGGCCCAGGGGACGGCGGGGGGCGGCTCGTGATGTATAATCGGAACGAGAATGTCGCGCTGCAGACCCAGCGCGAGCGCCTCCCCATCTTCAAGACCCGCGACGCCATCTTGCACCTCGTGGAGACCCGCGCGACGATCGTACTCGTGGGACAGACGGGGTGCGGCAAGACCACGCAAGTCCCGCAGTACCTCGTCGAGGCGGGGTGGACCGCGGGCGGGCGGCTGGTGGCGTGCACGCAACCCCGGCGGGTCGCCGCGATGACCGTCGCGTCTCGCGTGGCGGACGAGATGGGCGTCACGTTGGGCGCGGAGGTTGGCTACGCGGTGCGGTTCGAGAACGTGTCCACCCCGGGGACGACGCGAGTCAGGTTCTGCACCGACGGCGTGCTGCTCAGGGAGCTCATGGAGGATCCCTTACTGTCGAGGTACTCGGTGGTGATGGTCGACGAGGCGCACGAGCGCTCGCTGGCCACGGACTTGCTACTCGGGCTCTTGAAGAAGGTGCAGCGGCGACGACCCGACCTGCGGATCATCATCGCGTCCGCGACGATCCAGGCGGAGGAGTTCGCCGCGTTCTTCGATACCCGCCACCTGGCGCCGAAGCCCGCGGCCGGGGAGGCTACTTCGTCGAACGCCCCGTCCAGGGAACCCGGCATCGTCTCCGTGGAGGGCAGGGCACACACCGTGCTGATCCACTACCTCGAGAAACCCGCGCCGGACTACGTGAGGGCGTCGGTGGAGGCTGCGATCGATATCCACCGCGCGGAAGGACCCGGGGACGTGCTCGTGTTCCTCACCGGCGAGGAGGAGATTGAAGCCGCGGTGAGCATGCTGCAGGAGGAAGCCGAGGACAACTCGCAGCGTTTACTCGGCGGCGGCGCGGGGACCAACCCGGCGGGAGGACCCGAGCGGTTCACCACGCACCCGCTCTACGCGGGGCTATCCCCGGCGCAGCAGATGGAGGCGTTCAGGCCCGCGCCGAGGTACACTCGCAAAATCGTCGTCGCGAGTAACGTGGCTGAGACGTCGGTGACGATCGAGGGCGTGGTGTACGTGGTGGACTGCTGCTTCGTGAAACAAAAGGCGTACGACCCGACGCGCGGGATGGAGTCACTGCTCACAGCGGAGGCGTCCAGGGCATCGGCGAATCAACGCGCGGGCCGGGCGGGTCGGGTTCGGCCGGGGAAGGCGTATCGACTCTGCACCGAAATCGCGTTCCGCGACCTACCCGAGACGGCGCCGCCGGAGATGATCCGATCCGACCTCGCCGCGACCGTGCTACAGTTGAAGGCGCTGGGCATCGACAACATCATGAACTTCGAGTGGCTCTCGCCTCCACCCGCGGCTAACATGATCAAGGCGCTCGAGCTTTTATACGCGCTGCAAGCCGTCGACGACGACGCCCGGCTCACCAAGCCGCTCGGCATGCACCTCGCCGAGTTGCCGCTGGAACCTCAACTCGGTAAGGCGCTCTTAGTCAGCGGCGAGCTCGGGTGCGTGCAGGAGATGCTCACGGTGTCCGCGTTCCTCCAGGTGCAGACGCTGTGGGTGTCGCCGCGGGGCCGGCAGAAACGGCTGGACGAGTGCAGGGACAGGTTCGCCGTCGCGGAGGGCGACGCGGTCACCGCGCTGAACGTACACACCGCGTGGTGTAAAGCGGGCGGGGCACAGGGCGGCGGGCGCGCGAGGTCGTTCGCGGACAAGAACATGCTCTCGCACCGAGCGCTGGTCAGGG
>Ga0257106_1001498_pt1 | contig 11451 bp, 6 predicted proteins | sample LP_taG_3_FD_190177 | JGI IMG/M metagenome (GOLD analysis project Ga0257106, IMG submission 190177) | Marine microbial communities from Northeast Subartic Pacific Ocean, Canada - LP_J_2011_P26_10m | ecosystem: Environmental > Aquatic > Marine > Oceanic | place: Canada: Northeast Subartic Pacific...
ACGGTATCGCGTGGTCACCGCGGGGTGACGTGATGTACTACGCCGACTCGCCCAGACGAAGGGTCGAGGCGTACGACTTTGACGTCGACACCGGTTTGTTACGAAACGGGCGGGTGTTTGCGAGGATGCCGACCGAATCCGGCGTGCCCGACGGCATGTGCGTCGACGAGGTGGGCGGCGTGTGGGTGTGCGTGTGGGACGCTGGTACGGTGGTCCGGTACGTCCCGGACGGCGAGGGTAACGCTGGAGCGCTGGACCGAACGATCGAGTTTCCGTGCGCCCGCCCGACCAGCGCCTGCTTCGGCGGGATAGAGGGAACCACTCTGTTCGTGACGTCGTGCTCCCTGGACACGACGGTGGACGCGGACTCGGTGGACCTGTCATTGGATGAACCCACCGCCGGGGCTGTGTTCGCGATCGACGTCGGCGTGAAGGGCGTGCCGGTCCATCATGCGGCGTTCTGATGTCGTAAGTTTTAGTAGACACGGCGCTCGTGTGTATGGATAAATATTCCTGCTAAAAGTGTGTCATCGCTCAATCGCTCAATCGCCCCGATCAATCCCAGTACCCGCCCGTCTTTGGCGGCGACGTCCGTCGCATCCCCGGGCCCCTTCCGTTGTTGCTACCCGACCGCTTCAACGATCCGTTTCGCTTCATCGGCGAACGAGGCGGTGTTCCCAGCCTGCTCCCTTTCACCGGACTCGCCAACAGCGGCTGCGTGGTCGGATCGCTCGAGTACCCACCCACCGAGCCGTACCGTCCCCGCCCTCCGCTCGAGTCTTCATCCCCGGGTACACTCCCCCCTTCGTCGTCGCTGCTGCTCATGTCCGCCATCGACGCCAGGTCCATCTGCGACTGCGTGCGCGTGATGACCTCCTGGCTCACCTTGAAAAACGCGAACCCCGCCGTGCCCATGAGCGTGATGGCGTACCCTATGACCTGTATGGGAGCCACCACCTCGTCGTACAGCTGCGTCGCCGGATAGATGAGCAACGCGTTCCTCAACATCACCAGCACCTTGTTCGCCACGCTTCCCAGTTCCTTGATGATACCGAACCCCGACACGCTGGTGATGATCGCGAGCGTCACCAGGCTGAGAAACACCCACGAGTTGTGCTGCACGATGACCAGGTTCTCCTGCTCCACCACGTCGCGCTCAAACACGAAGCACAGCAACGCCAGCGAGAACGCGCTGGAAGGGGTGGTGAAGTAGATACCCTCCCAGAGCGTGTACCCCTCGTTTCGTAAGAAATAGTGCAGCACGACGTACTTCACAGACTCGGCGAGCTCCGACACGAGCATGAGGTACATTCCCGTCATCGTGAAGTTCACCTCCCCGATGGCTGCCAGGACGCTTCCGAACGTGACCAGCATGATGCACCAAAACGCGCGCGCGCTGAACGGCTCCAGACGAAGGGTCGTGATGAGCACGTTGAGCACCACCGGCTGGAAAGCCTTGAGCATCTGCACGAACGACACCGACAGGTGTAGGTACGCCGCCGAGCCCGTCGCCAGAGAGATGCACTCCAAGACACCCACCGGGAGCATGCCTTTGGTCCACTCCATGAACGTCAGGTCCCTGTGCGCCCCGAGCTTGACCGTGCCGGTGTGCACCAGGCCCAATATCAGGAACCATCTCGAGAACGTGGACATGGTCACGATGAAGATTGGATACTCGAACACCAGGTTGCCCAGCACGTACTTCTGCAACAAAATAAGAGTCGGCCCGCTCAGCATGAACAGCGAGACGTGCACTATGAGCTCCCCGAACTCGCTCCACGATTTCTCCTCCTTGCCCTTCCCCCGGCCCCACAGCCGGAAACCCATATCGACTCACGGAGGACTGAAACCCGCCGCCGAGTCTCGTCCACGTCGCGTCTAACGCAACGTCGCGCGCTGTCCCACTGCGTCGATGAAGCCGGGTGTTGGTTGGAACGAGAAAAAGGTGTTACGCCCAATCCTCAAAGTCAAAGACCCCCCTCGAATGAAATGAAAAAATGACGAATCGAGTTTATGTTTACATTTCACATCTCTAATTCGTCGTCTGCTGATATTGTAGTTATGGAAGAGCAGACCTAAAAAACAAGATGACCTCCCGATTCTGACTGCTTCACTGTGCGTCGTCGAGAGGCAAATCGACTTTTTGAAGGGTCAGATCTTTCGTGACGACGACTTTGGTTTTGGTCGTATCGGGGTTGGACGGCGTCGGCATATCACCGGGCACGTGGTGGCGCCACTGCCGTCCGCTGGGCCACCCGGAACCGCCCGCAGGCGTTCGAGGGTCCTCGCGGGGGTACAAGGACGGGCCTGGTCCACCGCCGGTCTTGGCCCGCGGCTCCGTGGTCGGCGAAGAAGCGGTGCTCATTTCATCGGAATAAACGCGCACTTTATTATCAAAACACGTCGGGTACCATGCCTGCGAGGGCGAATACGAACCCCGCCGTTCCCGGAAGCCTTCGGGGCGCCGCCGCGAAGTCCGTAGCCGTCGTCGTTCCGAAGGGCTGGAAACCGAAGAAGAGGGGATACTGCATACACGACCGGCAGAAGTCCAAGTGCAAGGACTGCGGCGGAGCCTCGGTGTGCGTGCACGGGCGGAGGAAGAGGCAATGCAAGGAGTGCGGAGGGGCCGGGATCTGCCCCCACGGTCGTCAGCGTTCGCAGTGCAAAGAGTGCGGTGGTGCATCCATCTGCGAGCACGGTCGTCGGCGCAGTAACTGCAAGGAGTGCGGTGGGTCTCAAATCTGCGAGCACGGCAGGGAGAGGTCGAAATGCAAGGACTGCGGTGGGAAATCGATGTGCGAGCACGGTCGGGTAAAGTCGCAGTGTCGTACGTGCAAAGGAGGCACGATCTGTGAACACGGTCGTCGACGGACCCAGTGCAAGGAATGCGGCGGGGCTGGATTATGCGTGCACAGTAAACAGAGGTCGCGGTGTGCGGTGTGCAAGCGGCCTAAGCCATCTCGGGGCCATCTCGGCGAGGACGCGATTGCTGAAGTAAGACCGGCGCCCGGTCCGAGCGTACCCGCGGTGATTTCGAACCCTTTGGAGCCCGCTGAACAGAACCCGCGGGAGAATGAGGATCCGATCGTGCCGGACGTGCCCTTAGGGGTGGCGACGACGGAGCCGCCCCCGGTGGAGCCGAGGGCCGACGGTGAGCCCCCGGAGTCCCCGGAGTCCTTGGGTGAGGTTGTGAGGCAAGAGTCCGGGTCCGTGGACGAGTCGAGAAGACGCGTGTCCGAGAACGAGGTGACGAGATACGACAGGGTCGATCGCATGGGGGTGCTGTGTCCGCACAGGAAGTTCGCTTCGGAGTGCGCGGTGTGCATCGGCGCGGGGATCTTGGCGGCGCTGAACCCGTCGGGGAACACGCACCAGGCGGCGTACTCTCCGCCAGAGGAAGAAGCAGAGGCGGACAAGGACAAGGACAATTCCGCCGCCACAGATCCCGCGCCTTCTACGACGCCCTCGTCACCGAAGTCGCCAAAGGCACGGGGGCCTCCGAGTCGGGCGACCGCGATGGCCATGGATTCGCTGTTCGAAAAGACGTTCAGGCGGTGACGGGCGGCGTTACGAAGGCGCAATTACGCATTACGATCATTAGCACACCCACCCACTAGAGCTAGCGGGTTGACATCATGTACTTTTAAAAGTTTTAGCTAGAGATACGCCGCGGGCGGTACCATGAGCTCATCGTTCACCGACGAGCTCAGGTATTGGCTGAGCAGACCCCGAAGCTCGTCATTCTGCTCTCGCAGCGACTCCGCGTCTCTCAGCGAATCGCGGCGTTTCATGAGCATCTCACGGTAGCGCTCCATCGACCTCTCCAGCTGGCTCCATACCCTGAAGTTCTTGTCACCCACCGCGTTGGACATGTTCTCCCAGTATTCCTTCTCGAGCTGCTCCTTGGTTTTCCTGGGAGCCGGCGATGACTCATCGCCCATCGGCTGCGTTTGGTTCCTCCCGCCGGATCCGCCGCCGGATTTAGCGATGTTCTCCGCCTCGGCAAACTTTGTCGCCGCCGCCACCAGGTCGGTGCTGGGGAGCATGATCCCCGCCACGTCCCCGCCACCGCCCGCGTGGACCACAGGATCCGTACCGTCGACGGTGAGGGCGCTGGCGAGACCGTCGAACGAGGGCGCATCCGTCACTCCCATCGCCTTGAGCACGCTCTCCGCCTTGAGCCGAGCGACGGCCGCGTCCACGGTCAATCGCTCCTCCTCGGACGCGCCGGTTCCCTCCGCGACGGAAGCATTCGCGGCATCCACGGCGCGCTGAGCCTTGGGATCGACGAGGAAGAAGAACACGTCCACGAGAGTCGCGAGGTAGTTGCCGTACGCCGGGTCCGCCATCCTCTGCTCAAACGGGTTCTCCTCCTCGTCGTCGTCGTCGTCGAGAGCGGCTTCGTCCTCATCCCTAGAGAGAGCCTCCTCTCCCGCGCTGGCCCTGGCGGCTTCAGCGGCGGCAGCGCGCTTCTTCCTGGCCTGCTCCAGCGCCAACTGCTCCGGATGCTTGAAAACGTCCTCCGAGGGGGCGTGCCACAACATGCCCAGGTGCTGCTCGTGCAAAACCCGGTCGGCGTCCAACGCGCGCTTAACCTTCCGTCCCATCTCCTCCTCCTTCATGGCCCACACCTCCTTGAACTTCTTGCGGTCGTTCGCCTGGAAGGTGCGGAACTTGATCTCGAGCTCCTTGAACTGCTCCGTCACCCGTCTGTGGTCGTCCGTCAGACGCATGTTTTCATCAGAGAACTTCTTGTCCATCGCCGCGAACGAATCCTTGGCCTTCATGAGCTTCTCCCTCGTCTTGGCGATTTTGCGTCGCTGGATCTGGAGCGTCCCGGCGTTCTCGTGGTCCCTCTCCACCAGTACCCTGTAGTTGTACTCGAGCTTCTCCGCGTTGAGCAGGTAGGTGGACTTCATGTCCGCCAGGTGCCGCTGCAGGTTACCGATGTCGCTCTCCAGCCGAATCTTGAGCAACGAAAACTCCTCCGCGTCGTCAGCCTCGTGCTTCTCGAGCTCCGTCCTGTACGCGTCAGCGATATCACCCGTGGACTCCATGAACTTGATCTCAGCGTCGTCCCTTTGCTTGAACAGACGCTCGAGCGTCTCCGTGTTCGCCTCGAGCGCCGCGCGTCTCTCCTCCAGAAACACGCGTTCAATCTCGTCAAACTCGGCGACGTACGCGGCGGAGAGCTCGTTGTACCTCACGTTCATGCGCCGCAAGGTCTCGTCAACTTCCTCCTCCTGCCGGCGAATGTTCCGCTCGTACGCCTCGTCCTCCTTGTCGAGCTCCTCGGTCATCTCGGCGATGAGCGCATCCTTGCTCGAGATGATCTCGTCGCAAAGCGCCTTTTGAGCCTGAATGGCCACGTTGAGCTCGTGCGCCACCTTGAGTTTACGCAGCTTGTCCCATTCGCCCGCCACCTCGCCGTCCCTCTGCGCGGTTTCGGTGCGCTCCTGTTCGATGCGATTTCTTCGCTCGACCCTTCGCGTGTCTCGCTCGCCCCGCCGGTTCGCCTCCCTCGCGACGGCGACAGCCTTGACGTCGGTCACGTCGTCAAAGCCTTGCGCCTTGAGCCGGGCGAGCGCGCGTTTGCTCGTCTTGACCTGCGTCTCCTCCGCGGTGGGTTCGGGTTCGGGTTCGGGCTCGATGAGGCTCGGATCCTCCGCCTCGCGCTTAGCCTTGAGCCGCGCGGCGATGCGTGCGCGCCTCGCGGCGACGCGGTCGTCCTTGTCGCCTGATTCGAGCTTACGCGCGATCTCCGCCTCGTCCATCATCATCATGGCCGGCTTGGAAGTCGACGCCTCGGCCTCGGGTTCGGGAGGAGCCTCCGGGTCGGTGGGATCGGTCGTCTCCGGCTCTTCGACCACGGTCTCCTCCGCGGTCTCTTCCGTAGTCTCTTCGACCACGGTCTCCTCCGCGGTCTCTTCCGTAGTCTCTTCCACCGGCTCGGACGCGGCCACCTCGGGGGGAGCGCCCTCCTCCGCGGGAGCGTCGCCCTCCGTCGTCATGATGCGCTCGGCGACCTAAATTCGGAGGGGAAGGGAAAATCCAGTGCAGTTCGCGCCCGAACGCGGGTCCCTCCCCACGCGTCGGAGCTGTCGGAGATGCACAGCGAGGGCTCACTCGTCGATTCCACGCGCGGTGACTCGCGTGCGATTCGAGTAATGCACTATCGCGTCCGGCGCTCCGCCTCAGCGCCACCGAGAATGCGTCCCAAAAGGGGAGATTTTGACTCCTCGTGAGACTCGTTGCTCGTCGCGATCCCTCAGCAGCTTCTGTTCTCAGGCACGGCACAAAATTGGAGTCGGCGCGTTTCCACACAAGCAAGAGACGGTGCGAGCCACGCGGCTCTCGTTCGAGGTGGTTGAGCTGAATCAACGACGAAACTGTACTTGTACTCTTTAGATGTTCCCACTAACCCGAAACCCGGGAGCTATAACCGCCTCTGTCCGCCCTTCTCGAACGCCCTGCTTCCTACCAATCTCATCACGTCCACCGCCGCGTGAGGTTTCACCCCCCGTGTCTTGCACTGAGACTCGTACGCCTCCAGCGTTCCCCGGACTCCGGCCCACACCTCGGCGTCTGAGTTCTTATCGAGCCAAACGCTGTATTGTGGCGGCGCGAGACCTGCGCGCTCGTACGGCGTCGCCATCTCCTTCGGCGCGTGCGAGTACAGGTGCAGAAGAACGCACGCCGCGGGGATGTCATTCACGAGCGGTGATCCCATGACCTCGTCCAGCCCCAAAAACAAAAACGGCCGCAGAGCCCTCAGCGCCTTGTACGCGTCTCCCAGCGAGCTCGTCGACGGGACCAAATACGTGGAGACGGCCTGTTCGAGCTCGCCCATGTCCTTGGTCAAACGAAGCTTGCCGTTTTCCCCCAGGTCGCGGAGTAGGGACACGTGTCGCACGAACAGCTCGAGGGAACGTCGGGCGAGTCCCTCCGCGGCGATCGTCGACGGCACGAAGCCCGCCGCGCTCTTGGAGCTCGAACCCCCGGTGTGACCCAACAGAGAACCTTGCCGTACCCCCGAGAGGTGCTCCTCGGACACGTGCGCGATGACGTCGATGACCTGCGTCATGTACACCGAGCAACCTTCACCCATGGGAGGGTCACCGCCGGCCCAGTTTTCCTTGTGCATGGACGCGAGTCTCTTGTGAACCTCCGCGTGCGCCGCGCTCATGACGGGCTCGAGAGCCTCCGTCGCCGTCTCGGCAACCTGAGCGAGCGCGTTCTCCAACGCCTTGGCGGGCTCGTCAGGCAGTAAAGGAACCACGTTTCCGAGAGCCGCACAAATCTCCTCAAGGACACCCGCGAGCGCCGCGTTCTTAGCTTGCGCCGGGGTCTGCTCGGAACCTACGACGAACACGCGAGCTTCGGCGCCGTCGACGACTCCAATCTCAGCCTTTTGCGCCATCAGCCGAAGCGCCTTCGCGACGGCGCCCTGGGTGACCTGAGTGACGAGCGTCGGGTGCCGGGCTACCGCATCGAGCTCCTCCCTGACGCGGAGCAGGAAGCGTCGCACGTCCTCGGCGGCGGCGCGGGTACCGACCGTGCCGCTCGCCGATATTTGGCCAGACGCGATGCCCTGCAGGGACTGGAGCGCCGACGGTGACAGCAACGCGTTAACGGGGTCGCTGAGCCTCTGGAACGAGCGAGCGAGATATGCGTTGGACACCGCATCGCACGCGTGGAGCAAGACGGTGAGGTCGGCACCGTCCTTGCGCACGGCGGGGGGCACACCACCCTTAGCGGCGGTCGCGGCGGCGCCGCTCTCCTTGGCGAGTCCCTCGTGAAGACCCTCCATGAGCGTGACGAGCCTGGGAAACCCCTTCAGCGTAGTGTCACGCGCGAAGCCCGCGGCGGCGTGCGCGCGGCCGAAAACCTCACCCGCGCCCTTGCTCAGCTGCCAAATGAAACGCTCGCACGGAAGCAAAATGGCATCCTCCGGGTTGGTCGCGGCGGCTTCATCTTCCGAGCTACGCGCAACCTTCTCGCGCCAAAGCTTCTTCCTCGCGGCGGTCACCTCATCCAGGAAGAGTGCGTGCGAGATCGGGTCGCGTTTCTTCGCGAGGACACGCTGAAGGTGCCACGCGCCCATGCCCGCCGCCTTGGCCCGCTCGCACGCAGCGCCGAGACGTTGCCAGAGCGCCTCTGCCCATCTGTGCTCCTGCCCCGCGGGTGGCCAGATGCCGCGACCTCCGCCGACGCCCACCCCGCCGGCGCGCTCGCTCGCGCTGACCCCTCCACCCATCGCCCTCGCCAGCTCCCGTGGATCGAGTGCTTCTCGGAATACGTCCACGGCATCGTTCGCCAACCTCGCGATGACCGAGTCGGTCGCCTGATCGAGCTCGCCGAGGTTGTGGAACACCTGAAGCGCCGCCCCCACCTCCGCCTGGCTCGTCGCGTCCATACCCGCGTTCAGAGCTTGCGTCGCTCGCGACCGAACGTCTTTGCCCGCGCGTTCCAGCCACCTGGCGTCCCTGTCGACCACCTCGATACCCGCGAGGGTCGAACCCTCTTGAGCTCTGACCGAACCCGGCGATTGATTCCCGGCATTCGCGCCCTCCCGCTCGAGGTCAGCCGCGTCGGCGAGCATCTTGGCCGCTTTCGCGAGATCACCCGCAGTGGCCGAGTGCGACACCGCACCACCCTCCGCGCTTTCGTCTCCCCCCGAAGCTCCGAGGCTATCCTTGAGCCTGCCGGTGAGCTTGAGGGTCCTGATCACGCGATGCAGCGTCTCCACGGTTCGTGTGAGGTTCTCGAGTTGCTCGGTCTTCGCCTCCACGACCGTGTGGGGCTCGACGATCTCGACCCTAACCTTGCCCATGGAGCGCTGAAGATTGTGCACACCGTCCCTGACGATCTCGAGCACCATTTCGCTCTCGTCGATGCCTCCTAATTGCTGGAGGAGCTCATCGTAGTGCGAGGTGACCGTGTGACGCGTCGCGGCATCGAGGGACCTAATCGCGGTGTCCAACTTTGGCAAAACAGTCTTCGCCGTCCTCGCCGTCAGCGACTCGCTCGCGTACGTGACGGCATCGAAATCGTCGGTGAGGAAGGGCTCCAGAGCGGGATCATCCTCGAACTCCCTGAGGGGATCGCCCTGCGGAGGCGTCGCCGCATCCGACGACGTCGCCATCGCGTCGTCCTTTTTGATTTCAACTCGGTGGCGAGCAGCGGCAGTTTAACAGGACTCCCGGATTTCGAAATTCCTCAGAGTTCCGAGCGCGGGTCTCGCGGCAACCCCGAGCGTTCGTTCAATGGCGCCCTCAAAGCGGCGCAAGACGTCCGCCGCGTCGCAGCCGGGAGCCGAAAACGCGAGCGCCGGCGTGCAAACCCGGCGTTCCGCGAGCGCACGGGGCGACCTGCCCGACGCCCTCAACGCAGATCTCGACGCCGAGCCCGAAGAGCTCATGTGCCCCATCACGCGAACCATGTTCCGCGACCCGGTTGTTGTGGTCGATTCGGGGCACACGTACGAGAGGAGCGCCATTCTGTCGCACTTTGAGCGCAACGGGGCCAAGGACCCGCTCACTCGTCGCGCTTTGAGCAGCACGAAGGTGATGACGCTTTGGTCGATGCGAAACGTGGTTCAGGCTTGGCTGGACAAGCACCCGGGCTTGACGCCGGATGGGTGGGACAGTCGCGAGCTTCTGGAGCCGTCGAAGGATGACGGGACGCGAACATTCGACGACGAGGGTGACGCCGGAGTGCTCCGGACATGGCGTGCGATGTGCCCTGAACTGCAGGAGAGGTGGTCGGAGGATGAGCAACCGGAGGTTTGGGATGGGGTGTTCACGGAAAACGGCCGAGTGGTGGAGCTCTTGCTGGATGAGTTTGGCCTGACTGGAGCTTTGCCGGCTGAGATCGGGCGCTTGAGTGCGCTGAGGCAGTTGGACCTCGAACACAATCAGCTGACGAGCGTGCCGGCGGAGATCGGGCAGCTCGCGTCGCTGACAAGGTTGAACCTCGAGGACAATCAGCTGACGAGCGTGCCGGCGGAGATCGGGCAGCTAACTTCGCTACGGGAGTTGTACCTCAACCGCAATCAGCTGACGAGCGTGCCAGCGGAGATCGGGCAGCTCATGTCGCTGGAGGTGTTGTCGCTCAACGACAACAAGCTGACGAGCGTGCCGGCGGAGATCGGGCAGCTCACATTGCTGGACGAGTTGGACCTCGGCGGCAATCAGCTGACGAGCGTGCCGGCGGAGATCTGGCAGCTTACCGACCTGAAGGGGTTATATCTCAACGGCAATCAGCTGACGAGCGTGCCGGCGGAGATCGGGCAGTTCACGTTGCTGACGGAGTTGTGGCTCGACGGCAATCAGCTGACGAGCATGCCGGCGGAGATCGGGCAGCTCACATCGCTGGAGCGGTTGCACCTCCATGAAAATCAGCTGACGAGCGTGCCGGCAGAGATCTGGCAGCTCACGTCGCTGACGAAGTTGAAGCTCGGCGTCAATCGGCTGACGAGCGTGCCGGCGGAGATCGGGCAGCTTACCGACCTGGAGGAGTTGTTCCTCGGCGGCAATCAGCTGACGAGCGTGCCGGCGGAGATCGGGCAGCTCACGTCGCTGAGGGAGTTGTGGCTCGGCAACAATCAGCTGACGAGCGTGCCGGCGGAGATCGGGCAGCTCACGTTGCTGAGGAAGTTTGACCTCGGTGACAATCAGCTGACGAGCTTGCCGGCGGAGATGGGGCAGCTCACGGCGCTGACGGGGTTGTACCTACAACGCAATCAGCTGACGAGTTTGCCGGCGGAGATCTGGCAGCTCACCTCGCTGAGGGAGTTCAACGTCGGCGACAACGAGCTGACGAGCGTGCCAGCGGAGATCGGGCAGCTCACGTCGCTGCAGGAGTTGTTTCTCTTCAACAACGACCTGACGAGTCTGCCGGCGGAGATCGGGCAGCTCACGGCGCTGACGAGGTTGTGGCTCGACGGCAATCAGCTGACGAGCCTGCCGGCGGAGATCGGGCAGCTCACCTCGCTGACGGTGTTGAACCTCCGACACAATTATCTGACGAGTTTGCCTGCGGAGTTCGGGCAGCTCACTTCGCTGGAGAGGTTGGGCCTCGGCGGCAATAATCTGACGAGCGTGCCGGCTGTGTTACGCGAGCTCAGAGCGGCGGGTTGCTATGTGGGTCTGGATGCCAGCGTGGGGGTTGACGAATAGAAACGGCTCTTGTATGCGCGATAGTAGCTTGTAACATGTGAACGACGGCTCCGTGAACGCAGTAGCTAGAGTTGATCTTGGGTACATCGACGCATGTGCACGCGCACCTAAAGCCGCCCCGCTGCAGATGTGTTCGGCTTATCTCGTGACGCGCATGCTCCCTGAACCGAGGGCCTCCCGGCGGGATTCGCAGGTCTTGTTCTGATGCGTTGCAGCCGGTTGTCGAGGGTTCTCTTGTGGTGCTTGGGGTATGCCTTAGGGTTGCAGGGTT
>Ga0257106_1001500_pt1 | contig 11426 bp, 7 predicted proteins | sample LP_taG_3_FD_190177 | JGI IMG/M metagenome (GOLD analysis project Ga0257106, IMG submission 190177) | Marine microbial communities from Northeast Subartic Pacific Ocean, Canada - LP_J_2011_P26_10m | ecosystem: Environmental > Aquatic > Marine > Oceanic | place: Canada: Northeast Subartic Pacific...
ACTAGCATCTCCTCCCGGTGCTAGGCCGTTCTTGGAGAAGCTCAAAGGCACCTTTGATATCTGCGGCGTCGATTGTCGCGTGTATTTCAAAGAGGCGTCGAAAGTACAAAAGGTCGAGGAAGAGAAACCATCATCCGACGTCGTTCAGCCGCCACCGCAAGCATCAACAGCGGACGAGTCCATCACTGAGCACGAACGCAAGCGCTCTCGCGTAGAAACTAGATAGATAAAAGTAGATAGAAAGCACAGAACCAAATTGTAAAAACGCAGAAATGATTTATTAGTTTACGAATTCCTAGTAGTACGAGTTTCACATATATGAATTTTAAAAGCTAAACAGTTCAACGCATAATAATTTCAACCGATCATCACATAACATTAAGAGGATAAGATGATATTGTTAATCGGAATGCTGTTGTTTAAAGAAGAAGATATGCAGAAGAAGAAACGAGAGGAACATTTGTCAGTACTCTATACACCACTTCTTCGCAAAACGGAAAGCGAAGAAATCAGCCGCTGCACTGCTGATTTTTCACTCCTTTTGGGGGAAGGAGTAGTCCAATTCAACCGAAAACGACAACACCTTGTATGAATCCCACCGGGAACGCGAAGAGAGAATAAAAGAGAGAGAAGCTAAACACTCACAAGACGAGCTTCACGAAGAACCCGACGAACCCAAACATGATAAACCCTGTGAAAGAGAGAGAAAATAAGAGAGAGAGAAACAACAGTCAGCGCAAAAAGAGAGTGAAATGAAAATGCTCTCCGATCGGAAAGCAAAATGTATATAAAAATGTAGTAAATGAGTATATTACTTACCAAAAGCCGTCTTGCTCGCAATGAGCGTGAACTCTCGTCGGTCTGGTTTCGTGCACTTTTTTACTAATCTCACGGAGTCTTTCATGAACTCTTTCAGTGGGGCGATGGCGATGTCCGCGACTTCCATTTTTTGATGAGATGTGTTTGTCTCTCTTTCTTTTACCTAAAAGTCTGACGTTTTTCTTTGTGATGGAAAAAAATCGATTAAAATTCTTCAAAAATCAAACGCACTTAAGAAGAAGAAGAAGATAATGACGCACAGAACGCGGACGACGACGACTTGTCTGCTACTGCTGCTGTTTTTGCTGCTTTTTGCGCTTCTTTCCGACGCGAAGATTCACTTTTCGGAGACCTTTGATGGTGCGTTTTTTGTTTAAGTTTCGGGAAGAAGAAAATCGAAACAAGTTTCGATTGAGACACGAAGACGAAGAAGAGAGGGAAACAGAGCCGACTCTCGCGCTCGATCTGATTTCAATCTCTTTTGGAGACGTTGTATTGTTGCCTTTTTTATACTGACTTTACGGTTTTAATGCTTTTCGTTTTGATATCGTTTAAACACAGACGAAGATGCGTCGTCGAGATGGCACAAATCCACCTTCAAAGAAGACGAAAATATGGCTGGCGAATTCGTGGTGACGACGGCGATACACGAAGGAAAAAAAACGGACTCGAAAGCGAACAAAGGGTTCAAAACGCAAACGAATGGACGTTTTTTCGCTTATTACTCGTCCGCGGACGAAGTGTTCGATAACGACGGGAAAGACCTCGTGGTGCAGTACTCGGCGAAGCACGAACAAAACATCGACTGCGGAGGAGCGTACGTGAAAATTTTACCGGAATCGAGCGAGATGGAAAATTTTGGAGGATCGACGCCGTATAACATCATGTTTGGACCGGATATTTGCGGGAAAGGGATCAAGAAAGTACATTTTATCTTGGCCAAGCACGACGAACACGGGAACGAGAAGCAATACCAGATGAAGACGACGGTGAAAGCGAAAACGGACGAGTTGACGCACGTGTACACTTTGGTGATTCATCCGAACGATGATTTTGAGATTTTGATCGATGGTAAATCAGAAATCAAAAAGAATATCGAGGACGAGTTTGATATTTTGGAACCGAAAGAAATTCCTGACCCATCGGCGACGAAACCAGACGATTGGGACGATCGCAGAATGATTGTCGACGAAGACGCTGAGAAACCGGAAGGCTACGACGATATTCCTGAAAACATTGCCGATCCGGAACATCTGAAACCGGATGATTGGGACGACGACATCGATGGCGACTGGGAACCACCGATGGTTCCAAACCCGGAATACAAAGGGCCGTGGACGCAACCGATGATTGAAAATCCAAAGTATTCCGGAGGACCGTGGGAAGCGCCGATGATTAAAAATCCAAACTACGTTCCGAAGTCCGAGCCGTTAGCGTTGATGCACAACTTAAAGCACGTCGGATTCGATTTGTGGCAAGTCAAAGCGGGTTCGTTTTTCGACAACATCGTCATCACGGACTCGTTAGAAGAGGCAAAATCGTTCGGCAAGAAATTGTTTGGCAAGAAATCTCGCAAGAAGGAGAAGCGCATGCAGGAAGACTTCGAAGAAGCTGATCGAAAGAAGAAAGACGACGAGGCGGACGAGTGGGCGAGAGAAACGAGGAAAAACGTGGAAGATCCGGACGCGCTCTTCCCGCCAGGAATGGAACCGCCCGAAGATTACGACCCGGAGGATCCCGCACACGATGAACTTTAAAACAAGCATGACGAATAGAAACGCGAATAGAACGTAGCCTTAGCGCCTTAGCGCAAAGAAGCTCTCTCGTCGTCTACTCTTCGTTATTACTTACGCGATGTGAAGCGTTTGGGAGATCCATTTCCAAACCACATCATGCCTTTGTGAATAAAGCAAATAACGAGACTACTGAATTTCATATCTAAATTATTCTAAGTATCTTCGCTTGTAATACGCCTCCCATCGATTCGGAGTTCCTTCGCTCGACAGCCTTCGCTTTCGCTTTTCAGCAGTACTATTACCACCACTCGTGGTGGTGGTGTTGCTAGGTGATCTCTCGCTCTTTTCACTGCTCCTCTGTTTTCGCGCAAACGAACGCCTCTTCGCTCCCAATTTTGGCGTCGTCGTCGTCGTCCTCTCCTCGCTTTCCTCCTCGCTCCTCCCCGTCGTCGTCGCGATCGTCGACCGCGCGACCCGCATCTCTCTCGCCACTCTCTCTTTCTTCGTTCGTTTCAATCGTTCCAAATGTTCCATTTTCTTCTCGCGTTTCTTTTGCACTTCCTTTCGCGTCTCGCTCACTCGCTTCTTGATCATCGCCTTATTATCATCGTCATCATCGCTCTTCGTTTTCGTTTTGCTTTTCAGTCGCACTTTCATGCTCTATCTCTCGCGTGGTTTCTCAACAAGGACGAGTGGATTTTAACTGTCGCTTTCCGTTTTGATATTTTTCCCCAAAACTACTTTTTACCTCATAAAGATATAAGAAGAGCTCTCTTCTCTGATGACGAAACATCAGCACCGCGCCTAAAATGGGCCGCAACGATGATGCTCGAAGAAACAGACGACGAAGAGCGTGTGTGTTTGGTGGTGAAAAAAGGCGCAAGTTGGTCGCAGAAAGAGAAGGAGGATTTAGGGGAATGGTGTTGCAAACTACTTCCAATGAGGTGTATTTGCGAGAGGATATTTCGTGCGGGTTTCCCGGGTGTGTAAGTTGCGACGAGAGGCAAAATGGAGCACCACCGGCACTGAACGGGGGATGCGATTTTTTTATCGTTCCGTCGTCGGCGAGCGTCATCGGAGTGTTGGGAGCGCAGTTTTGGGAAGATTTAGCGAGAGATTGTATCTTGTGCAAGAGCGTTGAAACGAGAGCGAGGGAGAAGTTTAATTCAAACCCGAGGTTGATGCGAGCGATGAGAAGCGTATACGAAGATTCGCGAAAAGATAGTTTTTTGTTTGATGATTTGCACAGTCGAAAGATCAGAGAGCTTTCGAAGAGAAGTGGATGTGGATTGGTTGAGGCGACCGCGGCGTTTTACGCCGAGAAGGTGCAGACGAGAAGACCGAAGGTTATTCTACTCACGACAAAGCCTATGAAAAGCGCAGTGAAAGATAACGCCGTGACTGAAATGCACGTAATCGAGTACATTCAAAAATATCATCCCGAGAACGAAGCTTTGATGTCGAAAGTACAAGCGGCGCTCGAAGAGAAAGAAGAGGAGAACGAAAAAGAGGAAGATGCCGAAGGAGGCGGTACCTTTTCTGAGTACATTACACGAGTAGAGGTAGAAGAAGGTATTGCAAACGGTACCATAGTAATTGGACAAATGCGCGTGGATAGCAAACGGACGTCTGCAGTTGTCAATAACTCTATTCGCATAGACTCAAAAGTCAAAATGAATCGAGCTCTACACCTCGATACGGTTGCGGTTGACGTGAACACGAACGAGGTCGTTTATGTCGTGTCGCGAAAGCAAATGGAATTTACGTGCGTGCTCGATGAACACGACTCAGACGACTCTCGGTTGGCACAACGGAACAGCGTTCTCGTCGTTCCGAGAGAGTCGAATAAACTGCCTCGGTTTAAGATGTTCAAAAATGCTCCGGATACGCTAAAAGGAAAAGTGTTCTCGGTTCGCTTTTCCTCCTGGTCGAGACAGAAAACGTTCCCGGATGCGCATTTTTTGGAAGTTATAGGTGACGTTGGAAATTTCAAAGGTGAAGTTGATGCGGTGTTGACGAGTTGTATGATTCGCAAAGAGTCATTCGGGGTGAAAGCGAACTCGGAATTACCTCGGTCGGATTGGACGATACCGCTCGAAGAACTCGATACTCGAAGAGATTTTAGAAAGGATCCCGCGACGTGTATTTTTTCAGTCGACCCGCCTGGATGCGTTGATGTTGACGACGCGATGAGTGTGAAGAAGTTGGAAAGTGGTGGTTACGAGATTGGTGTGCACATTGCTGACGTGTCGTTCTTCGTCCGAGAGAAATCTGCGTTAGATGCGGAAGGTAGGGCGAGAGGCACGACCGTGTACCTACCCAACGAGCGAATTGACATGCTCCCGGAAATTCTGTCTGCAAATCTGTGTTCGTTACTTGAAGGACAGAACAGATTAGCGGTATCGTGCGTTTGGCTCGTGGATGAGGACTTGCGCATTGAAGGGAAACCCTGGTTTGGTCGTTCAATCATTCGAAACCGAAAGGCTATCGATTATTATTCGGCGCAAGCTTTGTTAGACGAAGGCGATGCGGGATGCAAAAACAACGTGCGTGATTTTTACGACGCTTTGTGTGTGTTGACAACTTTTGCGAATAGCAGACGCCGAGTGCGAGAAATGAACGGCGCGCTAGAATTGGCGAGCGCCGAGTTGAGGTTTGAAACGCATGCTGATGCTGGCGACCGCGAGGAACTTTCGACGGCAAAAAGAACCGCGGTTGCGGAGAAGCGTGATGTTAACACCATGAAAACGGTTGCAGAACTAATGATTTCAGCAAATTGTGCCTGCGCGGAACGCATTCACACGAAATTTCTCGAGGCGTCCTTCGTGCGCCGACACAGAATGCCAGCCGCGGACGCCTTCGACGACATCAAGAAATATTGCCGCGAGTTTTTAAATTTTAACTCGTTTGATAGTTCCAGCGGCGTTTCGTTGAACGAATCGCTTTCGAAGGCTATCCGTTTATCCTCAGATTCTCGCGCCTCCGCCGAAGCTTTCTTCCGCGGCAACGCTGCGCAGAAGATGCAAGAGGCTGAATATTGCGTGTGCGACGGGGCTACGTCTTCGTTGCATTTCGGTTTAGCCGTCGATTTATACACGCACTTTACGTCGCCGATTCGCCGATATGCAGATATTATCGCGCACCGACAGTTATTGAGTGCCATCGGTGATTGCAGAGCGGCCAAGCGTAGCGACGACCTTTTGAAAAAATCAATTTTGCACGATCTCGCGGATCATCTCAACGAGCGCACGCGAATGTCGAAAGTCGTGCAAAGGAAAGTTTCAGAAGTTTACCTCGCCTTCTCAATGCTGGACAACGCAAAGACGAAAATCGCCATGGTTGAAAGTTACGACAAAGAACGAGAAGTTTTGAAAGTCTTTTTGCCGAGTTGGCATTTACGAGGCAATGTCTTCCTTCGTGACGAAACAGACGTCAAAACGCTCGATCCGTGCGGACTCGGCGGCGTTTCTATCAATAAAGACGAGCGCGAGTTTCATCCTTTGCAAATAATTTACATCGAAGTCTCGGCGACGAGTTCCTATACAAGGGGCATTCAATTGACTTTTAATCTGTCCGAGGCTTTCAAATTATCACCGGACGATGACGACAAGGATTTGAAGGAAATTGAACGCCGCGATGTAGAAAATGCACCAGAACTCGCGCAGGCGTTTGAGAATTCCGTCACGATTTCCAGCACCAACAGGAAGAAAGTGTTGCCGGAACGCAACGAACGACGCGAAGACGCGACCAAAACAGATAACGGTAGCGAAACAGCCGAAATGCTCGTCCCGCCGAAATCGTTCCGAACGGGAACGCTCGATCCGTATTCCGTCCATCTCTTAACGCTCAAAGCCGCTTTGGAGATGAAATGCTCGAGAACACGAATCGTGGACGAGCCATCGAAAGCTCGATACGCTCGTCGTCGCGCTCGGTTAGAAAAAGTTTTATAATAGTAGGGGTCATTGTAGCACATTAGATAGACACGATAAGCGTATAGCAATGAAACACAAAATACACAAGGGCAGCAGCAATTACTACAACACGTAGCTTAATTTTCTTCTTCAACCCGTTCGCTACTACACTATCTTCTGCCGGATTCTCTTTCCCTCTCGTCAGACCTATAACGCCTCTCGTACTCTAAGCTTTGTTGCCTAATTAATTAAAGAATGAAGGGAAAAGAAAAACAAAAATTCCTCCACACAAACTCCTCCACACATCAAACGACAACGACAACAACAACGAGGCGCTTTCGTTTGAACGCAGAGCGTGGGTTCCTTTCATCTCTCTCTCTCTCAAAACACATTTATTCGTCGGTTGTCGTTGCCTTGTCGTCGTCAAAGAGAATTATAATAGTAATAGTAATAATGGGCAAACGCTCCACCATCGCGTACTCCTCCGAAGATTTCATCAAGAAGCGTCACAAAAAAGACGACAGCGACACGAAAACGGATGACGATAAAAGCGCGTTAAAAACGTATCACTGCACGTGCTGCTCCAATCCCGTTTTAATCACGGACTGCAATCTCTTCTCGCTCCCGAGACGAAGGAAAGATGGGTCGATTATTTTAGACAGGACGAAGTACGTCTGCCGATTACGGGCGAAGCGAGAGCGGGACAATAAAACGACGGCGATTCGAAGGGACAATGGGAAGAGCATTGAGAAGCAAACGCGGTATTATTGCGGGGACGTACCGGTGTGTTACGAGTGCAACGACGAGAGTGTGAAGTTGTACGTGTTGGACGGCGCGTTGAGGAGTTTCGAGAAAGCGAGGAAAGCGGGGACGAACGGTAAAGAGAAAGGGAATACTACTCGAGAGGTGGTGGAGTTGTTACCGGTGCCACCGTGCATACGCAGAGGGAAAGGAGGGAAGAATCTCATCATTTCCGTAAGAGTGATCGACCGGCAAGAGAAGTGCTCGGTGATGGATATTAGCGCCGAGAAGGTTTCCATCTCGGCGACGAAAAAGGCGGACGCGAAAGAGTCGTTGGAGCGAGAAGTGTTGGAGTTTTTGAGCGAGACGTTGAAATGCCGAGTGGCTCAGTTATCCGTGTTAGTGAACGACGAAGAAGACGACGGCGTCGCGGTGACGAAAGAAATCGCGTGCGACGTCGGCGAATCGATGTCGCCGGAAACGGTGTTTCGAGCGCTCGAAAAGAGTCGCGCGGCGGCTTGAGAGCGTGATGAGAAAATGTGATAGATTTATCGAGAGCTTTTTGTAGAGTTTTAGTCATATTCACCGTACTATAGCAACCGCGAGCTCGTCGTCGTTTTCGACTCCGGAATGTCTCGATACCTTTTACGTCGTCGCGCGTTCGGTTCGATGTTTCGTTGCTTTCGTTCTGAAAATTCAAAAGTCCCTTCACACACCCCTCAGAAAACATTCAAAATGCACACGCGCGAGACGACGACGCGAAAACGTCCTCCTCCGCGCGACAGGTTCGATAAACGCAGCCTGGCAACAATCGAATACAAGTCGTTCCTCGAAGAGCACAGAGTCGCGAACGAAGGAGAAAAAGCAGCGACGACGACGGCGTCAATAAATGCCGTTGAAACCAATTCCCGAGCGAAACAGATGAATCATCGAGAGAAACAAGCAGAGCAAGAAGAACGACGCTGGCGAACGATGGCAACAACAACATCAAATGTGGCGGAATCATTGAAAGTGTCCAAGCTCGAAATTGAACTCGAGCGACTCGAGGCGCAAGTGCGCGTGATGAAGAAAGATGTACGAATGGCGAGGGCTGATTGCGCACGAGAAAGGCAAACAGTACAGCACGAACGAAGGAGATGTCAAGAGTTGACGAGTTCGAGCGGACAAACGATGAAAGAAAACGAGGAGTTAAGAATGGTTTTAGAGAAGACGGAACGCGAACGGGACGAATTGAAGCGCGATTTTGTGGATTTAGGGGACCGGGCGACGGTCATCGCCAAGCAGAACGAGTACGCGAAGCGAGAGTACGAGAGATGTAAGAAAGAGGCGGACGAGATGCGAGCGAAAGCGAAAGAGGAGACGAAGGCGGCGAAGGAGTCCGAGAAAAGAATGAAAACCGCCGAGAAGAGGATTAGCGAGAAGTTCGAGGAAGAGAAGGTGCAAATGGAACGTCGGGCGATGAAATGGCGGGACGAAGTGCTGCGCAAAGCGAGTAAAGCGAAGGCGAGTTTAGAAAAGAGAGAGAAAAATGTAAAACGAAAAGAGGAAAGTCAAGAGTCAATTGAGCGCAGAGAAAAGGAGAAATATGAAGCGAAAGTTCAAAAGATGCGGATGGAGTTTGAGCAAAGAGCGACGGAGATTGAACGCGAGGCGAACGAACGAGGCGCGGCGGCGGTTGCCCGATTCGGCGCGAGAGCCTCGGAAACGGAAGTCGCCGCGGTGGCGGAAGCGCAGTTTGCAAAGGACAAAATGGACGAGGCCTTGAAAGAGTGCGCCGTGGCTAAAGCGGAAAAGGAAAGTTACGAGAGAAAGAGTAGAGAGGCGGAGCGAGCGAGGAAAGATATCGCGGACGCCTTAGAGAAGGAGACGCTGCAGAGATTAAAGTACCAGGCGGAGTTGGAGGTGTTCAGAGTTCAAAGCGAGCCGTTGAAGGATGAAATAGAAAGCGAGAAAGGGATGAAAGATGACTTCAAAAAACGTCTCGAGATGAGCTTACGAAGAAACGTGGAGTTACAAGAGGACGTTGAAACGCTTTCATCCTCAAAACGTGTATTGCTCGATGCCGAAACGCGTTTAAAAGCTGAAAATATGCGTTTGAACGCGTTAATCAAGGAAACGATAGAAAGCTACAAACAGAAAATAGAAAAGTTGAAAGAGGACGTGAAAGCGTCCAACGAGAAAGCCATGCAGGCGTGCTTTGACGACGCCAAGAACGCGGTGGAAACGTGTTACCAAGAATCTAGCGAGTTGAAACGTCGCGTGGAAGATTTGACTGAGAAACTCGCGATCGCACAAAACTTTTTACAAACTCGCGAAGAAGAACGCGACGTCGCCACGGAAAGTTTAGAACTAACCATGCGCGAGCTCGAAGCTAAGACGAGCGAAATCGAGCAGTTAGAGGAAAGTTCGCAAAGTGCGAAAAATACGACGAATCAAATCAGCGCGAGCATGCAACAGCTCGTTAACGATTACGACGAGATGCAGAACGATTTGGAAGCGGCGGCTTTGAAAATTAACGAATTGACGGTGGAGAATATTCAGCTGAGCAGTATGCCACCTTCAACGGATAAAGGTGTGAACACCACTAGTGACACTGGCAACTCGCGGGCGCTCGCAAAGCGCATGGAAAAGGAGAAAGAGATCGCCATCTCCATCGAATCCGAACGCGTTCGCGAAAAGTTGCAAAAACTGTTCGAGACGAGGACGAAGGCGTTGAACGAGCAAAATCAAGCGCTTCTTCAAATAATGAACGTTATGAAATCAAAGGTTGACGCCACGGAGACAAATTTCAAGGAGGAGTTTGAAAAGCGTAAAGAAGCCGAAGCGGACTTGCATGCAAAATCCAAAGAGATTGAACGGTTGCAAAGCGAGTTATCCTCTTCCTCGCGAAAGCTTCGCGTGTTGGAAGATGCACTAAGCGTCGTGCCTTCGTCAACCACATCGAAAGAGCAACCATTCTTTGACGCAAAAGATGATGATTACGACGAGAGCAACATCGACGACGACTTCAACAACGGGGAAACCTTTTTTATCCCTTCTGTTCCGAAGAACGGCTCCGATATTCGAGCGCTCATCGGGTCGCCGAAACGCCCGGTATCGAAAAGGGTTGGATTTAACAAAACGAGTCCTTTGATGCGACCGAACCCTCCACCCGTGAAAAACGAAGGGGCAAAGACGAATGATGCCACCAACGCGGAGAGAGGTTTGTGGTAGCAGAGCGCGTTTTATTTATTGTTATGCGATGTATTCGCACTAGTATGTGTATTACTACCTGTACATCATTTTCAAAAACTCCGCAAATTACACCATTTCGCACAAATCGAAAAACGAATTTTTAACACGCACAATAATCATGACGAGTTTTAAACGTATTGCGAACACGCGCGCGCACTGAGACGGGGAGAGGCAAAGAAACGCGCGGTGGTGCGCGTTTCTCAGTCATCATGCGCGCGAGAACGAGGACGAGACGCTCTCATTATCACTCGTTTTGGAAAATGATACATTACCTCCTTTCGTTCCTTTTCCTGCTTCTTCTAACCGAATCATCGCGGAGTAGTCACGCGCATAAAGACGACAGGAGAAGACGCGCGTCGACAACAACAGCGACGACTTCTCTCGAACCACCACCGGCTCCACAAACAGATAAACGCGCGGCGTTCAATTACAACAGAACCATCGCGCACAAAATGGAAAAAGTTTTAGAGAAGGAATTCGCGGACGACGATTTGGACGAGGAGAAGTATCACAAGGAGAAAGAGGAAGAGTTGTTAAAGTTGGAACGCGAGAGCGGTGGAGTGCGAGAAGGAAGCGAAAGCGTGATGAAGAAAAGTAGGAAGAAAGCGAGCAGTTCGAACGAGAGCGATGCTGTGAGTTCTGATATCGTGGAGGCGAACATGACGCAGCGCGCGAGACGGAAGCAGAAGATGAAAGCGTTGGTGTCAAGAACCGAGGATATTTTACTGCGAATAGATGAAGCTTTGAGTCGAGAGAGCGAAAAGAGAGCGGAAGGAGGAGAAGCGGAGACGTTGGTAGATAGCGAAGGAAACGAGTACGTTTTGGAACGAACGGAGAAGAGAAAGCAGACTTCGATGCAAACGGATTCAAATTTGACGAGAGATATCGTGTGCGTGTTCGTGTTTAGCGTGGTGATGTCGTTGATATTTTCGATTGTAGTTACGGGTGGAAATAGGAATAGAAAGATGTTTCAAAGTGCTCCGTC
>Ga0257106_1001501_pt1 | contig 11424 bp, 9 predicted proteins | sample LP_taG_3_FD_190177 | JGI IMG/M metagenome (GOLD analysis project Ga0257106, IMG submission 190177) | Marine microbial communities from Northeast Subartic Pacific Ocean, Canada - LP_J_2011_P26_10m | ecosystem: Environmental > Aquatic > Marine > Oceanic | place: Canada: Northeast Subartic Pacific...
CTTCATGGAAGGAATGGTCATACCTTTAACATGGGAGGAATGGCCAGATGCAGGTACAAAATTATTCAAACTTTTTAGATCAGAAGTTGGTGAGGAATTAGTTCTTGAGAAAAATTATTTTGTAGAACGAATCCTTTTTAATGATCCGCTAAGAGAAATGTCAAATGAAACCAAAAATGAATATCTCCGCCCCTTTAATAAAGCTGGAGAAGGAAGACGCCCTACTCTTACATTCCCAAGAAATATACCTTTAGATACGAAGCCTGATGACACTTACAACGAAATACTATTAAATGAAAATTTTCATATGGAATCTAATATCCCAAAGCTTTTTATTAATGCAGAGCCAGGATTTTTATTGGTTGGAAGTCAAAGAGACAAGATTAGAAAATGGAACAATATTAAAGAAGTAACTGTTAAAGGAAATCATTTTATTCAAGAGGATTCTCCAAAAGCAATAACAGATTATCTAAAAGAGTTTTATCAGAATTTATAAAAGTAGATAATTACTATTAAATAGCCTTATGCCCTACCGTGAATCCAGCAGCTTGAATTCCGGCAATCCCTGCTATTTCGTCCTGATCTGATTTATCACCTGTAACACCAATTGAACCAATATTTTTACCATCCTTTTGAATAATTAATCCGCCTGGAGTAGGCACAAGGTTTCCATCAGCCATTGTCTGCATTCCTGCAATAGCTTTATCAAGCCTAGGCTGGTCTTCAAAGATATCTCTTAGTTTGTTAGTTGAGACGCTGAAAGCTAAACATGTCCAAGCTTTAGCATATGCAATCTTTGCTCTTATAGGTCCTGAGCCGTCTTCAGATAAAGTTGCTCTTATAACACCAGCAACATCAATAACAGTTACAGTTAATGGCATAAAACTCTCCGCACGAGCTTTATTCAATGTTTCTTGACATATCTTTAATGAATCTTCTAAGTTAATTTCACCTGGGTTTTTGATCATATATGGACCTTTATTAGTTCGTTACTATAATTTCTGATATCTATAATAACAAAATCTAAAGTAAATGATGTCTACTTAATCAATAATTATTCCAAGACCTTGTTGAAGATCAATCATAAAATCTTCTGAAGATCTTTTTAATTCGCAATAGTAATCTATAGAGACTTCAGGAAATAGAATGTAATTTAATAAATGCTTATCATTTTTGTATAAATCATCTAATTCATAATCAATACATTTTTGTTTAAAATTCTTTTTATGTTCTGTAACAGTCAATAAATCTTTATCTTTCTTCGATGGATAATTTGTCTTTATAAGTTCTTTTAATTCTTTATTAATTTTTCCTTTTACTTTGCCGTATTTACCATTAATTAAATCAACCATTTCATTTGTTAATGATTCATATCTTTTTGAATTCCTGATATTTAATAAAGCTTGAGTACCAACAATCTGTGATGATGGTGTAACTAATGGAATATAACCAAGATCTTTTCTGATTTTTGGTATCTCATTTATAAGATCGGAAAGTTTCTCTTCCATTCCAAGGTCTCTTAGCTGACTTTCAAAATTACTAAGCATTCCTCCTGGTACCTGATTAGTAAGCATTTTAGTATCAATACCTTTTAAGCTCCCCTCATGATCTGCATATTTGACTCTAATATTTGCAAAATATTCTGATATTTCATTAAGAAGATTCATATCATAGGGATTTTTACTATCTTTATAAATCATTGAGATAAAACTTTCTGTTGCAGTATGACCATATGTCCCGCTAAAAGATGATATTGAGGTATCAATATTATCGACACCTGCTTCAAAAGCTTTTAGATTGGTAGCATCCGACAAGCCGGTTGTCGCATGGGTGTGGAGATAGATTGGTATTTTTAAATTCTTTTTCAATAAAGTTATAAGATCAAATGCCTCATAAGGTCTTAACAAACCAGACATATCCTTAATTGCAACTGATGAGGCACCTATATCTTCAATATTTTTAGCAAGCTTTAACCAGTATTTATTGTTATGAATTGGGCTGGTGGTATAAGCAATAGTGCCTTGTGAATGTTTATTATTAGCATTAATAAATCTTATCGATGATTCAATATTTGATATATCATTTAACGAATCAAAAGTTCTAAAAATATCTATACCAGATTTTGCTGCATTTTTAATAAAAAGAGAGACTACAGAATCATCAAATTTTTTATAGCCTACAATATTTTGTCCTCTCAAAAGCATTTGAAGTTTTGTTTTTTTAAAAGATCTTTTAAAGAGTTTAAGACGATCCCAAGGATTTTCATTGAGGTATCTTAGACAACAATCATAAGTTGCCCCTCCCCATACCTCTACAGAAGAAAATCCAACTTTATCCATCTTTGGGATAATAGGGAGCATGTCACCAACCTTCATTCTAGTTGCCAAAATAGACTGTTGGCCATCTCTTAAAACAACTTCTGTAATCTTGGTATTAATTTTCATTTATTACTTATTTAATGTGTTTATAAAATCATAGACTGCAGATGCGCAAGCTTCTGGATTTTCGATTACATTAAAATGAGCAGCTTTAGGTATTATGTTAAAAGCACTAAATCTAGCAGAATCTTTTAGTTTAATGCTTTTATATAGACCGTGATTGGTTATATATTGATCTTGGATTGGGACTGACTCTTGATCTACAGAATCTGGATAAATATCCTCAATTTCATTTCTAAATAAATTATATTTTCCAAAATATGGTTGATCTGAAACAATCACTCCATTTGGTGCTCGTTTAAATTCGTCTTCACCCTGAAACTGCATAATAGGTGTCTTTGTATCTTTAAATTTCTTTCTATTTTCAACTTCGGCTTTCATACCGCCTTGAACTAACGACTGTTGAAATTTCTTATAGTAACTTTTATAGGCTACTTGGGATGATAATTTTAAATGTGTATATCTATCAAATCGGTGAGTGCCCTTTTTAGCTTTTCTCCCTTTATTTATAAAATCTGGAGAAAGAAGCTGTATAGGTTTATTTAAGATGATAACAGAAAATAAAAGGATTCTTAGTTGATGGTATGAAGACATGACACTATGTGGAGGACCTACAAGAACCTCTGGTGCTAATTTTTTCCATTCAGGATCAGCATAATTCCAAACTTGAGAACCTCTTGAATAAGATAATACTTTCTCTGGGTTGCTCATACAAAGATTTTCAAGAATTACAGCACCTCTATCGTGCCCAATTAAATGTGCTGATTCTATGCTCATAGCATCCATCAATAATTTTATAATTTTAGATTGATTTAGATGACTATACTTTTGATCCACTTTCATCTTAGAGAAGTCTATAATTTTTTTACTAGTTAAACTTTCCCCGTTAGATATTGCGAAGACGTTTGCGAGTTCAATATTAAAATGATCTTCATAATATGGCATGTTAAATATTATTATTCTAAGTGAATCATCAATTTTATTTAAACAATCTGCCATCCAGGACATTGACTTAATAGGTTCTGTTGGTATCCCTCCTATTAATATAAGAGTTTTTTCTGGAATAGCATCCTCACTACCAATTTCCCATACAGAGTGTTTTTCACTATTTACAGTAATATAATATTTCTTAAAATTTGATAGGTCTATCAAAGGTTTATTAAGAAATTTTTCTCTAAAAAATATTCTTAAATAAAAATAAATATCTATAAATATAAAAATAAAATGCGTTAATCCTTTGAGAACAAGATCAAGCATTTAGTTATCGTTTTTTGGGAAACCTAAGTCTACTTTACTCTCAGCTGGGTCAGGCCATCTTGTAGCAATTGATTTAGTTTTTGTATAAAACTCTATAGATGAGTTTCCAAAAGCCTTAGTTTCTGAAAAACCACTGTCTTTCCATCCACCAAAGCTATGCGAGTATGTTGGAAGAGGTATTGGGACATTGATACCGACTGATCCAGCTTGAACTTCATTAGCCCATTTTTGCGAAACTCCACCATCACGAGTAAATAAAGCAGCACCGTTTCCAAGCTTATGTCCATCAGTTATTTCCATTGCTTCTTCATAAGATTTAGCTCTAACAAAACATAAAACAGGTCCAAATATCTCGTTTTCATAGACAGACATTCCAGGTTTAACATGATCAATCAAAGTAGCTCCAACAAAAGAACCCTCTTCTTTATCAGACAGCTTTCTCCCGTCAACAACTAAAGATGCTCCATCAGGTTCAGCTGATTCAATGAATGAATAAATGCGTTCTTTATTTTCCTTAGAAATAACAGGGCCTAATTGTGTATCTGGATCATCTGTTTTACCCATTATAAGACTAGGCATTCTTTCTTTAATTTTATTTACTAACTCATCAGCAATGTCTCCAACAGCAACAACAACTGATACAGCCATACATCTTTGTCCAGCAGCTCCAAAACTTGCCGAGACAGCAGCATCTGCAGCCATATTAAGATCAGCATCCGGAAGAACGATCATATGATTCTTTCCTCCACCAAGAGCTTGAACTTTAGTATTATTTTGAACTCCCAATATTTTTAAACTCTTAGCTACTGGTGTACTTCCTATAAATGCTAAGCCAGCTACTTTTTCATGAGAGACTAATTGTTCAACAATATCCTTTCCCCCGTTTAAAACACTATAACAACCATCTGGAAAACCAGATTCTTTAAATATGTCGGCATAGAGTCTTGATATCGATGGTACCTTTTCACTAGGTTTAGCAATAAAGGTGTTTCCAGTAACTATAGCCATAGAGGCATGAAGAATAGGTATTAATATTGGGAAATTAAAAGGTCCACAGCCAGCAACAACACCAATTGGATACCTAACATCTGTTATATCTATTCCACCTGCAACGTTAGGACTCATAATAGATGGGTAGAAATGCTGAACGCCTGCAGTATGTGTAAGAGCCTGGATAGCTCTATCTAATTCAGCTTCTGCATCAGGTCTTGTTTTACCTGCTTCGTTTACACAAATATTTATTATCTCTTCTGATCTATTGATAACACCTTGTCTAAATTTCATTATCAATTCCGCTCTGTAACTTAAACCAGTTTTTGACCAAGTTTTAAATGTTTTTGCTGCTGATTCGATTGCCTTGTCAGCACTAACTTTAGTTGCATAAATGACTTCACCGATTTGAGTTCCATATGAAGGATTTGTAATATTTATAGATTCGTTAGATTCTAAGCATTCTTTACCATCTATAAAGTTTGTTACTTTGTACATATTGATATCCTACCCTATTGAATTTATTTAAACTAAAATTAATTATATGCAATCTATACTAGTCAGTTGACTAGGAAAAAGCAACAAAGCGAGTACAATAAGTAATGAATTATGATATAGCAATAATTGGTTACGGACCTGTGGGCGCAACCGCAGCAAATATGTTTGCTGCAAAAGGTTTTAGTGTAATCGTAGTTGAACCAAAAAAAGAAATTTGGGATATACCCAGAGCTGTTCATTTCGATGGACAAACACAAAGAATATTTCAATCTATGGGTATCTTTGATCAAATCAAAAAAATAATTGACCCCATAACAGGTGTAAACTTTCTAAATAGAAAAGGTAAAAAACTTCTAGGTATCTCCTTTGAAAGCCATCCAAAAATTAATGGATACTATGAAGGTGTTATGTTTAATCAACCTAAGTTTGAAAAGATTATTAGAGATAATGCTCTTAATTTTAATAATATAGATTTTAAAATAGGTTCATATGTTAGCAAATTAGAATCTTTAATTGATACTAACAATTTTGAAATTATCGATTGTGAAACAAATGAGACTTCTACTTTTACTTCTACCTATTTAATTGGCTCAGATGGGGCTGATAGTTTTATTAGAAAGTGTCTTAATATTAATTTATTTGATTATAAATGCGATCAAGATTGGATAGTTGTTGATTATCTCGTTGATAAAAAATATAAAATACTTGATAAATCAAGGTATCAAATTTGTGATTACAAAAGACCAACAACCCTTTTACCAATAACAGATAATCATGTCCGATGGGAGTTTAAAATTAATCCAGAAGATGATGTAGATAAATTAGAAACAGAAGAAAGTATTCGCAGTTTTATGAGCCCTCATATGTGGAGATTAAATCCTGATATAGACCTAAATTCTGGAGAGCTTATAAGATCGAGTAAATATACCTTTCACGGCTTATTAGCTGACAACTTTAAGGTTAATAATTGTTTTTTAATAGGTGATGCTGCCCATCAAACTCCTCCCTTTCTTGGTCAAGGGCTATGCCAGGGTATAAAAGATGCTTACAACTTGTCTTGGAAATTAGCTGGTGTAAAAGAAGGTATTTACGATAAAAAAATTCTATATTCTTTTGATACTGAAAGAAGAGAAGTCAATGAATTCATGATTAAAACAGCTATCAAACAAGGTGACGTAATAGGTAGTCAAAATATAGTCAAGGCATTTTTTAGAGATATGTTTTTTGTTTTTGCTAAAAATTTTCCCAAAGCACTTTCAGCCCTTAAATTTCAGTATAGTTGGAGATTCACAAACGGCATTCTTGATAACGACTTATATCCGAACAATGTAAATGGTGTGATATTTCCACAACCTGACATAACAATCGAATTTGAAAATAAAAAATTTGATCAATACATTAAAGATTCTTTTTCATTAATTATATTTAATAATGATAAAACTTTACTCGATGATCTTAATAAAGTCGAAAATATAAGCTTATACGATAATAATATTCATTTTTTTGATAACTCTCATCCTTTCATGAGTGATGGTAAGTTAATTGAATGGTCTAGTGCTAATGGAGTCTCAGCTGTTATTATCAGGCCTGATAAACATGTTTATGGTTGTTGTGATAACAATGATATTTTAGCAAAAATAACAAATTTAACGAATAAGCTTCATCAGGAATTAATATGAAAAAAACAACATCAAAAAATAAAGGTAGGAAAAGTGTAGAAAAAAGACTTATAGATTCTACTGAAGAGCTTGTAGCATCAATTAGTCCTAATCAACTTACAATTCGAGATATTGCAGATCATGCTGGAGTTAATCATGGACAAATACATCACTATTTTGGTAATAAAGAAGGTTTGTTAAAGGCAACATATAGGCAGATGGCATTTGAGCATGGTGAGCAATTAGATAGAAGAGATATATCAGCAAATAATTTACCGGACATGGCACTTTCTGATATAACTAATGACTACTTTAGTGCTGTAATACGAGCAGTTTTGGATAATAAAATGGATGTCGTTATTCAAGAAAATGATAATCTTCATGTCTCTAGAAAAATGGTTAATGAGATAACAGCTCTTAAAGGGTTAAAGAAGCCTAGTCCAGAGATTAAAGCAGCGGTTGCTCTTACAATGTGCATAGAGTTTGGTTTAACAGCAATGAAACCTTATATAGAAAAAGTATTAGATTTAAATGATGTAGAAATGGAAAAATTTATTCAGACTATTGTTGATGTTAGAACCAGTGAATTTAAAAAGCTACTTGAAAATGTTAAATAAAAAAATAATTCTAATACCGCTAATCCTGGCATCGTTTTTAGATGCTAAACCAAATGTCATTATTATCCTAACTGATGACCTTGGCTGGGGTGATGTTAGCTATCATGGTGGTTCTATACCTACTCCAAATATGGATAAACTTGCATCAAAGGGAATTGAGCTAAATAGATTCTATGCAAATCCAACATGCAGCCCTACTCGAGCTTCCTTATTGACTGGATTAAATGTTTTTAATCATGGTGTCATTAGACCTTTTATGAATCCAGCTGCTGAGCAGATTGGGCTAAACGAAAATCTAAAAATCATGCCTGAATATTTTCAAGAAGCTGGATACCAAACAGCTTTGTCAGGAAAATGGCATTTAGGAATGCATAAAAAGGAATTTAGACCAATCAATAGAGGCTTTGAAACTACATACGGTCATATGCTTGGTGGTCTTGGTTATTTTGACCATGTTTCCGCTGGAAGAGTTGACTGGCATAGAGATGGAGTTGCTCTTGAAGAAGATGGTTATTCAACAGAATTAATAGCTAATGAGGCAGTTCGTATTATCGAAAATAAAGACCCAGAGCGCCCTCTTTTTTTATATGTTGCATTCAATGCACCTCACACACCAATTCAAGCACCCATCAAGAACATTGAAAATTTTTTACATATTGAGAATTTATTAGATAGAACTTATGCAGCAAATGTTAACAAATTAGATTTAGAAATTGGAAAAATAATTGACTCTATAGATGATGCTGGATTATTAGAAGAAACAATAATAGTTTTTTTTAGTGATAACGGACCTGTTTTTGATATTCCTGCTATTGGTCAAGTTATTGCTCCAGGATTAATGGAAGCGAGAGGAAGTCCAGGTAAATTAACTGGAAGCAAAATGCATGCTTCAGAAGGTGGAATCCGAGTTCCTGCTAGTATTTGGTGGAAAGGTGTAGTGGAAAATTCAAAGACTGATCAATTTATCTTTGTTCAAGACCTATTGCCAACACTTCTAACTGCAACTGGAATTGGCATTGATAAAAATATAGAATTTGATGGCAATAATAAATGGGACAATCTTCTAAATGGGAATCTTGAGTTGCCTGTAAATGATCTGGTTGCTAATAGAGTAATAAATGACGAAAGAGCATTATTTAATAACGAATGGAAGCTTTACTATAGCAATCCAATAATGATAAATGGAGGAGCTAAATACAGTCTATTCAATGTTATGAATGATCCGTATGAGCAAAATGACCTATCCTCCTCTAATGTTGAAATCTTCGAGCAAATGAAAATAACCATGACGAGCATGGAAAAAAATAACATTCAGCCAGATATCAACCCAGTTAAACAATATCTGCATGGAGATACCGAGGGTGGTCAAATAGTTGGAAGTCCCTGGCTTGAAGGTGACTATAAAACAGAAGGCACCCCATCAGGATTTGTAAGCTTTTTTGTGATGTCGTGGATAATATTTTTAGCCTTTAAATTACAGATAATTGGGTTTATATTTATGCTTATACTCAGCAGAGTTTTATACAAAAAATTTATAAAATCTTAAATAATTTCACAAACCTCATCAAAATTTAGTCTAGGTAATCTCATAAAGATTTTAGATGGATCTCCATAACCAATGCAACATAAGAAATTAGATTTAATATTAGTATCTTTAAAGAATGTTGAATCAACAAGTTCATTATTAAAGCCAGACATTGGTCCACAATCTAATCCAAGAGCTCTCGAAACCATCATAAAATAGGCGCCTTGAAGACTACTATTTCTAAACGCAGTTGATTGATTCATTTCAGAATTACCTTTGTACATGGGGGCAATATCCATATGTGGAAATAATTTACCCATATTGTCTGAGAAATCAAGATCGTATCCTATAACCGCTACAACCGGAGCGCTCATTACCTTATCAACATTATTAGGTAATAATGTCTCTTTTAATAATTGCTTTTGCTCATCACTCTTTATAAATTTAAATCTAGCTGGACAACAGTTTGTACTTGTTGGACCCATCTTAGTTAATTCATAAATAGATTTAATAGTATCGTCGCTAACCTCTTTATCTTTCCAACCATTCATGCTCCTTGCTTCACCAAACAAAAGATTCATCTGATCCTTGTTTAAGTTATCAGCATTGTCTTTTAAATTAGTGAATGTAGCTTGAGCAGCAGCAACTGCTTTTTTTTGATCGTCTGTGAGCTCTATCATGATTGTCCCTCAGCTTCTGCTTTAGCAGCTTTTTCCATTTCTTTAATCATTCCAGGAATCGTTGGATTTGAAGCACGAGCATTATCGATTTGATCAACCGGCATAGTTATACCAAATGTATTTGGAACCTCTGGTCCATATTGAGCCATGGCTAAGTCTCTGAAACCTGAATTTTCAGTTGGAACAGAGGCATCAATCAAGTCACCATCAGTCCAATGCTCATGAGTAAATCCATGAGGATCACGCCAATAGTCATACATTTGACTGCCTAACAAATGTCTACCAATACCCCATTCATGATAATACTCATCAACAGTTTTCATATGGTAATGACCTGCCATTAAATCATCTACTGAATCTTGTACTTCATATCCAGCATGTCCAAATGCAACAGCAGTAGCTTCACCAGGAAGACCCATATTGTTCAAAGTATGATGATCAACTGGCTTATCTCCTTGATCGCACCTCATGAAAGCACCCATTGAAACTCCATCAGGTCCAATACAATTATTGCTTATTAGGAAACCTAATGTATTTGAATACCAATCAACTGAAGCTTGAGGATCTTTGCAATTAATAGCGGTATGACCCAGTCGCTTAACTTTTGAAGTTAATTCATATACCCACTTATCACCATGAACTTGCCATTCATCTGCAGCTTTTCCAAAACGTTGTAATTCATTCTCTCTTTGTTTGGAACCACCTGTATTTAAAACTTTTGAAACAACAGCCACCGGTTCAGCCTTATTCATACCGTGACATACCTCAATTTCTACACCGTCAGGATCAATAACAGTTACCTTATGACCTCCAGCAAGTTCAGTATTTTCAACAATATCAACATTGAATTCTTTAGATAAGGCTTCTAAATCACTATAATCATTAGCTTTATAAGCAGATCCTATATATTTATTTTCTTCGCCTTTTGTTGCGACATAAATATAAGGTGATGTTCCAGTGCCTCTAAAAAAAATACTATTTTCATCCTCATGAGCAAGCATCATCCCGAAATGATTGAGGTATTTTTTTTGAGCTTCAAATTCTGTAAGTTCAAACCTTACATAAATAATATCAGCTACTTTGCATATTGGATTATTCATTATTATCTCCTATTAATAATTTATTAATTTCTGACCAAACAAGGTGATCATAAGTATTAGGTCCATCCCCATAAAGTGATTGAATTTCTGGTGCCCATTCACCAGTAACGTAATCAAGTATACCTTCCTTATAACTATTCCTAGTTGAAATAGTTTCCCAGTAGGATTTAAGATTAGGCAATTTATCACTTTCTAAAACACTATTAAAACGCATTTCATAAACCCTATGAAGAATAGATGTCATACAACAATCAATGGCAGTATATTCATCTCCCATCATGAATTGTTTATTATGACTTAACACTCCTTCAATATATACGAGATGTTTTGCAAGCATTAAAGACATTTTTTTACACAAACTTTCAGGAGGTTTTCCTAAAATTCGTAGCATTATAAATATTGGAACTCTCTTCCTTATAGAATGTTTTGTTACATAATCCCATACAACACTCGCCAGTGGTCTTTTGCACAACATTTTAACTAAAAGTTGAGCAGATATTCCTCCTGCTGTAGTTCCTAGAGTTTCACCAAGTTCTTTGGTTTCGTCTAAAGTCACAAAATCTAACAAGCTTTTAAACATTTCATTATTTAGATGATCAGGAAATAATAGTTGTCCTTGTTGTGGATATTTTTTATCAATATATCTCATGATTTGGATGCT
>Ga0257106_1001502_pt1 | contig 11419 bp, 9 predicted proteins | sample LP_taG_3_FD_190177 | JGI IMG/M metagenome (GOLD analysis project Ga0257106, IMG submission 190177) | Marine microbial communities from Northeast Subartic Pacific Ocean, Canada - LP_J_2011_P26_10m | ecosystem: Environmental > Aquatic > Marine > Oceanic | place: Canada: Northeast Subartic Pacific...
GCGAGAACCGCGGCGTCGTCGTCGGCATGGGGAAGGCCTACGTCGGCATGGTCGGCGCCATCGTGACCCAAATATATCACGGTATTGTGCCGTCAGCCTCCGACGGTGCGGCCGTCGACTTCATCTTGGTGACCGGTCTGGCGTCGCTGGCGCTCTGCTGGATCCCCGCGCTGCTGCTGGACGCGGACGAGCTCCGGGAGCCCCATCCCGAACGTCACCGTCGTCGCCAAGGGCCTCAACGGCTCGGACGCGCGGACGACGACCAAGGCCGACACCTTCTTCGGCACGCAGATCGTCGCCTGGGACCGCGAGACCGACGACGTGACCGTGCTCTACGACCTCTTCGACCTCGCGCGGCCCGCGCGCGACTCCCGCACGTTCGAGAGCTCGAACTGGAACGCGGTCCGCGGCGGCTGCAGCGGCAACACGACGCTGACGGGCGTCGAGTACCACCACGTGTCGTCCGTCACCGTCGGCGTCGAGTCCAACCTGCTCGCGAGCTCGCGGACGCTCAACACAGTGTGGATTCCATCCAACCACTGGTTTGGGGGGTCCCCACCAAACTTCAGAACTCTCTATCTCGGTCAAATCGAAGTCGATTCGGCTGATTTTTGGACGGATCGATTGCTCTCGTCGAGTTCTCAAAGCACAGCAGAAAGCCTTGCGTTGAAACGGTCGCATACGCGCACATTGAAGTCGGGTTGAAGATTTGATTTCCACACAGGCTCAACACGATCTGGTCGCTCGCGCACGACGGCTCCGGCGCGCGATGGACGCTGTCGTCGTCGCTGGACGAGGGGCACTGCGCGGACTGCGCCGACGCCGGGGGCGTCTGGTACGCCTTCGAAAAGGACGCGGACAAGTTCTACGACCCCCACGGGGCGCTGCAGCTGCCGAACGGCGACGTCCTGGTCGTCGACGACGGCGACGACCGGCCGGGCTGCGCCGTGGACCGGCGCGGCCAGTGCTTCTCGCGCGTCGTCTGCTACGCCCTCGACGCGGCGTCCAAGGTCGCCCGCGTGCGCTGGCAGTTCGAGTGGCCCTACGGCTTCGCGGACGCGGACGGCGCGGCGCGCTCCGCGATGGACGTCGCGGCGCGCGACGCCTACTCGTCCGTCGGCGGCTCCGTGGCGCCGCTGGCCAACGGCAACTACCTCGTCGCCTTCACGTCCGTCGACGCGCGCTCCGCCGACGACGCGCGCGGGTCCGCGCTCGCGTTCGAGGTCGACGTCGCCGGCGGCGCCGCGGCCGTGTCGAGGCTCGCCGTGCCGACGCCCCTCGCGGACCAGGACAAGCAGGGCGCCTACCGCCTCGTGCCCTGGGACAGCATCGCCGCCGAGACCCACGTCTGCCCCTTCGATAACTCCTAGCGGCGGGTCGTTTGTTTGTCCGTCGCGGCGCCGCGGCGCGCTCGACCCAAGTCTCGACCCCGGGCGCGAAACTCGTGAGTGATCATGCTGGAACGATCTTCGCGGCTTGCGAGAGGCTGCCCCGACCGACAACCCTTGCGCGCGCGCGCCGCACGCTGCCCCGACACCATGCTCGCCTTCCTCCGCAGCTGCCTCTTCGGGCCCGACGACCGCCCGAAGCTCCGGCCGCCGCCGCGGAGCGAGGCGGCCCCGTTCACGCTGCTCAACGACAGCGCGCACGAGGTGCAGGTCTGGAAGAATGGCAACGGGCCCATCACGCGCGTGGCGCCGCGCTCGTCCGCGGTCATCGACGCGGAGCGCCACGGGGGGCTGCGGTTCACGGGCGTCCTGGCGGACGCGTTCGACGCGCGCGTCCTCGACAAGTCGACGGTCGTCGTCGTCGCGCACTGGACGCCGCGCGCGGCTCCCGGCCTCGTCGTCCGCGTCGACGACGCCGACACGAGGCGCGTCGACGCGCTCGTCGCGATCCGCGAGGCGGGGCTCCTGCCGCGGGCCCTCGCGAAGGTCCGCGACCGCATCCGCCGGCGCCACTCCGCGGCGACGGCGCTCGCCGCGCGCGCGCGCGGCCTCGCCGCGCGCGCGCGCGCGCGCTGCCCCTGCTGCCTCGACGACGTGCCCCGCGGCGTCATGGTCACGCCCGCGCGCTCGTGCCGCGCGGGCCACGACGTCTGCCGGGGCTGCGCTCGCCGCTACCTCCAGACGTCCATCGACGGCGGTCGCATGATCCTCAAGTGCCCCGGCGCGGGCTGCGGCGCGACGCTGTCGAACCGCGACGTCGACGTGCTCGCGGGCGCGAAGCTCGTGGCGAAGCTGCGGACGCGCGTCGTCGAGGTCCAGCAGCGGCGCCTCGCGGAGCTCGAGGCGGCCACCGGCGACGACGGCGACTTCGTCGCCTGGGCCTCGAAGGACTGCCGGGCCTGCCCGAACTGCCGCGTGATCATCTTCCGCTACGCGGGCTGCGACCACATGTCCTGCCGCTGCGGCGCGAGCTTCAACTGGAACACGACGGGCCTGAAGGTCGGCGCGGCGCACGCGGCGCCGCTCGGCCGCGGGGCGACGTGGACCTGCGGCTTCTGCACCTTCGAGAACAGCGCGCTCCTCCCGCGCTGCGAGATGTGCCGCCGCGGCCGCCGATCCCGAGATGTGCCGCCCGAGATGGACTGAGAGACCCGGTCTTAGCCCCGGGCGCCCCTAGTCCAACCCGCAGACCCCGAAGTCGCTCCCGCCGCCCTCCTTTTTCCGGTTCTTCTCGCGCCGCTTCATGAAGTCGTCGACGCCGTCGAGTTCGAGGAACTGCTTCTTCGAGATGGGGCAGCCCTTGAGGTCGAGGCGGTCGAGGGTCTTGAGCGCGAGGAGGCTCCGCGGGAGCGCGGCGAGGCCCGCGCGCTCGAGCGAGAGCCGCCGGAGCGCCGGCGCGCGCGCCGCGAGCGCGTCGTCGAGGCCGGCGATGGCGTTGCCGTCGGCGACGACCTCGACGAGCGCGGGCCAGAGCGCGCCGTCGAAGAGGAGCAGCGCCGTGAGGCCGCAGTCGCTGACTACTAAGATCCGCAGCTTCGCGAGCTTGGACAGCGCCGCGGGCCCGCAGCCCGCGCCGAGCGGGTTCTTCGCGCAGCGCAGCTCCTCCAGGGCCGTCGCCTCGGCGAGGCAGGCCTCGAGGCCCGCGGACGTCACGCGGTTCTCCGAGAGGTCGAGCGAGACGAGCGCGCCGCCGAACGCCGGGAGCGCCGCGAGCCGGTTTCGGTGGAGCTTGCAGGTCCGGAGCTTCGGGAACGCGCCGGCGAAGTCGGGCAGCGCCTCGAGCTTGTTCGCGCTCAGGTCGAGCGTGCGCAGCTTCGACGCCGCGCCGCCGAGCTCCTTGACGACGACGCTCGGCACCTTTTCCAGCTTGTGCTCCGTGAGGCTCAGCACCCCCGTCTTCGCCGCCGCCTCGACCTTCTTCTTGACGACGGAGCTCCCGGTCTTGTTCTTGGGTGCGCTGGACATGCCCGCCATTTTGGCCATGTCATTTCCCATGCTGGACGCCGCGTGGGAGAGCGCGGCCTATCGTCTCAACCAAGAGCTGCTGCACTCTGGCATCTCTGGCTGAAGAAGTCGTTGAAGTCTGATGCCGTTACGTCCGCACGCGTGCGGAAAGCCCCCAGGCATCCCCGAAGAACACCACCACCGTCGAGTCCGAGACCGGGAAATTAGACGCCTCCTCCTCACGGCGCCTCGGGCAGGCCGAGGTCGTGGCCCATGCGCGCCTGCTTCGTGCGGAGGTAGGCGACGTTGTCCTCGTTCGGCGTCGTGACCAGGGGGACGCGCGCCGCGACGGCGATGCCGAAGGCCGCGAGGGCGTCGCACTTCGCCGGGTTGTTCGTCAGCAGGCGCACGGCGTCGACGCCGAGGTCGCGGAGCATCGCGGCGGCGGCTCCGTAGGTCCGCGCCTCGACGGGCAGCCCCTGGTCCGCGTTGGCCTCGATGGTGTCGCGGCCCCGGTCCTGGAGCGCGTAGGCCCGGAGCTTGGCGCCCAGGCCGATGCCGCGGCCCTCGTGGCCCCGGAGGTAGAGCAAGACGCCGCCGGACGCGCGGACGAGCTCGAGGCTCCGCTGGAGCTGCTCGCCGCAGTCGCAGCGCCGCGAGCCGAAGATGTCGCCCGTGGCGCACTCGCTGTGGACGCGCACGAGGGGCGCGAGGCGCCGCGGGTCCGTCGCCGGCGCGGCGGCGGCCGCGCGGTCGCGCGCGGGCCGCGGGATCCGCGCGCGGTCCGCGGCGGCGCCGGGGCACACGTCGCCCGCGAGGAGCGCGATGTGCTCGACGCCGCTCGCCGGCTCCGCGTAGCAGACCGCGTCGAAGAGGCCGTGGGCCGTGGGCATGCGCGTGACCGCGCCGCGGACGACGGCGGCGGCGGCGCCGTCGGCCGCGCCGGGGTCGCAGGGCGCGCAGCGCGGCGCCGCGGCGCCGAGCGTCGGGGGCCGCGGCGCGGCCACCGCGGGCGGCTGCGCGTACTCGGGTGCGCGGGCGGCCGGCGGCTTCGACGGCATCGCCGACGAGGTTGCTGGGGGTGGCGGCGGCTGCGGCGGCGCGGTTGCTGCAGCGACGCGCATGCTGTCGCCCGGTGATTTGCACATCGCGCTTGAGTTCTACGCTGCTGCACTGCAGTGGTCGCGCTGGCACAGCAGTCTCCGGCGCGCGTGGCAGCACGGTGTGGCAGCTCTTCAACCAGTCAGATCGATTATTCAGCTGATGAGTTTGGTGCGGCGTGTTCAACTGGAGTCGGCGCGACACGCCTCCTCGCGCCTCTCCCAGAGCCCGGCTAGTCGGAACTTACGGGACTGCGGCGGGGGCGGTCGCTGGCGCGGGGGGTCGGCGCGCGGGCGGGGACGCCGTCCGAAAGAGCGGGGGGAGGTGGCATATCGAGCGAGGTCGGGCGGCGTCACGGCGCGCCGGGCGGCGCGTCGTCCTCCGAGAGGCCGAGGTCGTGGCCCATGCGCGTCTGCTTCGTGAGGAGGTACTTGTAGTTCTCCTCGTTGGGCGTCGTGAGGACGGGCACGCGCTCGACGACGGTGACGCCCAGCTTCTCGAGCTCCTCGACCTTGGCCGGGTTGTTCGTGAGGAGCTTGACCTCGGGCAGGCCGAGGTCGCGGAGCATGGCCGCGGCGCCGACGTAGTCGCGGCCGTCGACGGCGTGGCCCAGCTCCGTGTTGGCGTCGACGGTGTCGCGGCCCCGGTCCTGGAGGCCGTAGGCCTGGAGCTTCGCGCCGAGGCCGATGCCGCGGCCCTCGTGGCCGCGGAGGTAGAGCAGCACGCCCGCGTCGGCCGCGTGGATGTCGCGCAGCGCCCGCTGGAGCTGCTCGCCGCAGTCGCAGCGCTTGCTCCCGAAGATGTCGCCCGTGGCGCACTCGCTGTGGACGCGCACGAGGGGCACGGGCGGCGCGTCGCCCGCGCCGCCCGCCGAGGAGGGCGGCGGCGCCGTCGAGGGCTTTCGTCGCTCGGGCCGGGGGATGTCGCGCCGGTCCGCGTTCGCGAGCTCGCCCAGGTCGCCCTTGAGCAGGGCCACGTGCTCGAGGCCCGACGCGACGTCCGCGAAGACGACCGCGTCGAAGTCGCCGTACGCCGTGGGCATGCGCGTCATCGTGCCCCGTTCCAATACCAACGGGTAGGGCTCGGGCTTGGGCAGGTCCGCGTACTCGTCGCGGGCCACGCTCCGGCGGTACTGCTGGATGTCGGCGATGGTCGTGAAGGCCAGGTTGTGCGTCTTCGCGAACTCGCCGAGGTCGTCCCAGCGCGCCATCTCGCCGTCCTCGTCGCGGACGATCTCGCAGAGCGCGCCCGCGGGGGCCAGGCCCGCCAGCCGCGCGAGGTCCACGGACGCCTCCGTGTGGCCCCCGCGCTCGAGCGTGCCCCCGGGCCGCGCGCGCAGCGGGAAGAGGTGGCCCGGCCGGCAGAACCGCTCGTGGCCGCTCCGGGGGTCCGCGAGCGCGCGGAGCGTCCGCGCGCGGTCGCTCGCCGAGATGCCCGTCGTCATGTCGCCGCCGAGCAAATCCACGGACACGGCGAAGGCCGTGCCCTTGGGGTCCTCGTTCTTCGCGACCATGGGCCCGAGCCGGAGCTCGTCGAGGCGGTCCCCGGGCATCGCGACGCAGATGACGCCGGACGTGTACCGCACGGTGAAGGCCAGCGTCTCCGCCGTCGCCGTCTCCGCGGCGAAGATGAGGTCCCCCTCGTTCTCCCGGTCCGCGTCGTCCGTGACGACGACGGGCTCGCCGCGCCGCATCGCGTCCAGCGCGGCCTCGACGGACTCGCGGCCGAGGCACCAGCCCTCGGCGTCGGCCTCGGGCATGAGCACCGTGCCGGCGTCGTCGACGGCGCGCGCGAAGCCCTCCGTGACGTCCACGCCGAGCTGTTGCGCGGGGGGCATGCGCGTCGCCGTCGCGACGACGAGGGACCGCGCGAAGCGCTGCCGCGGCGGCCGCGCCGGGCAGAGGGCCGCAGTGCGCGCGTCGGGCACGAGGCCCAGGGCCAGGGGCACGGAGAGGAGGGCCGCGACGGCGCGCCGTGGTCTCCGGGGGGGCGCCCGGGGGCGGGCAGCGGCGGAGCTTCTACGCATCGCCATGTCGCGCTTCGACGAAGCACTGAGTGGCGGACCGCAACATTCAATGTTCAACGCATTGGATTAGAAAGTCATCCACGACCTCAACAACGTGTCTAAACATCCAAAGCGCTGCGAGAACTACTCGACGATGGCAGCCCTCTAGGTCCATCTCGTCCCACCATGGCGGGCACGTCCCTGCCGGCCGTGCCGACGGCGATGAAGATGAGCAAGTCGCAGCCGGCCCTCGACGCTGCCCCGGCCGCATCCCTGAAACCGTCGCCGAGCCTGCCGGCGCTGCCCGCCGCCGGCGGCGGCCAGCCCGGCGCGCCGAGCGCAGCCATCGACGACGACGAGAGCACGCTCGACGGCGAGACGCTCGCGGAGGAAACGATCGACGCGACGTTCCTCACGGGCGCGGACGACGACGCGTCCTTCCTGTCGCAGTCGTCGGTGCGGAGCTACCCGGAGCACCCCTACGCGCTGCCGAACACGATGCCGCACCTCTGCAAGCCCGAGGACCGCGAGGTCCGCGTGCGCCAGCGGCGGAGCCACCAGGGCGAGGTGCGGCGGCGGCGGGAGAAGCTGCGCAAGGACGCGACGGACAACGTCGTCCGGTCCCTCGAGGAGCACGCGCGGCGCGTCGAGGAGCGGCGGCTCCGCGGCGTGCGCCTGGAGCGGGGCCGCAAGTGGCTCGCGTTGATCGCGCGCGTCGCCGCCCACGACTGGGCCGAGCAGTCGCTGCGGGGCGCGGAGGAGTTCCGCGCGCGGAAGGCGCGGCAGGCGCGGTTCGACGAGAAGAAGAACGAGTCCGCGACGGTCATCCAGCACGCCATGCGCAACGCTCTACTGCGGAGCGGCCACAGCGTCCTGCGGGAATTCTGGCAGAAGATGGCCAAGTTCTCCGCGAAGGTGAACCCGCAGCGGTGGCGGTGCCAGCTCCACATCCGGTGCTGGCGGCGCAAGTCCGCCGTCGCGCTCCTGAAGATGTTCCTGCGGGAAGGTCTGACGCACCGGGGCACGCAGGCCGTGCTCAACTTCATGGCCAAGGTGCGGCGGCTCCAGCGCATGGCCTTCGACTGGCTCCAGGCGCGCGCGAAGCGGAAGGAGCTGCTCCGGCAGATCTGGGACGACTGCGAGTCCATCCTCCGCGCGGAGCTCGAGGCCGTGTCCAAGGAGGCCTGGAACCCGCTCGCCGTCGAGAACGCGGGCAAGGGCCCGAAGAAGAAGGGTTTGAAATTGAAGGAGCGGCCCATGGCGGACCGCATCAACGACGACATCGTGAAATTGAAGAAGATCGAGGACGGCATGAACGCCCTCGTCCAGCGCCAGCTCAGAGCCGGCGTGCCCGTGAGCGGCGCGAGCTCGGCCCACAGCGACGTGCCGGGCATCCCCGCGCCGCTCCGCGACTCCGCGATCGAGGACATCTTCAACGAGATCTGCCGCATGCACGCGAACAAGCACGGCGACCAGAGCGGCATGCTCCAGCGCAGCGTCAACCAGCTGAACCCCCGCGAGTTCACGAAGAAGGACGTGCTGCAGATCCTAGCGTTATCCTCCACGAAGGGCCACGTGCACAAGATCCGCGAGAAGGACATCTACCAGCAGCCGAGCGACGTCGAGCGCTACAACATCATGCACTTCTTCACGGCCTTTAGTCCTCTAAGCCTCCACGAGAAGGTCACGGAGATCTGGATCCAGGTCTACAACACGCAGAACGCGCCCATCGCGAACATGTACCTGAACACGATCGACTTGGAGGGCCGCAAGGCGGCGACGGACGCGAACAAGAAGGGCCGCCGCGGCGCGCTGCGGTTGCACAAGGCCGAGCACGGCCGGCGCAAGGGCACGGTGGGGTCCCAGACCATCGACGTCACGCGCCTCGACGTCTCGAACGTGGAGACGGGCTACAACCCGAACTCGCCGACGTCGCCGCTGCGCAAGTCGTTGAACTCGAGCTTCGGCAGCGTCGACGACGTCGACGCGGCCCGCGCCGCCGCGGCGCGGCGCGGGTCCATGCCGGGCCAGATTTTAGCGAAAGGCGCGCGCGCGGGCGCGCGCGGCCTTCAAACCGTCGAGGAGAGCCGCTTCAACTCGCGCGCGTCCCAGATCGTCAGCAGCCACCTCGCGCGCTGCGCTTTGATGGCGTCGGACCTCGCGCCCCTGGAGTCGACGAAACGCCGCGAGTCCATGGCCATCATCAAGATGCAGAAGTCGACGCGGCAGCTCGCGGAGGTCGTCATCGTCAACTCGCCGAAGAAGGCCGCGGGCGACGACGCCCTCGGCGCGCGCGCCGGCGAGCGCCGCCAGCGCGCGCTCACGGTGCTGTAATTCGCAGGGTTGTTATATCACGGTGCTGTAATTCGCAGGGTTGTTATATCACGGTGCTGTAATTCGCAGGGTTGTTATATCACGGCGCTGTAATTCGCAGGGTTGTTATACAAAGGGGGGCGGAGAGGCGGCGCGCCGGGCCGGCGATTCGGGCCGGGCCGGCGGTCGCGTCTTCGACGACACTCAGAGGGAGCTGCAGGTGCCGAGGTCGCAGGCCGGGTTGAAGCCGCCCTCGACGATGGCGAGCGACGACGACGCGCAGGCCTGGGGCGGGGACGTGAACGACGCGTCGACCTGGACGCCCCATCCCGCGGGGTCGATGACGTAGTGGAGCGTGTAGCCCGACGCGCCGGGCCCCATGGCGGGCTCGCAGTAGTAGTAGAGGTCCGCCGTCGCGTCGACGTAGGCGACCAAGGCGTCGCCGTATTCGTTGGACCCGTGGTCCGTCGGGTCCACCGCGAGGTGGTTGTCGAGCCACTTGTCCATGCCGCACTTGGGCTGGCCCTTGAGGAGCGACGCGTGGGCGCCGTTGAGGGCGTCCTCGTACTCCTTGACGGTCATGGCGTCGTTGGCGTCGTCCGCGTGCTCCGTGTAGCAGACCTCCGTCGTGTCCGTGAAGGAGCTCGTCGTCGCGAGCTTCCAGCACTTGCGCGTGGCCGTCTCCGAGACCTGGGTCGCGCCGAGGGCGCCCGTGTAGAAGGCGGCGACGGCGTCGAGGTCCGTGCACGCGCGCGCGACGCGGACGGCGTAGACGTACGCGCGGTCCGTCGTCATCGCCTTGAGCTCCCGCGCCCGCGCGTCGCCGAGGCGCGGCGCCGGCGCCGGCGCCGCGGCCATGCGGTGCGCGCCCGTGTAGTTCGTCGCCAGCAGTTCGATGAGCAGCTGGGAGCCGGGCACGCGCACGTTCGCCGCGTGCCACGTGTCGCCGCCGGCCGTGAACGACATGAGGTAGTAGGGCACGGCGTCGGCGTCGAAGGCGCTGAGGTACTGCTCGAGGTCGTCGGTGTAGAGCCCGACGTGGTGGTCCATGAAGGCGTCGAACTTGGTCATGTCGCCGAGGCGGGCCGTCCACGCGGCCTCGACGGCCTCGACGGTCGCGCCGCCGGTCGTCGCGCGCGCGGTCAGGTTGACGAGGTGGAGGCCGAAGCCCCGGCCGCCGCTCTCCTCGTCGAGCTGGACGCGGCCCTGCTGGATCTCCCAGGTCCCCGCCGTCGTGCACGTGCAGATGCCGCCCGTGCAGTCGTCGGGCGCCTCGGACACGGGGAGGTACTTGACCATCCACTCGCGGCCGGAGACGGGGTCGCTCGCCGCGTAGGTGCTCTTGGCCACGCCGTGGCCCGGCGCGTAGGCGACCTTCTGGGCCTGGGCGACGCCCAGGGAGCCCAGCAGCAGCGCAATCTTCCGGTCCATACGGGTGTTTGGGGCAGCTTTGCACGTTCTTGTCCAGGCGATGAGATCAGAAACGACCAATCGGGGTGTCCGAGGCGTCCGTTCCGAGGAAATTAGCCGGCCGGCGCCCCCGCGAAGTCGCAGGCCGGCGCCACGGGCGGCGGCGGCGCGCCTCGCGTCGGGAGGAGGTCCGCGCCGCCCGGGTCGCGGGCGCCGCCGGCGGCGTCGGCGAGGACGGCGGCCCCGCGGGCCGTGCGCGCGAGCGCGGCGCGCGCGGCCTCGGGGATGGCGCCCGGGCAGAGCACCTTCACTTTGGACCGGGCCTCGACGTGGCCGACGAGCTCCAAAAACCGGGCGAAGCCGACGGCGTAGAGCTCGTGGTCCAGGTCGACGAGCGGCAGGATCGCGGCCGTCGGGAACGACGACCCGTTGTAGGGCGGCACGGCGTGGCGCTTGTGGGACCGCGCGGCCTTGGAGATGGGGAACCGCCGGTGCTCGCAGTCGCAGCCGTGGCGCACTTTTCCCAAAATCCAGTACTCGAAGACGCACGCCGACTCGTGGTACAGCTCCGCGACGCCGACGAAGTGGAAGGCCGCGAGCCGCGCCGACGCGTCCGCGAGCATGCCGTCGTAGCCCGGCACGCGCAGGTGGCCGTCGCGCGGGTTGAAGGACCGCGAGAACCGCTCGTTGCGGCACGTGAGGTACCGCGTCTGCATGTTGAAGGGATCGTAGCACGTCTCGGCGCCGGGGTCCGACGTCGCCCGCGCGAGCCACCGCGCGAGCCCGGCGGCGTCGTCCTCGTCGAGCGGCGGCGCGTCGGCGTGGGTCCGGCCCCAGGTGCTGTACTTGCACATCATGAACTGCGAGACGACGTGCGCCACCGGCGCGCGCACGAACGTGATCACGGGCGCGGCGCCGTCGAGGGCCGGCTTCGTGCAGTAGCACTTCTCCGCCGTGGCCAGCGTGGAGCCGTGCGGGAGGAGCGTCTCGGCCATACCGCGGAAGGCCGTGCCGGCGATCTTCGGGATGTGCACGTGGCGGTACCGGTCGTGGGCGCGCGCCTTCGCCTCGGCGTCGAAGGACAGGCCCTCGAGCACGGCCGCGCCGGGCGCGTAGGCGACGGCTAGGTTGAGCAGCGCGACGGTCGCCCGTAGCATGGTTGTCCGGCGCGGCGCGCAGCAAAAAAGGGGTCGGGAGT
>Ga0257106_1001503_pt1 | contig 11416 bp, 9 predicted proteins | sample LP_taG_3_FD_190177 | JGI IMG/M metagenome (GOLD analysis project Ga0257106, IMG submission 190177) | Marine microbial communities from Northeast Subartic Pacific Ocean, Canada - LP_J_2011_P26_10m | ecosystem: Environmental > Aquatic > Marine > Oceanic | place: Canada: Northeast Subartic Pacific...
GAAATGCAGTAATTTACGATAATCGAGGAAGGTTAATCAAACAGGTTTTAAATAACGAGCTTTTAAGTGCCAGCGGTGAATTTTCTTGGGACGGCATTAACGAATATGGCCAAAAAGCATCTGTTGGAATTTATTTGGTATATTTTGAATGCTTCTCCAATGATGGCCAAATCATTAAGTATAAAGCGACTGTAACTTTAAAAACTAGGTTTTAATATTACACTTCGTAAATAAGTTTATTCAAAAACTAATTGCAATGTTAATTTTTGGATATTTGTTTCCAATTGAAAATGACTGTAGAAGATATTAAAAAGCCTGTCAAAGAGGAGATGGCTCTATTTGAAAAAAAATTCAAATCTGCCATGAAGAGCGATGTTGCTCTTTTAGATAAAATAACACATTACATTATAAAGAGAAAAGGGAAACAATTAAGACCATTATTTGTCTTTCTTACAGCAAAAATGTTTGGTCCTGTCCAAGAAGGAACATATACAGCTGCATCTTTAATTGAATTACTCCATACAGCTACACTAGTTCATGATGACGTGGTAGACGATGCATTTGAAAGAAGAGGGTTTTTATCCATAAATGCTCTTTGGAAAAATAAAATTGCTGTATTAGTAGGCGATTTTTTACTATCACAAGGGCTTCTTCTAACCACATCTGAAAACAGAATAGACTTATTGAATATAGTTACTAAAGCTGTCAAGTCAATGTCGGAAGGGGAGCTGCTTCAAATGGAAAAGTCAAGGAAAATGGACATCACAGAAGATGTTTACTATAAGATAATTGAACAAAAAACAGCTTCATTAGTTGCTGCATGTTGTGGAACTGGGGCTTGTTCTGTTACCGATAATCAAGACATTATTGCAACTATGGAGAAAGTAGGAGTTTATGTGGGAATGGCCTTCCAAATAAAAGACGATATTTTTGATTATGGATTTTCAAAAGATATAGGAAAACCTACAGGAATAGATATTAAGGAAAGAAAGCTGACTCTTCCTCTAATTCACGTACTTCAAAAAGTGGATAAGAAAAGCAAAAGAATGATCGTTAACACCATTAAAAAAGACAAACAAGACCCGGTAAAAATCAATAAAATCATTTCTATTGTTATCGAAAATGGTGGAATTCAATATGCGGAAAATAAAATGCATGAGTATAAAAATCTTGCCTTAAAAGAGCTAGATCAATTACCCAATTCCCCGGCCAAAGAATCTTTTATTGGATTAATTCACTATTCAATAAACAGAAAAAAATAAAGATTGTTTATTTTTGAATTATATGTCGAATGAGATTTCTAAAAATTTAAAAGAACAGATATCGCTTTTGGAAAATGTTCCAGGAGTGTATCAGTTTTACGATAGCTCTGAATCTTTACTATATGTTGGTAAAGCGAAAAAACTCAAAAACCGAGTAAGCTCCTATTTTAATAAAATAAAATTTGAAAATAGAAAAACTCAAGTAATGGTTCAAAAAGTAGAATCTTTAAAAACCATTCAACTTAATTCAGAGATAGATGCATTACTCCTGGAAAATTCATTAATTAAAAAATACCAACCGCGATATAATATTCAACTTAAAGACGATAAAACTTATCCTTGGATTTGTATTAAAAATGAATTTTTCCCTAGAGTTTTTTATACGAGAAAAAAAATTAAAGATGGCTCTTTATACTTTGGCCCATATCCATCTGTGAAAGTTGTTAAGGCTGTTTTAGAATTGGTGAAAGATAGTTTTGAAATACGAACTTGCGACCATCATTTGAGTCCCCAAAAAATAGAAGATAAAGTTTTCAAAACATCAGTAGACTTTTACATTGGCAATTGTAAAGGTTGTTGTCAGGGAGATGTGGATGTTGAGATTTATCAAGAACGCTTAAACAACATGAAGCAAGTTTTGTATGGAAATACCTATAAAGCTTTGAAGGCTTTAAGAGAGGAGATGAAAGACTACGCTAGAGTATACCGATATGAAGAAGCTGAAAAGCTAAAAATAAAGATTAAAAACATTGAAAAATTTCAGGCAAAATCTGTTGTAGTTGATTCCAATATTTCTTCTCTTGGTGTTATTAATATTGTAAGCCATGATAACTATGCTTTCGTTAACGCTTTAAAAGTTATGAATGGTGCAATCACAAAATCCAAAACAACGGTAGTAAAGAAAAAGTTAGAAGAAACCGAAGATCAAATTATATCCTATGTTATTGCGGATAATTTAAATGACTTTTTTGACCACGTAAAAGAAATTGTATCGCCTTATTTAATAGCATTAGAAACAGCTATTAATTTTCATATTCCTCAAAGAGGAGACAAGAAAGCATTGCTTTTGTTGTCTAAGAAAAATGCATTGGCGAAAAAGATAGAATTCTTAAAAACAGAATCCATTAAAAATCCTGAGACACCTACTGTTAAATTATTAGAAATTTTTAAAAAGGACCTTAGGCTCAATCATAGGCCTATTCACATGGAATGTTTTGATAATTCTAATATCCAGGGGAATTTTCCAGTTGCTGCTTGTGTTGTTTTTAAAAATGGCAAACCAAGTAAAAAAGACTACAGACTTTTTAATATTAAAACTGTTGAGGGACCAGACGATTTTGCATCTATGGAAGAGGTAATATTCAGAAGATACCAAAGATTAACAAAAGAAGAAAAACCTTTACCTCAATTAATTGTAGTAGATGGCGGTAAAGGACAGTTGTCCAGTGCACTTAAAAGTTTAGAAAAGCTAAAACTTACAAAAAAGATAGCCATAATAGGGATTGCAAAAAGATTAGAAGAAATTTATTTTCCTGGAGATCAATATCCACTTTATCTAGATAAAAAAACCCCCACTTTAAAAGTAATTCAAAATATGAGAAATGAAGCCCATAGATTTGGAATTACCCACCACAGGAATAGACGTATGAAAGGCTTAGTTAAAACTGAACTAACAACTATCGAAGGAATTGGAGAAAAAACAATTACTATGCTGCTTTCTAAATATAAATCTGTAGATAACCTTAAGACTATTTCACTAACTGAACTTGAGAATTCATTAGGGAAATCGAAGGCTAATAAAATTTTTAATGGCCTTAAGACCAAGTAAAGAAGTTTTACAATCCTAGATTTGGAATCTTAACACAATATTTGTTATTTTGAATGAATAACCAATGTTAGAAATAAATCATATTATAAAAGAGCTTTTACAATTACATGATTGTGTAATATTCCCTAATCTTGGTGGATTTGTAGCACAATATTCTCCAGCAAATTTTGACGAAAAAAAATCTGTTTTATCCCCTCCTCATAAACAAATTCTATTTAATAAAAATCTTGTAAATAACGATGGATTACTGGCAAACGCCTTTGCTCAAAAAAATAATATATCATATGAAAATGCTATAGAAAGTTTAACAGATATACTCTTAGAAATAAACCAAAACTTAAAGACCCAAAATCTGCATGAATTTCAAGGAATAGGCATTCTGCATAATAATGAAGGGGTATTAAATTTCAAGCAAAAGTCCAATAATTTACTTTCTTCCTCCTATGGACTAATGCCTTTAAACATCGATGAATTTAAGATTTCTAATAAATCAGAAAAAGTTATTGATTTAAATTCCTCTAAATATTTAAAAACACAAATTAAAAATTGGGCTTTAGCCGCAAGTGTAATTCTAGTGGTTTTTTATTCTGCTTGGATTCCCATACAAACTCAATTACTAAAGCAAAACGGAGAATTCAACTACTCGGATTTAAATCCTTTTACATTTAAAAAAGCCAATGTAGTGGCTATCAACAAAGTTAACTTCCAACATCCCAAAAAAGAAATAAAAGCCATCCAGTCTATTGTCAAAACTTCAGAAAAAAGTAATTCTATAATTTCAAAAAGCGAATTAAAAAACAATCTCAATTCTGTTATTGTTGTAAGTAATCAATCTGGCAATAAAACATTTGAAGTAGTAATAGGTTCATTCAGTAAGGAGTTAAATGCGAAAAACATGATTGATAAATTACAGAACAAAGGAATAAGCGCAAGAAAATTAAAAAAAGAAAATAAATTATTTAGAGTATCTGTTGGCAAATTTTTAAATAAAAATAATGCCAAAAAACTACAAAAATCAATCCGTAAAAGGCATAAAATCTCTTCTTGGATTTTGACTAAGTAATGCCAAGTGAAGAGTATAAAAAAGCCTATCTTTTCTTGTCTAATAAATGCTCAAAAAAGGAATTATCTGTAAAGGAAGTATTAATAATATGTTCCAAATACAAGCTTAAGATTGTAGAGAAAAACAAATTAATCAACGAACTCAAAAAGAACCAGTTCATAGACCATCTTCGCTATGCAAATGCTTTTGTTCACGACAGATTTAATTTATATTTCTGGGGGAAGAATAAAATAAGACACCATCTAATGCAAAAAGGCATTGAAGATTATCATATTAAGCCAGCAATTGAAAGTATTGATAATGAAAAGTATAAAAATATAGCAAAACAAGAGGCTCTAAAAAAGTATAAATCTCTTGGAAATAAGAACGATTTTAATTCAAAACAAAAGATTTTAAAATATTTAAGTCTTAAGGGTTTTGAGGCAGATTTATCGTTTGAAGTTGTTGACTTATTAATTAATTAAAACTTCAATGAGTATTGCCATAGAATGGTTCTTGGCGGCAAGACATTTCCTGGTCTATTGGTATATTCTCTATTTAATAAATTATTAACTAGTAATGAAAATTTAGACTTTTGGTTGATACTGTAGGCCAAACGTGTATCAAAAACTAAATCTCCTGTCATCCGAGAATTTCTATAGCTTCCGTATCCTGGCAATATTTCAATCCCTGCAATAGGAGTTACAAAAACATCATCGATATTTTCCATTAAACTAGAATATCTACTGCTTAATCCAATTGCAAATTTCTTATAATCTATTTGAAAATCAATTTTAATCATATGCTTGTTTCGATACTTGAGTGTGGTATTTTTTGGATTTTCAATATTTGGATTGCTGAAAGTTAAAAGGTATAAAGAGTCTGCATCAATTGGAGTAGGATGGATGTAGGTATACCCAGCTAAAGTACTAAATGAAATATTTTCTGTAAAGTTACCTTGGCCTACAATACTTATTTCAAAACCTGGAATATTTGCATTTTGAATGTTAGTACTTCTAGCCCCTAAATAATTTGACAATACTCCAATTCCATTATTAATTACTATAGATTGAAGCTCAGCTGTACTTATGTCTGACCCGTCTAAGTCATAGAATCCAAACATAAACTCCATCATATCAGTATATTGGGTAATAAAACCGGACACATCTATGTAACCTTTAAAATTATTAATTGAAAAACCTTGTTTTATACCTATTTCACCACTCCATCCATATTCGGGTTGAATATTCACATTTGGAAAGACATTTAGTCCTCCTACAAAAGTAGAGATATACTTTTCGGCAATTGAAGGGAATCTATAACCTTGACCATAAGATGCTCTTAGAAATGTATATTTGAGCGGATTATAGGTTCCTCCAAGTCGAAAAACAGGTTGAAATGGAATACTCAAATCTTTTCCAAATAACTTTCCATTAGATTCTACTTCATCAATTTTAAAATACTCCATTCGCATCCCAGCAGTGATACTCATTTTATCCCATTTTTTATTAGTTTGTACGTATCCCGCAAGATTGGAAGATTTGTGTTTACCATAAAGTTCAGAAACCACATTGGTGTAAGAGCCACTAGCACCGCTTGTTAAGGTAGCATTGCCTTTAAATTTTTGTTGAAATTGGTATTCTCCAAATACAAAATCAGAAAGTGAGTTCTGGTTGGTATTATTTACATTATTTGTTCTATAATATCTAGTTTTAAAGTGGTGCTCTTTCCCATTTTCAGTAACCAATGAAATATATGGGTCAACAATTATTCTTGATGAACGGGAAGAACTCATTGTAGTGCTTTGTGGATTTGTTCCACCTAATGCATGAAGTACACTGTCTTGACCAGCCCACAAGAAAAACAGCGTATTTTTATTGAAATTATTATTAAGATTTAAGCCATAGGACAAACCATTATGTTTTTTTGAAAAATGCTTCCACCCAGCATTAATTCTAGTTCTTTGATCGTCAGATCCAAAACGATAACCTTGGTCTTTCATAAATGATCCTCCAACTACTAGTTCGTTGTATTCATTTAGTTTATTTAAATGGGTAAAGTTCCCTTGAACATATCCTCTTGGCTGGTTCCACCAAGTTTGGTCACTTCTTTGGTCTAAAATTGAGTCACCACCCATTAAAGATGTTCCTTTTCTAGTTCCAAACCCAGACATATAAAAACCATTGGAGATATTAATTTTTGTAATGGGCTTTTCTTTTGGATATTGTGTTCTAATATTTATTACACCATTCAATGCAGATGAACCATAGAGCACCGATGAAGCACCTTTTAAAATTTCTATTTGCGATATGTTTTCTAGCGGAATACCAGTCCATTTAATATCATTGGCATCTCCAGCTAGCATGGGCATTCCATCTACCATTACCATTACTCTACTTCCCGCACCATAGCTCCAACCACTTCCTCCTCTTATACTTACTTGGTTTTCATTAATTTGTACTCCCGGGACTTGTTCAATTATAGATTCAGCATCTCTTGTAGCTTTATTTTCAATTAAATCTGGTTTAATAATAGCCATTGATACAGAAACGTCTCCCAACTTTTCTTCATATTTATTAGCAGAAATAACCATTTCGTCCAATTGATTATTTATAGCTACTAAAACAACATCTAATAAAATCTGTTGATTATTAATAACAGAAACTGTTTTTTTTACAGTTTTATATCCAATGTATTTAAAGATTAAGGTGTGTTCGCCATTGGATAATTCTATAGAATATTTGCCATTAAAATCTGTTATTGTTCCTATTTGCTCTTGAGTTTGGATATTGACTCCAATTAAAATTTCTAAGTCTTCGCCATCTCGAACTGTACCGTAAATGATAGCTTTTTGACTATTTATAATAGTGCTGTTAACAACTAAAATAAACAGCAACCAAAGTATTTTTTTAAAATGTAGAGAAAATGACATTAATTAATTGTAATGATATTTGCTATACAAATTAATTATTTTTTCTTAGTTGGAGAATTATATTTAAAATTAATCTTGTTAATTAAGTCTTTTACTTTTATGCCTTCTTTGTAAACTATATGTGAGATTAATTTACCTCGCTTGCTATATACTTTTACATCTCCATGTTTTCGGTTATTTTTGTAATTAGTTTCAGAAATGACAGCTCCTTTTCTGGAAAAATTTTGATATTTCCCCTCTAACAGTCCATTTTTATAATTCACAATTCTATTAGGGACTATTCCACCTGGAAAATAGTAATTACACTCCCCATCTAATTTCCCATTGGAATAATTTTCTACACTTTTTAAGCTTTGGTCATATTCACTATATTTTATCCATTTACCATCTGCAACAGATTTTTTCACCATTCTATTTTCATCTGGGATAAGCATACTTCTTTTATTTAAAACTTTATAATTTCTCGTTTCAACAATATCCCCTTTTACAGAGTAATAAATCCAAGAGTTAATTTTATAATCTTCCTCATATTCTCCCGTATACTTTTTCTGTCCATTTGTATAATAACCGATCCATTTGTCGTCCATTTTTCCTAAATTATAAGCTCCATGATCCTTTAATTGCCCATTATTGTACCAAGATTTCCAAACCCCATTTTCTTTATTCATAACATAATTTCCCTCCATAGCAGTTTTCCCATTTTCAAATTTTGTCAACCAGAACCCATTTTTTTGATCGTATTTGTATTCCCCTTTCTTCCAAATATTTCCTGTATTATAGAAAAAATCCCATTTTCCTTCTTTCTGGCCATTAGTAAAGTTCCCTTTGTAATATTCTATTCCCTTGGGATAATAAAAAATCCAAAACCCTTCTTGTTTGTCCTCTTTAAAAGCCCCTTTCATGTCTAAAGCCCCATTGATAAAACTGTAAGTCCATTCTCCATTTTTTAAATCATTAATATAGTTTCCTTCCATACTTATTTTTCCATTCACATAATATTCCTTAAATGATCCATTTTTCAAGCCCTTTTTATATTGTAATTCTTGGTAAACTGTATCTGTAGTGAGGTATAATTCTCTCCATATTCCTGATATTTTCCCATTGAGATAAGTTCCTGTTTTTCGAAGACGACCATTGGGTTTGTATAGCTCAAAAACTCCATTTTTTAAGCCATTATTATATTTTACAACAGTTTTTAGTTTTGATGAAGAGTAATATGTTTTTCTATATCCTTTTCCATCCATAATAAGAGTATCTCCATTTGCTTCATAAAATTGATCTATAAATTCAGTAGTATCGGAACCATCTACGAAATGAGATTTTTCCATAAGCTTACCATTTTCATAATAATATTCCCAATAATTACTTTTGTAAGATCGTATTTCATCATTTCTATTCAGCCAATAGTTTAGTACAGTTGTATCTTTTTTATTTATTTTTGGAAGAATGTCATATTCTCCTTTTTCAGCCAAAGTACCATCTTGGTAAAAGGCTTCAAAAATTGAGTCAGTTCTCCCAAGAGTGTAAAAAGTTCTAAATTTTAGTTTTCCATTGAGATAATAGGATTTATATTCTCCATTCAACTGTCCAAGAAAATAATTGCTTTCCTCTTGAAGATTTCCATTTTTGTAAAAGTGAATCCATTTACCAGTTTTAGCGCCAATATTTGAGTATCCGCTTGTCTGATAAGTTCCAATACTTCTTACTTGCTTTTCATTACTTCCCCAATAGGTTGTAATTATTTCATTTTTTAATAAGCCATTGTTTTGACTATATATTCTAGAAATAGAAAGTGTTTGAAGGAACAGAATAAATATAATTAATCGCATTTTTTTTGTTATTGAGATAGATAAATAAATTCAATCCAACCTTCTTGTCTTTTTGTACTTGAAAAATCTTGGTTGAATTTCCAATTCTTAGCGTAATTTATAGCATTTTCTATTAAGCACTGATTAGATGTATTAGTTCCTAAATTATCTACTTTGCAGTCTGTTACTTCTCCCTTGGGATTAACCTTAATAGTCAATTTTACTGTTCCAGTTTGATTACAAAGGTAGGATGGGATTTTTTGCCAAATCATACTTCTATTTTCACAAAAATATTTTGCAGTAGCATTGGAGGTCTTTTTTAATGACTTATTTACAGTTTTGATAATAGAATTATCTTTTATTTTTTCATTTTCAGGATGAGAATTGTCTATAACCGGATTGTCTTTTCCAAAATCGTTAAATTGTTTCTTTTCAAATTTTTTAACACCCTCTATTACCTTTTCTGCTAGTGCTTTTTTCTGAGATGCACTCATGTCTTTTTCCTGATCATAGTTAGATGCTGCATTGGTAACTACAATTTTGTTATCAGTAAAATTTTCTTTGCTTTCCCTTGGGATTAAATTATTTTCTGGGGATGTGAAATCTAGAGTGGCTAGAACTTTTTCTTTCGGTTGGATTATATAAAAAGAGACATTTTGAATATTTAGCCAAACAAAAATAAGTATATGAACTATTAATGTTCCAAGGATTGCATTTTGATGTTTCTCTAAAAGAACTAAAAAGTTCATAACGAAGTTTAACAAAATATACGAAGAAAATAATAAAACGTTTCTTATTTAGAAGATTCGTAACGCTCGTTAAGCAATTTAATTATTTCAGTTGTGATATCGTGACGTTCATTAGCGTAAAGCATAGCACCACCAATTCTATAGCTCATTACATAATCATGACCAAGAGTTTTCCCAATTTCTTGCATATAGTCATTAGTTTTTACAATATAGCTTTGTGTCAATTCTAATTCCTGTCTGGAAACTTGCTCAGAAAGTTGCTGTTCAACTTGCATTATTTCTTGTTCTAGTAGTCTGATTTTTTGAGCCTTTTCCATCTTCTCCCTATCTCCCATAATTGGTGAAGCTTTTTCAAATTCTTGAACTAGACTTTCATAAGCAAAGTATTTGCTTTTAATTTGCCCTTCTGCTTCGGACCTTTTAGTAGTTAAAGTTTTTTGAATTTTTTTAGCAAATTCGTAATATTTAGAAACTGTGTCGCTATTTACAAATGCTATATTTAGACCACCTTCATTTAGTGGTTGAATAGTTAATTCCTTTTCAATAGTTGGTATGTTTTCAGAGCTACTTGAACTGGAAAATTGAATAAAATACAGTACTGCCAATAAAACAAACAATATTATATACAGTATTTGGTGTGTTGATTTAGTCATAATAAAGGCTTTAAGTTAGGTTAAATATTGGAAACAAAGTTCTCAACAGTTTCAATAAAATCAAATGGAACTGAAGCCATTTCCGAGTAATCCTTTCCTAGCTCATAATTTCCATCTTCCCCATTTTTATATACCCATCTAATCTTAACCTGATAACCAGATTTATAAATGTTTTCTAATTGGTATATTATATTAAGCAAAAATTTTGAAGATGAAATATTTATTCCTCCTAGATTTATTGTTAGCGTAGTATTTTTGTACGGATTCTTGGAATAATTTTCAATCCAATTAGTAACGTTATTGAAAAACTCTTCAGGAGTTTCAGAAACACAATCACCATCAATTAAGAAAACTCCTTTCTCTGAGTTTAAAGATACTAGTGGAGTTTCTTTGGAAGCTTCTATATAGTACAAACTAGTTCAATTATTAATTGTCTGCTAATATCTATATTATTTTAATTCTAGGAGGAAATTTTTCAATTTTTTTTAACCAGTAAAAAAATCTTTTAGGTAATAAGGGTTAAAATAAGGAATACTTTCAAAATCCTTATTCTTGAATTTTTCAAATGTATTATACGCCATGCCACTAGAGGAGTTGGGTACTGATGCATCAATTTCTACAATTTTAGAATTGAATTCTCCCTTAAACTTTATTGCTCCGTCACCTAAAAAATAAAGCCTTTGGTACTTTTCATAAATTTTTAAAAACTCAGAATTAATCTCCGGACATATAATTTCTGTTATTTGTTTTTTTTCAGAATTATATCCAGCTGTATAAACTTCTTTTCTTCTAGCGTCTATCATTGGAAAATATAACGCATTGTCATTAGTGGATTTATTATGGTAGCAATTGATCATTATTTCAAGAGAATTCATACTAATAAGAGGTATATCAAGTCCAAAGGCCAATCCTTTTGCTGTTGCAACACCAATCCTAAGACCTGTAAAAGATCCAGGTCCAGCACTGATACCAACTGCATCCATCTGTTTCAGTGAAAGATTTAAAGATGTAAAAAGATCTTTTATTAAAAGGTGTAGCTTTTCGCCATGAACATATTTTTCACTTTTAATTTCATTTAAACCTAGCGATTTTCCATTTTTAGAAAGGTTTACAGAACAAGTCTTGGTAGATGTTTCAATATT
>Ga0257106_1001505_pt1 | contig 11389 bp, 10 predicted proteins | sample LP_taG_3_FD_190177 | JGI IMG/M metagenome (GOLD analysis project Ga0257106, IMG submission 190177) | Marine microbial communities from Northeast Subartic Pacific Ocean, Canada - LP_J_2011_P26_10m | ecosystem: Environmental > Aquatic > Marine > Oceanic | place: Canada: Northeast Subartic Pacific...
CCAGCTCTGAATCAGAAGCCAGCCCAATAGCAACAGTTGACGTACCTGCTGTGGTTGTAGATGTCAGCAAATCTGGGTTGAGCTTAAATGACACAACAGCATCGGTTGGATCATCTGTCGGGTTCAAGAAGATTTGAGTGCCAATGGCAAAACTAAAAGGTCGATCATCAAAATCAGTCGGAAGTCCGGCTGCTGAAGTATTGATTAGCGTGGAGCCAGTGACAGTCATCAGGAGACACCGTTAGTTAGATGAAGATTTACAGTTGGCGATGAAACAGCCGTATAGGCATTAGAGCTTGATGCAGCAACAAGATTCATCCATTCCGCGTCATAATTCTGCGTTTTATCCAGTGCTTCCGATGTATGAGCGAAAGGCTTGAGTACAAATACAAGCTCTGTCCTGTAGACAGATTTCAGAGGACTTGCAATGCTTGAATTTAAATCAAGCTCGTAAAAAGCAACCAGAGAATCATTAACAGCAATACCTGAAAGCACAGGCGCTGTGTCCACTTTAGCTGCTTTAATTGTAAAAGTTGTTGATGACTCTAGACTGCGAACAAAATAGTTGGTGTCACCCTTTTTCAATCGCTGGCCTACATACAACCGCAATGGAAATGCATTGTCAACAGAAATAATTCCTGTAGAAGTATCAAAGGTTTTAACCGTAACAAGTGTAGTATTAACGGGAAACTCTGCGGGTGCATCATATTCAGCACTGATAGACTCTCGCTGAGAACCAAAGACCTGTTTTAGGTCGAATGTTTGACCACCAGCAGGACACAATAGAGAAGCAACTTTTCGGCCACCTTTGATCAGCCTGAAGTCACTGAAATTAAGATCTATCGTTTGAGGGTCTGAAGCTGTATAAGGTGAAGTGACCGTCAGAAAATAGTTGTGAGGCAGTTCTTGGGTAATGGCAATTGATTCCAAAGGCGATGCTGGGTCAGCATCATCAGTTCGGGCGCTGCTTCCAATAAAGACGGGGACCAGATTATTGGGTCCGAAATATCCGCCTTTTCTAAATCCGAGTGACCCGTTGATGTGGCCGATCTCAGTTGGAGCAGCCATTTCGGGATCCTGCCAGATCTCGACCTCTACAGCGTCGGATGATTCAACAGATAGCTGAAGGGGGTGAGTAACTAAGAAGTTATCAACTAGTAACCCGCCTGAATTGGTGAGTTTTGTTTTTGCACGCAGGGTCATAGCAACCACACCCGCGTTGTTGTAGTTACCTCCAATCACTGGCTCAGCAGATGTGCCAAAACTGGCATCCACCGCTTTGATAGCAGCCCGGTCATCAGAACCGCCATCAACTAAAACTGCAGCGCCGTAACGCTCGATGAATTCAGAGCGGGCGATATTTCCAGAATTATTGATCTCGACCCAGACCGGCAGACTGGGAGATCTCAGGGACGGAACATCGTACTGACGAGTACCGCTGCCCCCGTCATCCTCGGTCAAGTCATTTCTGACCAAGGTGTCCGCAATCATCAACTCATGCAGAAGAATCCAACGGGCACGGGGAACCTGGGTAATTGATGTCGGAAGTTCCTCTGTTTTATCTACGACATAAGCAAAAAATCTGACATTAGATGCTCCATACCAGCCCCATTCCACCATATACATGGTGACCTTAGATAGATCCAAGGTTTGCTTAGACGTACCTGTGCCATCTAATTTATCACCAGTCCACTGGGATCTAGGTACGCGAGTTTCAAACTTCAGGCCATTACCAGCACTGTTTCTATATAGAACACCAAGGCGATCACCATCGCCATTTCCTTGACACTCTAAAAAGAAGCCATCGGTCGTATCACCAACACCCCATAATCGAGTGCAGGACACTGGTGTTGCATCCGTTGACATGCGGACAGCAAAACTGACACGGGCGATCCGACCAGGCTGATAGCGATATCGTTTCTTACTGGCGATCCTGACCCGCTGAAAGGCTCCATCATTGGAGTTCAGAATCAGTTGTGCGCTGCCAGCTTTGATGTTGTGCTTGATCTCGCCGTTTGGAACGGGAGAATAATTAGCAGTGACACCAAACTGCTGAGTCCATCGTGCGGACTGTGTTGAATCATTATCGGGGCGTTCATTCAACCCCGTAACGTCGTACAGCCAATCATCTTTACTCAGCTCATACTGATCATGCAGAGTCAGGAATGAATAAGCCTTGGTCTGCCGGGGAAATCCAAGCTGATCCCGATCGACTTCCGTCTCAAAGCGGTAGTTGTCAATAATTGGCAACGTAAACCCATCCCTGGGAAGGGTGATGGGCATTGATTCAGCGGCTTTTTTCTGACCAGAGGGGAAGGTTCCATCGGCTTGGACCTCCGCCCCATTTCGGGTGACCGCCTTCTGCCCGATATCTTCAGGTAACTGATAGGCGGTTGTCATTAGCGCTGACCCCAAGTAAGTGTTGCTTTAGCAGTGTTAGAAGCGTTATCCAGAGATTTAACCGCGATAATCAACACGTCACCTGCTGTTCCAGAGGCAGCATTGGCTTCCCGAGTCAGATACTGACGGGCGAAGGAGAAGATGTCGGTCAGATCCACAGAATCGGCATCAGCATCGCCTGTATAGAACGATGTGATTTGTGTGCCACCTGTAAAACTATTAATGGCATTGGTCGCGCTGTCCGGTGAGTTGAACTCGATAGCCGATAACGTCCCGGTGCTGGTAAATGTAGTGACGGGTGTGGAAGTTGAATCTTCCATCGTCTCAGGATTTTTGATCAATAGGAACTGAGCCCGGTGAGAGCTAACCATTGACAACACCAGAGGGAACACACGCATCAAGTTGCGCTTAATTACACCCTGGTTGTTGGTGATATTTTCTTTGATCCGTACAGCCAAGAGAGGAGTTACGGTGCCTGTACCGACACCAGTGACTTTTGCACCATCTTTGGAAAAGACTGAAAGCTTGCTGTAATCACCGCCGTCAATACTGATCTGTGCCCCGTACTTCCTTAGATAGGAGTTAGCAGACAACGACCCGGTCTTCTCTGCACGGAAGTGCATTGGAAGCGTTGGATTCCCTAAAGAAGGGTAGGCTATTCTGTCACTACAATTTAAATTATGAGCAATAATCCAACGAGCATTTTTTGCAGTTTCCCCAGATGCTAAGTTTGCATCTACAGGTACATAGAAAAGCAATCTGGAGCCTGTTCCGCCATACCAACCATATTCAATCCTGACCATGCAAAGATTTGTTAAGCTCAAATCGTGCAGAGAGTTGGTATCACTTTCTCCAATACGCAACGCACCATTTTCGCCGACCATTCGGTCACCGTTCCAGCGGCTTCGAGGAACAATTTCCTCCATAACGGTAGGAGAATCTGACACCAAGCTATAAATAGTTCCAGAGTCAGTCCTGTTGGGTTGCGCTGCCATCACAGCAGCGTCAACGGTGAAGGTTGAGGGATCTACGCCTTGAGCTGTGTAACCATTTAGATGATCCTTGGGGCGTTCTCCAGAAGAGGTACGGCGGATATAGAACAGTGAGTCGCCCTGAACACGCACTAGATAACCATCGCTGGCATCAAACATGCCAAACTCCATCCGGGCGCTGGCATCACGACTCAGTGAAACACCGAAACTGGTGCTGACGATTCGCCCTGTCTGATAAGGGAATGCCTGTTTGGTAATTAGTGACGCGACATTACCGTTTGCAGCAGATGGCGTCAGTAACACTTCAGCAGAAGACTGCTGACTGATGTGGTTGACCTGGGTTACTCGAGTTCCACCAGATGAAACCTCGGTTGTAGCCCAAATGTCAGGATCGATGTCAATGAGGTTAACATCATCGAATATGGCTAGGGCCGTTTGTACACGCGGAATTCCTAGAAGATCATCACGCACCTGTGAAGGCGCAGACAAGTTATCAAGAATAGGAACAGGACTCTGATCGGAAGCAACAACTACCGGTACAGATTTATCGCTAATAGCTTGACCGGCAGGGATCGGAGTTGTCCTGCCCGTCGTAATTACCGTTACACCTTCTTGGACAGATGACATTAGATTTGACCCTTAGCTTGTGGAATCTCTGGAGATACGAGGAATAACTTCTAAAGTGCCGATTGCTAAAGTATCCTCCTGATATAAGGATACCGTTCCTGTGGTTGATCCCGCAGAAAAAGCTGGCGTACCTGCTGTATTCGGCTCTATTTCAAAAATTGTTGGACTGATAATTACTAGTTTATTAGATTGGAAATTAACGCCGTCGTATACAGCTTGCCCAGTCCCAGTAATTAGAATTTGATCCTCAGTAGTGAGCTGATGATCAGTTGACGTAGTAATACGAACTTTGGATGAAACTACAGCGCCTGGGGCGGTAAATGAAGATCCGGCGGTAATCCCAGTAATAGTCGCCTGGACTGTAGAGAAATACTCCCGCAAGTCCCAAAGGAAAGCACCTTGGTTCTCGTCACTTTGATCAGTAGCAGTAGCTAATCCACCTTGATTTATCCCCCGCTCTTCATAACCAAGGGGTACGTTTCGCCCCAAAGCCTCGGTTTGACGGCTAGATAAACGCAGAGAGACCTTGCCCTGCGTAGGATCAATTTCGACAATACCCCAGCTATCAACTGCCGATACTGGGTCGGTCGAATCATTAAAGAAGCGACGGATGTCGGCAACTAAAACGGAATTAGAGAAATCGTGTGGCGTTCCCCACGGCTTCTCAATGTTGAGCTGCAGCTCATCGAAAGTGTCGCCCTCTCGAACAGTTACAGCTATGTTGTCGAAACTCATATCTACCTGCTAAAGAGCTTGTTAATAAGACGCTGCCTTGGAGAATCTTCAGGACTACTAATAGGCCCTGGCGAAGGTAGACTCTGCGCTCTTTCTAACTTTAACTGATGCAATTCAACGACACTTTGGTAATATTCATTATTTAAATCATTGAGACGCTCAAGTTCCCCTTCTAAAAATTGAATTCGTTGCTTTAAAGGCGCTGAAGGGACTGAAACCTCTTTATAAACAGTACGAACTTCAGGCTCAGACGAATCTCTCAAGTCTGTAATTGCTGCATCTCTGTAAGAGAGTGATTTCTCGGAAGAGACCTTGTAAGTAGAAAATTTAGAGTTTATGTCGTCGAAACGAAGCTGATTTTGTCTTAGCTGATGCTCCAGCACTGCGACCTGCTTAAGAGTAGAAGCCAGTTCAGTTGCAAGGCGCTTTACTTGAACTTGCTCGGAAACTGATCCGGGTGAGGGGGTCTCAACCTGGGGCTTGGGTTTGGCTGGAGAAATATCAAGCTCCTGCACATTTGGAACCCGCCATCTCAGGGTGAAATCAGTTCGAGTGAAATCGCCAGGCTCCTTGAATGCCACCAGATATTGAATACCTGGAGGAGTTGGCGTCAGTTCAATGTCGACTTCGCCCTCATTGATGGGGAAGCGTTTCTCATGCTTGTTGCAGCCGAAGAAAGGCTTAGACGGTTTGACAATTAAAAAACCATCACGACCATCATCAAATAGTTTTCCAGTAACTTTGGTCATCAGGCAACCTGTCTGTAGCTGAGCGTGACACCAACATTCACAGCGCGAGTGAGCGTAATGTTTCCAGTTCCTGCGTCAGTAAAATCGACAACAGCAGCGGGATCAGTTGATGCATTAGCTGCTGTCGAGGCCAATCTGATGGTGTCCACAGAATCCTCAACGACGAAATACACTGTCCCCGCCGTAAGACCAGCAGGCAACGTACCTGTCGATGTGACCTTGACAGCCTCACGGAATTTCAGGCCATGAGATTCAATAGTCAAAGTGTCGGAAGTGTCATCAGCCAGACGCACGGGGAGTGAATCCTCTGTGATAACTAGGTTCAACCTGTCGCCTTGATCTGTCTCAAATATCCCTAAGTCGCAAGTTTGAGAGATTGATTGCCCGCCAGAAAGATAGAAAATCCCAGAAATATCATCAGTTGCTTCACTTTGAAACTGAACAGCGCATGGGACATCGCTACTCAGACTGAAGCTTGTAACCCTGAGTTTAGTTGCAGCAACAGCGGTAATTAGATCACCTGATGCTGTTAAGTCAACAGCAGCGAATCTAATCTGATCAGAAAACACATCATGAAAAGTGATATGCCCATCAGTCGTTGTACCGGTGCCGGTGCCCCGAATATAGGCATCATTGCCGTTAGCATCGCGACCATAAAGCGTCATCAGACAAAGCTCAAAAAGATTGTATTCCGAACATCACCAAAATATGTGGTGAAGCCATATAGAGAAAATGTACCGGATTCAGCCCAGTCGCTTGAATTATTTTCTCTGGTAATAGCTCGTATTCTAACTTTAGCGTCCCCTAAATCTGCTGCCCTAAACTCTGCTTGATTCGTGTAAAAGTATCCCTTGTTGATATAGGCGTCAAGAAGATTATTGTAAACCTCTACTTCGTATCGTTCAACGGTGGAATCCAACTCTTCACCACCAAATACAAAACCAGGGACAATCGCATCGCACGTTGCATAGGCCGGAAAGGTCGGTGCTTCCCAAGTGATCGTCATTAATGCTTCTGGATTTGCTGCCATTAATCTGGTGTCCGAAGTGAGAAAGAAATGGACTTAGCATTCATGGTGAGACGCCGGGATGCCGAATATGATCTACTTCCATAACTTCCTGATTTTAAGGTTGCTGAATCGCCCCCGTTTACATATGGGAATTTGGTTTTATCGTATTTAATTCCGATAACTGTATAAGTACCGTCACCCTCCTCCTTAACAGACTGTACGCGGTACATCGGTTCTTTTTTGTGTTGTCTATCTGTGTCTTCTCTTACTAAACCCCACATATCCATAGTTGAAGGTGTATTACTTCCAAATCCTCCAGTGATAGTAATTGAACCACTGGTTGATACGGAGCTGACCGTATACTTGCTGGCAACACCGGAGGGGCCATAAATATACAATTGATAATTACCAGCATAAGCGATATTACTTAACTCTCTATCTGTAGAAATGGATGAATTAGAAACACCTTTGATGCGGCCCCCAGAGACCATGCCGGTTTTTAATGGATCTAAAATCAGACAGACATCGCCTGGAAGTAACATCGCGCCATCAGGGCCTACGCGGAATGAAACTGTGTCGGTAGAAAGTGTATTCGTAGCGAGAGTGTATCTGCCCATACGACGCGCCTGATCTTCGCTGGTGCAACCCAAAGCACGAACATTGGTAAGGTTATATCCGTAACGATCAATAAGCGTAGGATCTTCAATAAGAGTTTTCCGCTCCTTATAAAATTCAGCGGGTTCGATATAACTCACTTCAACGGCGGTTGATCTGGCTCTTCGTGCTGAACCTTCGTAAGTGAAATGTGGTGCAGCAGCATCACCATCACCGGATGCAATTGTATTAGCAGCAGAATAGATCCGAATGTCTCCAGCAGACGTAACCTCATCATCTACAACTAGAGTGATGAACCCACCGGCATAAATAATTTGAGCTTGGAATGTAGAAGCAATGCCTCTGAATAACTCCAAGGCGTCAGAATCTCTGCTGACATAGCCATTAAACTTGATATCATTTTGATCACAATATCTTCCGGCATTTCTAAATGAAGCCAAGTCAATGTCTTCCATTCGGATTCCGGCTTGAATATGGTCAACACCGTCAATGGTGTATGTACGATGTCCAGCGCCATATCTGGGATCAGTTAAAAGCCCTAAGAGGATATACGCTGGGTTTCTACTAAATGCATAAGAAATAGTCAGAGAATTATTGGGCACAGGCACATGTAGGCCCTTAAGACGCGCTTGAACTTGCGGAAAACGAGAGAACTCGCCCGCTCTGAATTTCAGTGCCAATAGGGATGAGTATGGATAAACAAGTTGTTCTGACCATGTAATATCAGCAGACACCCAGGTGACTCCACCTTTCGCCCAAGAGTATTGACGGGATCCAGAACCTCCAGAAGTCGTCACAGGCCCCTTAGCGCCTTTACGATCAACCCTGGTTACTTGGATTGAAATAGGTGTAGCTTGACCTGAAATATTAAACTCGTACTCTTTTAGTCGGGTTGAAGTCTGCTTTTCAATAACGATCTCTGTATCGTGTATCGGAGAATCTGAGCCACCGCTAAAAATTCTGATAACCATGTGAGTGGGATTATCAGCACCACCACCACCCTCTGACTCTGTATAGTCTCTATAGTTTTGCTCTGATCCATCTTCATCACTACGAGTCCTTGATTGATAACACGGACCAATAGATAAACGAACACGGACCCTATCAGCCTCTTGCTGTGTAAATGTTCGTGTTACTGAAGTATTAGAAACGAGATCATCGTCACCGTCATAATCACCACCTTGTGGATTAAAAGGAGCATTTACAGCAATACTAAAACCCGCTGACTTAACGTTGGTAATCTCTTTACTTGTTTGTGTACCATCCGTTAATTCAACATTGGTTAAAACACTAGCCTTGGCAATGAGACCATCCAGGTACAAATGTTCCTCGGCACCACCGCCTGGAAAACCTTTGATCGGTCCCTCAGAAACCAAACCCAAAAAGAAGCCTTCATTATTTTCGATATAAGATGCAATAACAGGCATTCTGGAAACTAGATACTCTCCAAATAGCAAAGGGATAGGCTGACCATTAGCTGCAACCGGTGCGGCACCTCCTGAAATTGCATCATCAGCATCACGGCCCTCAGTTATATTTTGTTGCCCAGTCGGTGCCCCAGGAGCAAATAGAGATGCAACCCCAGTAAACAGCAAGCCCATACCTAGGGACATAGTGGCTGTCTGAACGCCAGCCATAAATGAACCTGCAACCACAGTTCCGAAGCCTGTCATCGCAAAAGCAACTAATGCAATACCCGCCAGAATTGCAAGAAATCCCCCTCCTTTACCACCAAAAAGCCCGAAGAAGCTGCCCGTAATTACAGGGACAAGCGTGAAAGATTTACAACCTAATTCCAACTCGTCGTAAGTAATTCCGTCCTCTTGGTTGGAAGTAACTATCTGAAAAAAGATTCCCCTTTCATGGGCCGAAGTCAAAAATGTCCTGAAACCAGGGATTAGCTGACACAAGGCCCGTATTGCTTCGTTTGGTGTCTTGACTGCAAATTTATGCGTAGTACCAAACCTGCGACCAATCTCGCCAGCGAATTTAATCTGCATCATCGTCCTAGTACATCCTGAAAAATAGTTGTTCCGGTCTCCGTAGAGAAACGTTCTAAACGATCTGCCTCAACCACATAAACATAAAAAATAAGCCGTAAGTTTGAGGCGACTAAAAGATCATGCTCACTAAAACCATTATCACCTACTGGATGCGAATGGTAGACAACTTCAGGCAGGTAAGTTAAATAGTCCCGTGCATCTATAACGAAAGAAGTCTCTGGCTCCTCAGAAGTATTTTTCAGTGGAATCACTTCAGATCCACGAATGACACCACAAGCTTCTTTTGAGCCTTCCTTCAGGCAAGCCTTTGCGATATCGACGTGGAGCTTAGACATATTTATGAAGCAGTAGGGAATCCACCAAAACGTAATGCGTTACGTTGGCCAATAGCATCGAAGCGTACTCTGCATTGTTCTAATGTCTTGCCGCATGTAGCGAAACTGCTTGTGTTTTGGCAGTCAGGCCCCTGATAAATGAATGGGCAGTAGTTGCTATACATCCGCCTACGTGGATATCTAATGCCCTCTACATCAAATAAAGAGCCAAGCTCATAGACACAATACTGATTATTTTCCTCCATCTTGCGATTAAACATCCAGATATCAGGATGGAAATGAGCATTGGTATCAGCAGTAGGGACAGGCACACCATCAATGTCGACCAAAAACTTTGCAAATGTCCGAATTCGGATAAGTCTGAATCCCACTAAGTCATCAAAATCCCTATTTAAATCAGTAAACACCGCATCCATATTGCTGAATGTGACCTTTGGCTGTGGAAGTTTATTAGAACCATTAATCTCAAATCCACTCACACTCATATGTGTTGGCCTGTAAGTCACAATTGTGTCAACAAGATTTACATAAGCAACGCTTTTTCCATTACTCTGGTTAGCTGGAACCAAATTGATTGGCCCCGCCCATCCTCTAGCAGTACGAGTTGATCCAACATCAACCGTATACAGTTCAATAGCAGCATCGCTAGTAAAACTCATTATGAGAAACCTCTGGCTTGATCGATCAGAGCTGCAGATAAATTCCTTGGCCTGTTGTAAGTAGTAGATTCGCCTGTGTACCCTTCATATGGAAAATCAGCAGTACCTTCGTAAAAGTCAAAAACTAAAGGGCCGCCTCCATTTGCCTCATAGTCAATAAGACGAAATCTGTACTCGTTAATTTTGGGACGCACATCCTCTTCATAAGCAGTCCCCGCCGCATTCATCACCTGCAGATCATGAGATGAATAGCTACCTGTGCGTTCCCAGGCCAGTGGAACTTCTCCAAAACCTTCGTAGACCGTAATGCTGTCATATCTATAACCATCGTCATCATCATCTACACGCTCGAAATAGCCACTTTTCCTGCGACCAGTTGTAAATGCCCGTACATCTTGATACAAAGTATCGATCCCTACCTTTCCACGACCCTCGTGGTAATTCAATACATCTTCGGCTAATTCATACTGGCTATCTCCATCATCATCCTCTTCACCTAACTCATAAACATCGTCAGCAAATCCAGCTTCAAATGTAGTCAACTCCCAAGGAGCATACACATATCTATAGTCGTTTCCACCACCAGATCTTCTACTGGGATTGGCTCTGTTGAATGTGCTCTTAAAGTCATAGACATCAAGACCCGTATGTAAACGTGCATACTCAGCCTCTACCCTGTCCTTATTTCCAACACTATTGTTTCCATTAAGCTCCTTGAACAGATCGCGGCGATCTTCGTAAAAGTCTTCCTCTGCGTTGTTGATCGCGAGTGCAGCCTGTTTTATAGGCGAGAAGAAAGGATTTGCAGGATCCAATCCAGCAACACTTACTCTATCGTCGTAATAGCGTCCCATAACAAGTACCTACTATCCTGAGAAAGCTTCTCTAAGGGTAAATTCAAAAATATATTTTTCGGATGCCGGAAGATTTGAAATCGAATATTTATTATCTGCGATACGGAACCTAACTGATTCCCCAATGATATACGGCGGTAAACCAGAAGTATTAGGGACTAAAAAGAAATCACCAGCACAAACCTCATCTAGATTTGCCTTGAATGCATTTGTCTCGACAAGATTAAAAGGACGAGTGGTGATGTTGTACTCGCGCACCTTGGTATTAATCCCGTCCGGTGCGATTTGCTCATAGCCATCGCCGAATCCAAACTTACGAACCCTGTGCGTGGTTGTTTCTTTAACCCCCATCACAAGCTCAAGTGAAAATGGAATATCAGCCATGATTAACGTCCTGTATACATTTGAGAA
>Ga0257106_1001506_pt1 | contig 11380 bp, 2 predicted proteins | sample LP_taG_3_FD_190177 | JGI IMG/M metagenome (GOLD analysis project Ga0257106, IMG submission 190177) | Marine microbial communities from Northeast Subartic Pacific Ocean, Canada - LP_J_2011_P26_10m | ecosystem: Environmental > Aquatic > Marine > Oceanic | place: Canada: Northeast Subartic Pacific...
AACGGTGAACCTGCATACGAAATATCAGCTGCTTCGTCCTGAACGGTGATCGAAATCGTTGTCGAAATATCATCGGCAGAATTGTTCGCCCAAACGGTGAACGTCACGGCTGAAGAAACCACAGTGGTCGGTGTTCCGTAGATGGTTCCGTTGGATGTGCCAAAGAAGAGACCGCTTGGCAACGAAGATGCTACTGGGTGAATCGCCCATGTGCTTACCGCTCCACCAGCGTTGGTTGGTGTTTCTCCAACGACTTCGGTGTTCTTGGTAAATGTGAACGGCGAACCTGCGTACGCAATGTCAGGAGCTTCGTCTTGAACGTTGATGGTAATTGTGGTCGAATTGCTGCCCGCAGAATTGTTCGCCCAAACTGTGAATGTAGAAGACCAAGCTTCATATGGAATTCCATAGATTTCTCCAGTCATATCGTTGAATACAATTCCTGTTGGTAACGCTCCATCTCTCGCATAGAGCGGTGTTCCTGACGGTGCACCACCGGTGTTGGTGAGCGTCACTCCGCTAAGAGCGGTGTTCTCGGTGAACGTGTACGATGATTGGCCGTACGAAATGTGAGGTGCTTCAATGACCATAAGTGTGAACGTTTCAGTCGTGGTTGCGCCAAAGGCAGTCACTGTGACGGTGTGCGTAGTATTAGCGTGGCCTTCAGTAGGTGTTCCCGAGATGGTTCCGTTGCGCCAGTTCATAATCAAACCATCTGGAAGTTCTGGTGATACTTCGAAAATCGGATTGGTCGCAAGACTTGGTCCTAAACCTTGAATTCTGGTTATTCTAATGTCACAACTTTTGCAAGTTGAAACCACTTGCCCATAAGCAAAGATAAACACATCATCATTGGAATCTGTGGTCATTTCATTGAAGAAAGCCCCATGAATGTTGCCGGCGGTGGCGCTTGTTTCGATTCTCGAACTCCACGTTCCAGAGGTGTATGTTTGGTACCACTGATCCTTGGAAGCAGAACCACCGTGATAAGAAAGGTGCACATTGTCGTTTGAATCGACGGCCAAAGCTGGCCAAAATCCTGAGGTAGATAATTGAGTTAAAACCCAGCTACTGCTTGGGTTAACACTTGATAATACTCCATGCCAAATATATTTTCCAACGTTCAACTTCCCATTGAATGTTACGTGTATTTGATCTTGTGAATCAATGGCCATGTCAAAGTGATGTCCAAACGCACCGTTAATCAGATTGGTTGCGATGGTCTGGTTTTGCCAAACCCCGTTTATCCGACTGGCCATTATCAAATGGTCATAGTGAGGGGCCGAGACACTGTTGGCTTCTCTTCGGAAAACAACATGCAGGTTACCATCAGAGTCAATATCGAAATTAACCCCGAATCCCTCTTCCTCTGATGGGTCAGAAATGGTAGATTTGAGCCAAGTACCTGTTTCGTTTGTGTGATGATTCAACCCTGCGGTTGGGATGGTCGATCCGTTCACGACCATGATGTGAACTGCATTTGTGACCGGATGCACTGAAATTGCCGTTTGTGCAAATTGGTGAGTCGCTGCATCACCCAACGTTTCAAAGACCCAAGAACCAGATGCATTGGTGGCGTACTTCAACTTGCCATTGTCCTTATCGACATACCCAATGTGAAGTGCTCCCTGTCGGTCGATAGCAACCGATGGAACCTCCGTATCGACACTGCTGTCAATGGTACTCTCTGTCCATGCCCCGTTCCACTTGTAGAGCAAGGAGAGATTGGCTGAGGTCGCGCCGGTTCGCTCCACTGAATACACAGCTGCGATGTCTCCGTTTAAACCAGAATCAATTGAAAGTTTTGAACCCCCGCCGGCTGGAATTGAGGGGGCTGGATTAACCGTGCTGTTGGTCACACCTGAGACCCAATTTGGAATGCTGGCGGTGTGTGTGTACGACATGGTGATGTCTGAGATGGCACTGCCTACGCCACCTTCGGTGGAGGTTGTGTTGATGGTGATTGAACCACCTGCAGCATTCACATTGACGATGAGGCTGACAGATAAGCCATCGCCTTTTGCATTCGAGGGGATAATTGTCAGCGTCGTACTTCCTGTATTCGTCGGTGTTCCTGAAAGCACGCATGTGCTGCTAAGGTTGAGGCCCTGTGGCAGTCCTGTGTGGGTGCATTGAGTCGGTGCACCAAAGCCAGCGTCAAAGGTCGGAGAAAGCGAATTCATGGGCACATTTTGTACGAGTCGTAGTGTGCTCAAAGACAGGTTTGTCGTGTTATCCCACGCATGGTTGCCTGAGACCGAATCAGGCGAGAATTCGTTCGTGGTGATACCGCCATTACCCAACTGGCCCTCGCTGTTGTAGCCCCAGCATTTCATTGAGGCATCGTCAAGGATGGCGCAGGTGTGGAAAGCCGCAACAGCAGGGCTTAATGCGACAGGAATTCGTCCTGCTGGTAGGTTGACATAAACAGGTGCTGTTTGTGAGTCGGTTGTTGTTGCTCCGTTGCCCAACTGTCCTTTGTTATCGACCCCCCAGCAATATGCCGAACCGTTGTCAAGAACAGCACAAGTGTGTTGATAACCAGCAGAAATCATGACGGCGTCGCGACCGGTGGGAAGATCGACGTAAACAGGTGCGGGGTTACTCATGGTGGTTCCACCGTTACCTAACTGACCAGTATTACCAAGACCCCAGCACATCATGGAACGGTTGTCAAGAATAGCGCAAGTGTGTTCCTTACCAGCAACGATTGAAACGGCGGTTCGGCCAGTGGGAAGTTCAACGTAAGCGGGGGAATGTCTGTCGTTATACCCTGCGCCATCGCCCAACTGCCCTCTGTGATCTCTCCCCCAACACATCAAAGAACCGGTGTCAAGGATGGCACAGGTGTGTTTTTCCCCAGCATCAACCGCAACGGCGGTCCGGCCGTAAGGAAGGTCAACAGAGACTGGTGAGAATTGGTTTGTGTTTTCACCATCGCCCAACACTCCGTTAGAACCCCAACCCCAGCACATCAAAGAACCGGTATCAAGAATCGCACAAGCGTGAGCCCATCCTGCGGTAAGGTCAACCGCAGTCCGTCCAGAAGGAAGACTGACATAAACGGGTTCATCTTGGTCGGTGGTTGTTGCTGCACCGTTACCCAACTGCCCAGTGTTGTCAGCCCCCCAACACATCATTGAACCGTTATCGAGAATGGCGCAGGCGTTCATGGCTCCAGCAGAAACTGCAACGGCCTTTTGGCCGGTGGGCAGGTTGACGTAAACTGGTTCATCTTGGCTGGTGGTTGTTGTTGCACCGTTACCTAACTGCCCTTTGTGATCTTGACCCCAGCACATGAGGGAACCGTTTTCACGAATGGCACAGGTATTTTGCCATCCGACAGAAACCTTATCGTTGACAAATTCAGATGAGTGGAAATCACTGCTTCCTGAGCCCCAATCGTAGGTTATCAATGGTGGTGCGTTGACCGAAAGGGTCAGTGTTGTGGTATCCGTGCCATGTGAATTCCTTGCGGTAATGGTGTAGATCGTGGAGGTGGAGAGTTCTCTCGGTGTTCCTGAAATTGTTCCAGTGCCCCAATCCAAACTCAAACCCCTTGGAAGGTCGGGGCTTATGGAATACGGAGCTGTATCTGTGCTAAGGTAGTAGATGTCGCCACCATCCATGCCCGACAAAACATATACGATGTGTACGCTGTTGTTGCCTTGATTGACTGCAATCGAAGTCCCCCAAGCCGCGCCATTGCGCCCGTCAGCAGTAAGTATCAACCAAGAACTTGAGTGAAGTAAACAGGATGAAGTGCACGTAGCATAAACGAGGGCAGAATTAGTTGTAGAACCGGTGGGATCTACTCCTCGATATACAATATGTGGATTATTGTTTGAATCAACAGAGATTGAAGGGTTCTGTCCCAAAAAAGTTGAAGAAGTATGGGAATCAACGCTCACGTTGGACCAGGAAGAGGAGGATGTACACAATGTGGCACACTTGCCGTAATAGACTTCTTTGCTGTTACTTGCAAAGGTAGCAATATGCAATGCATCGTTTGAATCAATTGCGATGGACAACTGTCTCACATCGACATCAGGGTGAATATCTGTTGTTGTTGTCCATGAGGATGTCGAAGAACAAGAAGATGAGCATGTTGTATAGTTGACCACATAATCGCTTGTTCCAGATGGCAAATCCGTGTAAACAATATGAACATCATCATTCGAATCGACCGCAATGGCGGTTTGCATAATTCCTGCTCCGATTCCGCCTATAGATACATCCGACCAGGAAGATGCTGAGCCACAAGAAGAAGCGCATGTAGCGTACTTTAGCTCATCGTTAGTAAGATCCAGATAAGAGATATGCAATGCATCATTTGAATCGACTGCGATGGAGGTTTGCAGACCTACATCATCTGTCGCATCGATGGTGATGTTTGACCATGAAGATGATGATCCGCACGATGAGGCGCATGTGGCATACTTGAGGTCTTTCGAGAATGCGCCCGCAGCATTCTTGAGGCCGTAATAGGCGATATGCACGCCGTCTTCCGAATCAACAGCAATCGACTCGTAACTACCCACCCATCCTTCAGTATCAACGCTTAAGTTGACCCAAGCCCCACTGGCGTCGGTCGAATAGTAGAGGTTTCTTTCGACGGAATTGTAAAAGGAAACATGCTTGTACCCGTCTGAGTCAAGAACCATAGAGAGATATTGATTGACAGAACCGAAGTCTATCGCCATCGGAATCCCGAGCGCACCACCTGAATTGGTCACGGTCAGTGGCGTCATGGCGGTGTTGTTGGAAAGAGCGAGCGTGCTTGAGGAATAGGAAATCGAAGGTGCGCTTGTCTGCATAGGGGTGTTGGCCTCTCCAAGTTCGCTTTCAGCGTTTTCAACAAGCCAAGGGGCTTTGTTCAGTTCCACAAGGCCCACAGAAAGGGACATCGAGACCATTAACACGGCAAGAAGGAGTGATTTCATGGATTTTAATCCAACGTTTCCCACAATACCCTTGTTTTGTTCAACATACATAGGCTGTGGAGCGACTTATAGCATATTTAATTTGACCCTATAATTTCGTGAAAACACTCGCCAAATTCTCTTGAAATCCCGCTCGTAAACGGGGTACTCCTCGCCTTCAACAAGACCTATGAATCGGCCGGCAGTTCCACTTGTAGGGATGCAGAATGACTATACCTCCCGAAACACGGGGGGGGAATCATGCCATGGGAGTCTTTAGCGTACTTGCTTGCATTGCTTCTTGCAGGTTTGATTACTCCTGGTCCGAACAATATCACATGCACCGTCCATGCGGTTGTGCACGGTAAGAAAAGTAATTTTCCGCTGATTGCCGGAATGGCAGTAGGCTTCATTTCCATTCACTTCATTTGTGGTTTAGCCGTTGATAACTTCGATAAAGACGGACCAATTCGTGTAGCAATGGATGTCATTGGGAGTTTATTCATGTTTTTAATCGCCTTTGGAATCCTTTACCTTGGACGATCTGAAAAAATTCAAAGCTTTCCCGAAGTGGTCCCGAAATTAGGCTTCAAAACAGGAGTGTTTATGCAATATGTCAATGGTAAGGAATGGGCCATGGTCTTCATGTTGATGACTAAATTTTTGCAGGATTTCGGCGGAGGGATTACGGGTATCATCACGATTTCCACCATCACTACAAGCGGTGGAATCGTTGCGATGATTGTTTGGTCGAATCTTGGCGAGAAGATAAAATCGAGAACAGACGAGCCGAAGTTTGTGAAAAAGGCATTCACCATATTGGGATGCTTACTTCTCGTGTTGGCAACCTTAATTTCTGTTCAAGGGCTCTGAAAGCGACGTTTGCTGACCCCAAGAATTGATAATTGAACTTTCAGCATGCTGCAAGTGTTCAGCAACAGTTCCCTGCTTAATTCCCAGTACCTCCGCAATGTCGTTTTGATTGCATGTTCGAGGCACGCTGTAATAGCCCAGTTCTACAGCGGTTTTGATGACCAATGTACGCCTTGCAGGTAGATTTGGAGCAGTCATCCAATCACCAATAAGTATTTTTGAGATCCTCATGTCCATTTGTTTTGGAATCAATACTTCCAATTTGTTTTTGATTCTTTTCAATCCATCAGCGGTGCCGTGTATCGTCATGAAAAACCCATTTTCTCTACAGATCGATGTTGGCGGCATAATCCATGCTTCTTCTTCAGCAGAAATAATCATTTGAATTGGCCCAGGGGTTTTGACTTTCAAATATGCGAAATCCTTCCCTTCTTGGAGGATTTTGTCGATGATTAAACTTCCTTTTAGTTCATCCTTAATGTCCATGATCTCTATGCCCTCGTGCTCCACTTTCACAATACTCGTGGATATCGAATCGATAACACCTGTTCCAGCAACCAATTCCAATTTTTTGAAGTGTTTTGTAATCAAATGACCAGGTAAATGCTTGGCCTGTTCATGTAAAATACGTATTTGAAAATATTTCATTCTTCTGTTTGATTCTGTTTCGTTCATCAAAACCCGTCCATACGATGTATGATTCCACCTGACACACCCTATTATAAAAGGGTCAACATGAAGAATTCAGCGATGTAAGAATCCTATCTAGACTGCTTTTCAGTGGGCCATCGTGCGCTTCAAACCCCAAGATCCTCAGAACTCAAGCCTGTCAAAACAGCAGGCAAGTCTTGTTGCAGCCTCACTTTTTCGATTTGTGAAGTTCCCTCGCTTGCTTTGCCCATTCGTCTCGCTTGACACGGCCAGGGAAGAACTCGATGGCCTTGTTGACCTGTTCTTCGATATCTGAGGTCATGTTTCCAACCTGCTCGAAGGTGTAGATGCCGAGCGCATACAACTTTTCTGCGATGAACGGACCGATGCCCTTGATGCTCTGAAGGTCGTCTTTTTCATCCAAGGTCGCCACACCAAGCGTAGCGAAGTCAATGGATTCAGCCTTCTTGGAAATTCGCTCGAGGTCTTCGGCCTGCTTGAGTGCCTTCTCATCGAGTTTCACATCTTCACCAAGCAAGATCTTTGCCTGATTGGCCCATTGGTCTCGCTTGACACGGCCAGGGAAGAATTCGATGGCTTCGTTGACATCGGTTTCAAGTTTCGAAGTCATCTTGGAAACTTGCAGGTACGTGTATATTCCCAAAGCATTGAGTTTCTCTTCGATGAACGGACCGATGCCCTTGATGACCTGAAGATCCTCTTTGTCGCTTGCTTTTGCAGTTCCAAGGATTCCAAAATCAATCGTTTTGGAGCGTTCTTTGACCCGCTCGATTTCTTCGTTCTTTTTGGTTTGCTTGGTTTCGGGCTTCTTTTCTGCCTTCTTGGCAGCAGCGGCATCCTTGGCAGCCTTTGCATCAGCCTCGGCTTGTGCTTTGGCTTCCTTTGCGGCTTGCTTCTCAGCGTCCTTGGTAGCTTTCTCTTCAGCAGCCTTGGCAGCACCGGCATCCTTGGCAGCCTTTGCATCAGCCTCGGCTTGTGCTTTGGCTTCCTTTTCTGCTTCTTCCGCTTCCTTTTCTGCTTTGATGCGGTCCTCTTCGGCTTGTGCTTCTTGCTCGGCCTTGAGTCGCTCTTCTTCAGCAGCCTTCAGGGCAGCTTCGTTTGCTTCGGCTTCGGCTTCAATCATGCCACGGGCTTGCTTAACCCACTCGTCTCGATGAACTCGACCAGGGTAGTGCTCAATCGCTTCATTGACGTTGTCTTCCGTATCACGGTCGAACTTGGCCAGTTGTGCGAAGGTGAAGATGCCCAATGCGTTGAGCTTCTCTTCACTGTACGGTCCAATGCCCTTGATGGTTTGGAGATCGTCTTTGTCCTTCTTAGTGGCGGTTCCAATGCGGTCGAAATCAATGTCCTTCTTTCGCTTCTTGATGCGGTTGATGGTCTTCTTCTTCTCGGATTCTGCCTTGACTTCATCCGCTTCGATGGTGACGCTCCAAAGGAAGTACACGCTGGCCTTTCCAAGCTTGAGACGACCCTCGTAGGTGCCACCTTCATAGGTTGGGAAATCGCTGTCATCGAACTTGAAGTTGATGACAATCTCTCCATCCTTACCAACGGCGAGGGTCCGTGTGCCCTCTTCCGAGAAGGCTCCTTCAAACATTTGGAATCGGGTGTAGTTTTCAAAATCATTATGATCTTGCATATCGACCTTGAGGTCACCCATGTTTGTAATGGTGATTTCTTCGACGCTTGAATGAACGCTTCCCGGCTTGATTTTCTTCAATGGAGTGAGGATGAACGGATCTTCCTCGGTTCCAGCACCACCAATGAAGGCAGGTTCTGAACTGGTGTTTTCAGGTTCTGGACCATCGGCAAGGAGCACCAAAATTTGGTCCTTACCGAAGAACAGAACAACAAACAAAACCAAGAGCAGAAGCATGAGGCAAGGGAAACACCAAACCCAACTGAATCCATCATCGTCATCGGGGTTTGGATCCCCGCTGATACGTGCGCAGACTGTACTTTCGATTGTCTCAGGACTTGATGTATTATCGTAAGCATCGGAGCCACAAGCGGCCTCTTCTTCATCCGTGTAACCGTCATTGTCGTCGTCCGTGTCAGCGGTAAGGTTGCCAAGGTAATGATCTGGCAACGCATCAGGTAGGGTGTCGTTGTCGGTGTCGTTAAACACGGTCAATGACAAGTCAAAAGATTGACTGTAGGCAGAGTTGTTGGCCCAAATTGTAATGTTGACTGTGTCTGTTGCGTTTACTGGAGTTCCACGAATGCCTCCATCGAGCAAACCACTGCGAGCGGAACTGATACCGAAGGTGAGGCCATCAGGTAATTCACCTTCGATTTCCCACGTGCCCACTTCACCAAGCCCAGTGATGTTTGGCAGGAAGTCCTCCATCGTCTGATTTGTATAGAGATCGAGGTACTGAGTTGGGTACGACATGTTGAACGCTAAGTCCATCACATCATCCAATGCATCACAAGTTCCATCGCCATCAGTGTCGTCTGGTCGGTCCATGGCGTCAACAGAACTGCTGCCGCACAAGGCTTCCATTTCATCAGACCACGTGTCGTTGTCGTCATCAAGGTCCTCGACCAGTGGAGGTGTGCTTGTGGAATTACCGTTGAGTTGATCTGGCATACCGTCGCCATCGGTGTCAAGGGATGCTGCAGGATCGAGTGGGAACGCATCGGGTCCAACAGAGCAACCGCCGTTGGCAGGAACTTCAGGTCCGTCGCAGATGCCATCACCATCGGTGTCAGCGTTTGCAGGATCGGTTCCAGTGTCGGCAGTGTTGTTGTAGACGCCCGTGTCAGTTTCCACATCGTTGAGCAAACCATCGCCGTCCATGTCGGGATCAAGCGCATCACAGATGCCATCGCCATCCAAGTCGTTTGGCATGTCAGTGGCGTTGAGTGGGTCGCTGAGGCATTCCAATTCACGTGTGTCAAGGAAGCCGTCGTTGTCGTCATCGTCATCAGCAATCAGTCCGCCTTCGCCATCAGGATCGTTGTCAGGGTAGGCATCACCATCGGTGTTGACTGGGAGCAATGGGTCAAGCGGTGAGGAATCTGGACCAGGATAGCACGAGCCATCGCCGGTTCCATTTCCATCACAGAATCCATCGCCGTCGGTGTCTGGATCGATTGGGTCAGTGCCGATGATTGCTTCATCTTCGTCAGACATACCATCGTTGTCGTCGTCTTCGTCCTCAACAAGGTCGTAAGGTTCAACGCCGGTGTCGGGGTAGTCTTCAGGGAGTTGATCGGGCATTCCATCGCCGTCGCTGTCTTCCAAGACTTCGAGCCAGAACGTTGCCATCACAGAGAGCACTGGGTCAGTGGTGTTGGCCCAAATGGTGAACGTGGTGTTGTCCATGGCTTGGGTTGGTGTGCCAGCGATGATGCCGGTTGCAGCATCAAAGATGAGCCCATCAGGCAGGTCAGGGGAAACTTCCCATGTTGCGCCGGGCACTGGGTTTGGTGGATTGATTGGTGTCGTTTCGGTGTTGTTGACGAGAACAGTTGGGCCGAGCGGACCGGTTCCGACAGGGTTGGAGTCAGGACCAGCAATGCACACAGGTGGCACCGAATTTGGACCGTCACAGATGCCATCATCGTCGGTGTCTGGGTCAAGTGGGTCGGTGCCCATGTCGCCAGTACCGTTGTAGATTCCAGTTCCAGTTTCAGCCGTGTCGAGTGCGCCGTCAGCGTCGTCGTCCAAATCTTCCACCAGTTCTCCTTCACCGGGATAGTCTTCGGGCAGTTCGTTAGGCAAACCGTCACGGTCGGTGTCTTCCAAAATTTGCAAGTTGAAATCAAAGGTGATCGATGAGGTTTCCGTCACACCTGAAATAGTGTACGTGGTGTTGCCGATGACTTCAATTGGTGTTCCGCTGATGATGCCGCTGACTGAGTCAATGCTCAGTCCCTCAGGCAAATCTGGAGAAACAGTCCATGCTGCACCTGGCAATTGGTAGGGCGGTACAAGGCTTGAGAACTGTGTGTTGTTCAAGCCGTACACAACACCTTCAGCAGGTTCGCCAAATGGCGTATCGTCAGGTCCAGCCACACAAATGAGGTTACCTTGCGGGTCATAGACATCGATTGGTCCGTCACAAATACCGTCGTTGTCGGTGTCTGGGTCGAGCGGATCGGTTCCAGTATCTGTGTCGCCGTTGGCAATACCGGTGTTGGTTTCATTGACATCCTCGAGGCCGTCGCCGTCATCGTCCAAGTCCTCAACCAAAGCAGGGTCGCTGTTTGAAGGAGGATTGAGCGTGTCTGGGTTGCCGTCACCGTCTGTATCGGTGTCGCCAGCGGGGTCAAGCGGGAAAGCGTCAGGTCCAGCAACGCAATCTGGTGGCGAAGCCACTGGTCCGTCGCACATGCCGTCGCCGTCAGTGTCAGGGTTGAGTGGATTGGTGCCAATCTCTGATTCGTTGGTGTCAGAAAGTCCGTCGTTGTCGTCATCGGTGTCTTCCACAAGTCCAGGCGCATCAGGGTTGGTTGGATCATAATCGCCCGGCAGTTCGTTGGGCAAACCGTCGCCATCGCTGTCTTCCAAGATTTCAATCGTGAAGTTCCACGTCAGAGAATCGCCGTTGGAGTTGTTCGACCACATGGTATAGGTGGTGTTGGTGATGGTTTCGGTAGCTGTACCGGTGATTTCACCGGTTGCGGGGTCAAGAGACAGAGTTGCTGGCAAATCAGGTGCAATCTCGTATGTTCCACCGCTTACTGCCAAGTATGGAGCAAGCGTTGAGATGACGGTGTTGTTCACGGCAACTAAGGTTGGCGGGAAACTTTCACCGTTCGGATCGCTGTCTGGACCTGCAACACAAATTGGTGGGACCGCATTTGGACCGTCGCAAATTCCATCACCGTCGGTGTCTGGATTCAATGGGTCAGTACCCGTATTTGTTGCATCAATGTAGGTTCCAGTGTCAGTCTCGACA
>Ga0257106_1001509_pt1 | contig 11366 bp, 9 predicted proteins | sample LP_taG_3_FD_190177 | JGI IMG/M metagenome (GOLD analysis project Ga0257106, IMG submission 190177) | Marine microbial communities from Northeast Subartic Pacific Ocean, Canada - LP_J_2011_P26_10m | ecosystem: Environmental > Aquatic > Marine > Oceanic | place: Canada: Northeast Subartic Pacific...
GAATTAATTTCTGAAAATAATCTTGGAATTTTTTCTAATTATGTTGTAATTCCGCTTGGAGTGGGAATATTAACCTATTTAATAACTAAGAAAATATTTTGGAAGAAAGATTTATTTCTCTCTGTTGACTGAGTAAACAACTTTGAAAGCCTCGGCTTCTTTAAGCTCGTCATGGACTTTTCTAACAATTCTCATCTCAGTTTTTTTATCCACCTTAAAGACATTAAAAAAACGGGAGCCCCAAACCTGCGAGTACTCAGGATTCTTTCTAAGTTCTGTTAGATAATCTTTAATTTCTGAATAGTCGTTAATTAAATCATCGTCTAATTGAACTCTAAAATCATCTACTTTTCCAGGAACTCTTCCAATCCAAAAATAAGAAGCTTTTATATTTTTTTCTAAATCAATAGTCTCTTTAATTGCAACTTTGTCAATCTCTAATTTTTTAGACTCCTTTTCTTTAAAAACTGTAGTTACCATAAAAAAGAAGAGCAACATAAATACAATATCAGGCAATGCCGCGGTTGATATAGCTGGATCCTTTCTTTTTTTACCTTTTGAAAATTTAGACATAATAACTTTTATTGAACTGATCTATTTTTTTCTTTCATTATCTTCTTAGGATAAACCTGTCTTATCGCTGAAATCTTTTGCTTATCACTCTCCACTTTATCGTTCAATCTTTCAAAAGAAACTCCAAATTTATCTTGACACAAACTATCTCTTAATGAATTAAGTCCTTGCATAATCTGATCTAGTACGCTCATATAGGTTACATAAGTTGTAGAATTGTCAAGCTGGATAGATACCGTTGCATTATTTGGCAGCGTTTGAAATCCATCTCCGAAAGCAACACAAGCTTCTAGTCTTCTTTTCCATGCGTCCTGTTCTATCTTAAATAATGGTGCATCTGGATATACATTTAATGCATTTTCTAAAGACTCTAAAGTGTCTTCACAAATTTTTCTAGTTACTTCAATATAAGATGGCTGGTTGGGTGTACCATCTTTATGTTGGTAAAACTTTTTCACAGCATTTTGAATATCAGTAATCTCAGCGAATTCACCTTCTATACCAATTTTGTCATTTTTATTTGCCATGATTTGTAGAACATTTCTTTCGTTTAAAAGAAATTCAACATCTGACTTTTGTGGTAATCTTTCTTCATGAACTTGAGGTAAATTCATGGTAGTTGTAATAAGAAAGAAAATCAAAAGCAAGAAAGCAATATCTGCCATCGATCCAGCATTAATTTCTTCAACCTCTCTTTTAGCCATTACTTTATAAATTTAACTAGAGAACCACCAATCCATCCAAGAATTGCAATAGATGTCAAAACAATGGTAGCGTTAATTGCAGTACTTGCCAGTTTCATATCAGAACCACCATCTCCTTCTGAAAATACATATATAAGAATCATAAAAACCGTAAATATTCCAATCCCAGCAAGAGACCTAATTGCTTTTTTTGGGTCAATAAAATAAAGATATCCAAACGCTGCAACAACTAATCCAGCTGCAAAATAAATAATGAACATCGAGAAATTAATTAACTTGGACACATCACTCCAAAGAGTTTTTTCTTTTTCTAAAGAAATTTCTGAAGTCCTATTAGACAAATGGGCATTAAGTTCGCTAGCAGTCATTTCATTTGCCAAACCCTGGCTCTTAGCTTCCACAATAGCCCATTGCTTTTGTTGTTCGTAACTCATTTCTGCAGGATTGTCGTCATTCATAACCAATACTGTGAAGAGTATTCCAAGAAAAACAATAGAATAGGTTACTATTTTAGTAATTAAGTTTTGTTTGTTATTTTCCATTTCTAGAAGCTTAATTTAAAGATTATTTTCCCAAGTTATGCTTTACCAATACGTCGATTAAAGAAATTGAAGCATCTTCCATTTGATTTACTAAAGAATCTATTTTTGAAACAATATAGTTGTAAAATATTTGAAGTATAATGGCTACAATCAAACCAGATACAGTAGTAATTAGGGCAACTTTAATACCTCCAGCTAATTCGTCTGGTTTTGCTTCTCCTTTCAATTCAATTATATCAAATGCCTGAATCATTCCAATAACCGTTCCCATAAAACCTAACATAGGTGCAAGAGCTATAAATAATCCTATCCAAGAAAGGCCTCTTTCTAATAATCCCATTTGAACTCCTCCATAGGCGATTACTGATTTCTCTACCATTTCAACCCCTTCAGAGCTTCTCTCTAAGCCTTGTAGAAAAATACTAGCTACAGGACCACGAGTATTTCTACAAACTTCCTTTGCAGCTTCAACACCGCCATTAGAAAGGGCATTTTCAATGTCTTCTAATAATTGTTTTGAATTGGTAGTAGCAAGATTTAAATAAATAATTCTTTCAATGGAGAGAGCTAATCCCAAAATCAATGCAATTAAAACAAAAGACATAAAAAGTGGACCACCTTCAATAAACTTTAATTTTAATGCTTGTGAGACAGATGTATCTTCTTCGGGAATAGTTTCTGAATCTAATTCACTTTTTTCTGGTTCCTGAACTTCCACAGTTTCAGTCTCAACAACTTCATCAATCAATGAAGAATCAGGTGTTTCACTCATTTCTTGAGATGTATCTGTATTTATAGTTTCTACTGAATCATTCTGTGCTGATAAGGGATTTAAAATAAATAATCCTAAAAATCCTAAAATAAAAATTACTTTTTTCATGTTAATATTTATGTGACTTGTTTTAAGTTTTGACTTTTGAAGTTGCCAAATTACAAAAAATTATAGCTTTTTTATTAAAATAATATTTAATCTTATTTAAAAAATAATTATTCTGTTATCTCTCCAGCAATATTGGATAATAAAAACCTTTCAAACTTATCTTTATCCAATGGATATTTTTTAATTAATACCATAGATTTTACAATAACAGTTTCTAGGGTCATATCTTTAACACCAATGACACCTGCTTTTTTAAGCTGCATACCTGTTTCATACTTTCCTTGTTCTATATTTCCCGCTTTGCATTGACTAACATTAAGGAATATTTTTTCCGAAGAATTTAAAAAATCCACGAGTTCGTTTTCTATTGGTAGATTACCAGATCCATAGCTCATTAAAACTACAACTTTTGAAGAATTGCTAATTATTAATTTTATAACATTTTTAATTATAATTCCAGGGTAAAAAAACACAATATTAATACTGGGCTCAAATCCTTTTTCATACTTTAATTTCTTATTCTTTTTTTTAAGTAAATAATTTAGATTAAAATTTATTTCCACACCTACATCTGCTAATGAAGGATAATTAAAAGATTTAAAAGCATCAAAATGATCTGAACTAACTTTGGTTGTTCTGTTGCCTCTAAATAATTGGTTTTCAAAATAGATAGCCACCTCGTTAACAACTGATAAATTATTCCGTTTCATAGAGGCAATTTCTATTGCTGTAATAAGGTTTTCCTTGCCGTCTGTCCTTACTTGTCCAAGAGGAAGTTGTGAACCAGTTAAAATAATGGGCTTAGTCAAGTTTTGAAACATTAAACTTAAGGCGCTAGCAGTATAAGACATTGTATCGGTCCCGTGCAATACTACAAAACCGTCAAAATAATCGTAATTTTTAAATATTTCATCTCCAATTTGGTTCCAGGTTTCAAAGTTCATATTGGAAGAATCGAGTGGGTTTTCAAAAGCTATAGTTTCAATCGTGCAGTTTAATTTATTAAGCTCCGGGACTTCAGTTGTTATCTGATCAAAATTAAAAGGCTTAAGAGATAATTCTAAAGGATTTTCAATCATTCCTATTGTTCCACCTGTATATAATAAAAGTACCTTGGATTTTTTCATGAAATAAACATTGGAAAGATTACAAGTAGACCATCTAATACAAATAAATAATAAAATTCACTTTTTATTTTTAAAGACGGAATTAAAACTAAGTTAGTCATAATCATAAAAAAACAAAGTAGGTAATTGAAATGGTATAATCCGAAAAAAAACAAACATAGAATACTCAACTGAGAAATAATAAAAGCTACTCTAGAACCAGCAAACTGGGGAATTGTATATATTTTTTTTTTGTCTATTGTCATGTCTCTTATATCAAAGGGTATTGTAATTGCAAATACGTAAATAAAAATAATGAAAGTAATATTCCAATTAAAATTACTACTAGAAACTAGTTGAGGTAAAGCACAGCATGTCCAGGACCAACAAAAAGAAATAATTAAAATTTTAAAAAATGGGATATTTCTAATCTGTAGTTTTTTAGAAAACACATTTCTGTAAAAAAAAACTAAACCAAAAAATGGAATCGAAACTATAATTAAATAAATATTCATAATATAAAATGAAAGAATTACAGAAATTAAAAAAGAAACAAAAACTATCCCCTTTATAAGTTTATCATTGGATTGACTCCAAAGAATTTGATTGGAACGGTGATTGTGAATTTCTCTCTGCGAAATATTTTGCAAGCTATATCCAAACAGAGTGGAAAAGAACACCAGTATTATAACCAGTAAATCAACTTCTGATTCTGTGTAAGAATAGGTGCTTAGGGCAATTCCAATAGCACCTAATGAAATCCAAACATTAGAAAAAACAATAAATTCTATTATTTTTTTGAATTGCAAAAACTAACTTCCTAAAATATTATTTGTAATTACTGCAATTACAACCCCTAAAACACTACCAGAGGAGGAGCCAATATAATTTTTGGTCTTTTTAACAGAGTAAAACCCTTTTTTATATTCATTTTCTAAACTAGATTGCTCTTTTAGTTCTTCTTCTTTAAGGTTTTTTGTTCTAATTATTAAAGTGCTAATTACTGGAACTGCTATTACCAAACCAGAATTAGCTTTATTAAAAACCCCACCTTGATAGCTATCAAAAACTCCTATAGAAATTCCTGAAATTATTCCCAGGATAAAGTGTTTTATTGGTTGGTGTGTGTGTTTTGCTTTTCTCTTGCCCATAACATACTGCTCCATATGTTCTTTGGACAAAAGATTTCCGATTGAAGAATCTGGAACATAGACCCAGTTTTTGTTTAGTCTTGGTGTACTGTAATAAAGCACATCTTCATTTGGGTAAATTTTAAATTTCCAAATATCTTTTTTGTTTTTTTTCTGATAACCAGCTAGGTGATCTTCTTTAATCTCTAGTAGCTTATAATTTACAGTATCTCCTGAAAGAAGGTGAATTTTTATGTCTTGTAAGTCACTATTTTTATCTTGCGCGTTAAATTGAAATATTGTAAAAAAGAAGGAAATAAATATAATTAATAGATTTTGTTTTTTTTTGTTCATAAAATAAAATTAAACAATTTGTCAACATTATATACCGAAACAATTTCTATATATATATTTGACGGTATAAATTATTATTATGGATACAAATTCTTTTGAAAACAGACATATCGGAGCAAATCAAGACGATATTAAAAAGATGTTAAATACGATTGGATTAGATTCTGTTGATGAGTTAATCCATCAAACAATTCCGAATTCAATTTTAAAAAATAGTCCATTAAAAATTGGAGATGCAATAAGTGAAAACGATTATTTAAATAAATTAAAAGAAATTGCTGACTTAAATAAAAATTTTGACAATTACATTGGCCAAGGTTATTATGGTACACTTACTCCAAGTGTCATAAAAAGAAATATTTTATGTAATCCGGGCTGGTATACAGCATATACTCCCTATCAGGCAGAAATTGCTCAAGGAAGATTAGAAGCACTATTAAATTTTCAAACTTGTGTAACTGAACTTACCGGAATGGAAATGGCAAATGCATCACTTTTAGATGAATCAACTGCAGCTGCAGAGTCTATGTTGATGTTTTTTCATATGAGATCAAGGTCTCAAGTAAAATCTCATGTGAATAAGTTTTTTGTTAGCAATGATTTATACTTGCAAACTATAGATGTAATATCTGCAAGAGCAGAACCACTTGGAATAGAAATTATTTTTGGAGATGCGAATTCAATAGAGTTGACTGATGAATTTTTTGGTGCTATTGTACAATATCCAAATGCTTACGGTGAAATTTACGACTACAGTGAATTTACTTCTTCTGCAAAAGATTTAGATATTCAAGTTTCTGTAATAGCAGATATAATGAGTCTTGTTTTGCTTAAAAGTCCCGGAAGTTGGGGAGCAGATGTCGTTGTTGGATCTACCCAAAGATTTGGAGTTCCAATGAGTTATGGCGGTCCTCATGCTGCATTTTTTGCCTGTAAAGATTCTCACAAGAGATATATTCCAGGAAGAATTATTGGAGTATCCTTAGATGTTCATGGAAATCCAGCATTAAGAATGGCACTTCAAACAAGAGAACAACATATAAAAAGAGGAAAGGCAACTTCAAATATTTGTACAGCTCAGGCTCTTTTGGCAGTTATGGCTAGTATGTATGTTGTCTACCATGGTCCAAGAGGCTTAAAAAATATTGCAGAAACAATTAGACAAAAGACATCAAGTTTAAAACAAGCTCTAATCGGTATTGGATATGAAATAAATAACTCTAATCACTTTGACACGATATCCTTTAGAGAAAATCTTAATTCTATAAGACTTCATTTAGAAAAAAATGAAATCAATGTTGGTTATTATAAAGATTCTGTAACAATATCTATTGATGAAACGACTAGTTGGGAAAGTTTAAATAAACTTACGAAAATATTGGGCGATTTTAAAAAATTTAATTCTAAAGTAAATCTTGAAAAAGAGATAGAAAACCCTATTTTCTTGCCAAAAAGTAATTCAATTTTAGAACAAAATGTATTTAACTCTTATCATTCTGAGACAGAAATGATGAGATATATTAAAAAACTTGAAAATAAAGATTTATCGCTTGTTCATGGCATGATTTCTCTTGGTTCCTGTACAATGAAGTTAAATGCAGCAACTGAAATGGAACCCATTACTTGGCCTGAATTTGCAAATTTACATCCTTTTAGCCCTGTAAATCAGACTCAAGGGTTTCAACAAATATTTAAAGAGTTGGCGGAAGATTTAAGTGAAATAACTGGGTTTGACCAAGTTTCGCTTCAACCAAATAGTGGTGCTCAAGGTGAGTATAGTGGACTTATGGTAATAAGAGCTTATCATATATCCAATAATGAAGAACATAGAAATATATGTCTAATTCCTACCAGCGCTCACGGAACTAACCCTGCAAGTGCAGTTATGGCTGGAATGGAAGTTGTTTTGGTTAAATGCGATGAACTTGGAAACATTGACATAGAAGATTTGAGAGAAAAAGCTTCACATCATGCTGATAATCTTTCGGCCTTAATGGTTACATACCCTTCTACACATGGAGTATTTGAAAAAGATATTATTGAAATTACTACTATTATACACAAATTTGGAGGGCAAGTCTATATGGATGGTGCCAATATGAATGCACAAGTTGGTCTTACATCACCAGGATTAATTGGAGCAGATGTTTGCCATCTAAATCTTCACAAAACTTTTGCCATTCCACATGGAGGAGGTGGACCAGGAATGGGACCAATAGGAGTTGCAAAACATTTATCGCCATTTTTACCTGGTAACCCAATTATTAAAACCGGTGGTTCCAGTGGCATAAAAGCTATTAATGGAGCTCCATGGGGAAGTGCTTTGATCTTGATAATTTCTTACGGATACATAAAACTTCTAGGTGCCAAAGGGCTAAAGAAATCTACAGAAATTGCTATTTTGAATGCCAACTATCTACAATCCAAATTGAAAGATCATTTCGATGTGCTTTATTGTGGTCCTAGTGGTAAAGTTGCTCATGAAATGATTCTTGATTGTAGATCTTTTAAAAATGATTCTGGAGTTGAAGTTGAAGACATTGCAAAAAGATTAATGGACTATGGTTTTCATGCGCCAACTGTTAGTTTCCCAGTTGCAGGAACTTTAATGGTAGAACCAACTGAAAGTGAATCACTTAAAGAATTAGACAGATTTGCAGAGGCGATGATTGGTATTAGAAATGAAATTAGAGAAATTGCTGACGAAAGTTATGATGAAGTTGACAACGTACTAAAAAATGCACCTCATACTGCATTTCAAGCAATTGATGAAAATTGGAATCACAAATATTCAAGAAGAAAAGCTGTTTATCCAAATTTTAATCAAATAAATAATAAGTTTTGGCCTCCAGTTGGGAGAGTAGATAATGCTTATGGAGATAGAAACTTAATTTGTAGTTGCTTACCTTTGGAAGAATATGAAAAACAAAATGAAGTAATTGAATCATAAAAAAGAATAAAATGAAGAAAATACATCTAACTATACTTTACTTTTGCATTTGCATCATGTTTAATGCTCAAGTAAAATCGAATAAAAACTATAACTCTTGTGATTTCAAACCACTTGTTAATCAAAATTTAAATTTTTATAAGTCTAGTTTTGATACCATTGCCTACAACACTTTTGATAATGTTGCAGACTGGACAATTAGTTCTCCAAATTTACAAGGTCAATGGGAGGTTGTTACTTCAACACCTGCAGATGTTGTAAATTATATGGGTACTATGGCTTCTAGTACAGCTTCAGATGGATTTGCTGTTTTTAATGGAATTCAATATTTACTTAGTGCTAGTGTAGATTTCCAAGATGCGGCAATAGAATTAAATGATACTCTTGATTTAAGTAACTACCCAAGTGTTACCTTAGAATTTGAACAAATGTATAGAGCCTTTAATTACGATAAAACCTTTGTGGAATTATCTACTGATTATGGTAGCACCTGGACATCCATTGAGCTCAATGATCAGGTTACTACAAATGATCCAGCTATTCAAGAACTAGTTGGAATTAACATCTCATCCTATGTTGGTGGGCAACAAGGGGTTAAAATAAGATTTAGATGGACCAGTGATAGTGACGATGATTCTTTTGGATCTGGTTATGCTTGGTTAATTGATGATTTAAAAGTAACTGTTCCACCTGAAAATGACATTCAAAATGTTTCATCCTGGATTTTTGGGGAGAATAGTGGAGGTGCTGAGTATGGTAGAACTCCAATTTCACAAGTAGAGCAAAATTACTTTATAGGTTCTTCGGTTTATAATTATGGATCTATAGCTCAAACAAATGTTGTTTCCAACGGAAACTTCACAGGACCGACAACTATTACAAGCTCAACCACTGGCTCTATGATTGCAAGCGACTCTACAGAAGTTATTGAAAGTCTGAATCCTGTTAGTTTTTCGCTAGGTAACTACACAGGTTCTGTAACGGTGACATCTATGGGAGATACTCTAGGTTCTGGGAATTTTAACGATAACATCTATTTAAGAAATTTTGAGATAACCAATGACATCTATTCCTTAGATGGGCTTGGCAACCATCCAGCAGATTATGAAGCTATTGGGTCCTTGGGATCTAATTCTTGGTCTGATGCTTCAGACGGATTAGTTTGTGGAACTTATTATCCACTTAGACAAGAAGAAATTTTAAATTCTGTAAGAGCTTACATTACTAGCTCTACAGTTGCTCAAAGTGAAGTAATTTTGTACATCTTGGATTCGTTAAGCTTTACAAGTGGTTTATTTAGCAATTCTATTTTCACTTCAGAATTATATACCGTAACTGCACAGGATGTAAATAATGGGTATATAGATATAGCTGTTGTAAATAATATTGGATGGGATCCAATTAACAATAATTCCACATGGGAAAATGTTACTTTGGGAGTAGGTGGCTACTATGCAGCAATTGAATTATACAGCGGAGGAAATACTTACGACATACGAATTTTAGATGACAATACTGTTGGGCAACCAGCTTGGTCTAGTGCAATATGGTACCCTGGAGATCAAGCCTATTCTAACGGAAATGCATTTGCGATAAGAATGAACTTTGGAGCTAGTGTAGATTTAAAAGAGAATTTGTCTAATAGATTACATGTTTTTCCAAATCCATCTAAAGAATTTGTAAATATTAAAATAGAAAACAATTTACCAAGCGAATTAATATTAATGGACGTTTCAGGTAAAATTGTTTTAGAAAAAACATTTACAAATAGCTTAAATATTAATCTATCTAATCTAAATAGTGGAATTTATTTCCTATCTGTATCCAATAATTTTCAAATTATTACTGAAAGAGTTAATATAGTTAAATAGGATTTGAGTGGATCGAGTTTTGTTTAACCCCACAGCGAAATAGTTAAATATTTCATTTAAATAAGGTATTTTTTTCTTATTATTGTTTTATAAACTTAATGACAAAAAAATGAAAAAAATTTACTTATTACTCTTTTGTATAACTACTGGGTTTTTAGCAAGTGCGCAAAATTCTTCAATCCAACTTTCTAAAAAACACGAGCTTATAGAAGAAAAAACTAAACCTAACTTCTCAAGCCAGCCAAAAGGTGTGGTACTATGGGAAAATCAATTTGATAATGCTAGTGACTGGCTTACAGATAATACTTGTGCCTATGCTGGGTACACTATCGTAGGTGGTTACGATTACACCAATCAGGTACCAATCACATCGACTTCGTCCTGTACTGGTACTGGAACTGTTGCTACAGATCCTGGAACTGGTGCTACCGCTCAATGGAGATTTGAAACTGACCCTAACTTAATTCCTGTTTCGGCACTTGCACCATTTGGTTCAGCTACTGCGTCCAATGGTTATCTTTTTATAAACTCTGACGCCTGTGGTGGTGGAGATGGTGACGGTACTCCAATATTTGTTACTGCAACCATTGCAACTCCTATAGATTTAACAGGCGAAAATAGCGTTGTTTTATCTTTTTCTCACAATTACAGATGGTGGCAAGACACTAGGGGAGTTAGAGTTTCTGGAGACAATGGTGCTACTTGGGTTCAGTATGAAATTACTAATAATTCTGGCTATCCTAATGATCAAAATTCTGGAAATCCTGAAATTACAAGTATTGATGTTTCATCCGATGTAGGTGGACAATCTCAGGTTTTGGTACAGTTTTATTACGAAGACAATGACTTTTGGGCTTGGTATTGGGCTGTAGATGATGTTAAAATATCTAGAAAAGATTTAAATAATATTCAGGCAAATTCTTCATGGATTTACGGCGAAACTCACTATGGTGCTGAATATGGTAGAGTTCCAATTACTGAAATTGATGCGAACTGGGTAGTTGGTGCACAAGTAACCAACGATGGAGTTAATGACCAAACAAATGTTACTTTAAATGCTGATTTTGGTTCTTTCAGTACTTCTTCATCACTTGGAATTGTTGAATCTGATTCTTCATCAGTAATAGAATCATTGGAGCCTTTGACACTTACAGCTGGAACGTACCAAGGTACTTTTACAGTAAGTTCAGATTCTGACCAAGTAGGTGGAGCAAATTTTGGAGACAATACTTATGAAAGGAACTTTGAAATAACCA
>Ga0257106_1001510_pt1 | contig 11364 bp, 5 predicted proteins | sample LP_taG_3_FD_190177 | JGI IMG/M metagenome (GOLD analysis project Ga0257106, IMG submission 190177) | Marine microbial communities from Northeast Subartic Pacific Ocean, Canada - LP_J_2011_P26_10m | ecosystem: Environmental > Aquatic > Marine > Oceanic | place: Canada: Northeast Subartic Pacific...
CTGGTTCAGGAACTTCGTTGTACAATTCAACAGGGACTTGATACACGGATGGTGGATTAATGGAATCTGAAGCGTAAATCATCACATCAAATGTGGAGGGTAAGGTTTCATCCATGGTGAGGTTCATCCACAACTCATCCGGACAGGAGGTTGCAACCTCTGTTGTCGAGGTGTAAGAACGCTCCAACCAGCAAATCAGTGAATCGCCTTCTAAGTCATAGGTTCCAGTGAGGTTGAAGAGTACATTTTGGGTGCGAGGGATAATCAATTCAGACCAGGGTGACAGGGCTGGTTCAACATTGAGAACGATGATGGGTGCTTGATTAGCCAGTTCAATGGTTCGTTCTTGAGAGACGCAGTGCCCTGCATCGTCGCAAACTGTCAAGGTGATAATATGAATTCCATCAGAGAGCACACACGACCAGGTGTCATTGGAATTGGCGGTAAAGAACACGCCGCTTGCTGGACTTTCGGTTGCAGCCCAGCTCACTTGGCAAGAATCCTCAATGCTTCCATCAAGGTCGCTTTCCCACGTCCACACCAGCGGATCGTTGTCTAAATCCCACGAGTCGGAGGCGTTGAACACCACAGCACCTTGAGAAGGATAGACCGTGGCATCAAGGGGTGTTTCCCACATGACGAATGGGGGTTGATTCTCCAAGGGTAAGACGCAATTGACGAAGCGGTCTTGGTCGAGCACGACGCTCGTGCTGTTGGAGACGCTGTCATAGCCGCAGGCGATATCCACGACGTTGTGGCTTGAAGCACCGGTATTGGACCAACGCTGGCCGATGAAATTTGGTAAACTGACATACCCAAGGTCATTGGTCGTCTCCTGCAATGAGGGCTCAAAGGATGCAAAACTTGCGTTGACGTTGGCATCTGGAATGCCGTTGTTGACGGGGTTCACCACCCACACTGTGATGTCCCAAGCCACATCCACGGCCGAACCTGAAGCAATGGTAGCAACGCTGAGGTCGACGCCAGAGGGCTGGTGAAGGTGCATTGTGGAAGTGCTGTCAAGTTGCAACGCATGGGTGCCTGTAGCGTCGGTCAGCGAAGACCAATTGACTTGACTGTTCTGCAAGAGAATTGTACCCGTGCAGTCTGCAGTGATTGTGTTCCCATAACCGGATAGTGCGGTATGATCGATGAGAGTCAGGCAGTTGCTCGAGCCGGTAAATTGTGTGCGACTGAGGCTTGACGGGAAATTTCCGTTGTTGTCTGCGTTCCATTCAATGCCGCTGTGATTGCCCGTCATTATGATTTGATCAAGGTTGGCCGCTGCATGGTTGAGGGAGATCGCAGGAACATCAGGCCCTTCCAAATCGATTGTGGCGCCGTGGAGTTGGACCCGCCCGCCTTGTTGGCCAAGGGTGAGCCCCTGGTTGTCGACAAGGAGCGGTGAACGCGCTGGATTGTTGTCTGAGAGGCTGAGCCCGTACAACCACAAGTCAACTGAATTAAGGGCATAGAGGCCAGATCCGGAAGAACCGGTCACAGAACAGTTGCGGCATGTGACGTTGCCCGAAGAGGATTCAATGTCGTTTGATTTTTCATAGAACAAACCGGCTTGATCGCCCAGAGGTGCTGTTGCAGGGTCCCCGCCGTTGTCGGTCGCCGTTAGATTTTGCAAGGTTACATACCTCGCATCGTAAACATGAGCGCCAGATTGGCCGTTTGAAGCGAGGTGCAGGCCTTCGGCAATCACAGTGGCTTTGTCGATGAACAATCCGTCGCGAGTGTTGTTGTGAAGGTGCCAAGTAGAGCCTTGCATGGCTCCACCAGAAGTTGAAGAAACGCCCGGGCCGACTGAACCTGCCACGGTGAGTCCGTCGAAGTGAGGCGCAAAGAACGACGAGCGTACAGCAACCCCGGCTTCGTGAGGGCCTTGACCAGGATCGCCTGAATTCAGCACCGTCAGATTGCGGAAGGTCGTCGAACTGTCGACAAAATACAGACGAACGCCGACGGTTGTTGAATCTTCAACCAGCGTGTTCTCAAACCATGCCCCGGTGGCGTTCACATCGATTGCTGCGAAACCAATATTGGGTGTTGTAGCGCCGGAGCCGCCCGTTCCTCGAACGGTGAGGTTGGTGAAATCTGCTGTTTCATAATTGGTGTAATTGGTGTGATTCAACTTGTCGACATAGACGCCTCGGTACATGGAATTGGTCACGGTTGCGTCCTTGACCACCGCCCGAGTGTAACCGCCATCATCGACGTGTCGAATGACAATCCCAGTGTCTGATTTATCGATGGAGATGTTCGTCAAGAGCGGTTGGCTGTCTTCGACCCAAACGCCTGCCGCCATGGCCCAAGATGAGCCACTGATGTTGTCCATGACGATGTTACGAAGCAAGCCACCAGAGCCGCCCCATATGTTGATTGCACGCGTTAAGTGATCGGTGAAGTACGCACCATCGACGATGGGGGTTGACCCCGCTCCAATGGAGAGTCCAAGCCCGTAGCGCCAATCGTTTTGCGTTGGAACCATTCGCCCTGCTTGGTCGATGTACAAATCCCGAATCACTGGGGATGAACTGCTGAACAAATCAAGTCCGACTCGGTCCGGATTGATGATGGTGAGGTTGGTGAACAAGGGGTTGCTTCCAAACATTGTAACCCCGTAAATTCCATCTTCAATGGTGAGGTTGTGAATCACCGAGCCGCGCCCGTTGGAACTGCTGTTGAATTGGATGCCCTCATGGTCCGAAGAGGCAAACGAATACATCACAACCGGGCAACTGCTCGTTCCTTCAACCGTCAAACGCCCCTCGACGAAAATTCGTGCACCTGCGCCGAGTTCAATCTGGGTGCAAGCGCTTACAATGAGTTCATCAAACACTGCAACGGTGTATGAAGTGGTGACCGTGACGGTGCCTGACCAAGTGGTTTGGGCCCTTGCTGCGGTGTAATCTATGGGTGATTCTTCCGACTCAAGCGCGTCAAGAGGATTCGTCGTCATGCCCGCAAGAGGCGTGAAAAGCAACAAACAAACCAGGACAAATGCCGACCAGTGACGATGTGTCTTGGTGTCCATGAAGTGAGGTCCATGCAAACGCACTTCAAGGGTTCGGCTTCGTGGGCCTCATTTTAGCACTCGACATACATGACCTTGACTCGCAACCAATAAGGCTGGACCGTTGCTGGACGGAGCATGCCTGAGGCATTTGTGTTGTTCAAAACCCTGCCTTCTCACGAGCGCGAGGTATATCTTGCGCTCAGCGAACACGCGGCAATTGCTGAAGTCCATGCTCTATATGGGGAGTTTGATCTCCTCGTCCGCGTCAGTTCGGAAAACGCAGGTGAACTGACTTCTCTTTTGATGCGAGAATTCCGGCAAATCTCTGGCGTGAAGGAAACTCAAACGCTTATTGCGGTCGAATACTGAGGTGAAGTTATGGCAATTGGATTTGTTTTGATTACAACACAACCGGGGCGAGAACACGATGTTCGTGCAACACTTGACAGCATCAAGTACGTGACAGATCGTTGGATGTTGTTTGGTGAATACGATTTGATTGCTCGGGTGCAAGCGGATGATGAGTACACCCTCACACGATGCATTGTCGAAGAGATTCGAGTCATCAGCGGCATTGCCGACACTAAGACACTCATTGGTGCTGAACTTTGATCACAGCAGCAAATGAAGCTGTGATTCCAGAGACTTTGCGGCGCGCGGGCAACCTGCTGCTCGATGCAGAGTGATCGCTTCGCGCAATGCAATTCGTCGCATGTTTGGCTCTAACTTTGATTTGCAGGTCCACCAGCGAGCATGAAGACGACGTAGGGTGGCGCTGTTGGAGGTGGCCATTGGCTCAGCCGTCGCTGAAAATGCGTTTTTTGCTTTTTCTACATCCGTTTCGCTCAAGAACTCGACGAGTGATAGGCGCAGCCCATCCGCTCGAACCGAATTGGTCTGTCCTTCGATTGCGTCCTGCATTTCTTGAACCGCTTTCGTTCGCTCGTTGGCAGTTTGAGCGGAAAGCAGGTGTGCTTTTGCTTCCATGCCCTGCAACAGAGGTTGGGCGAGCCCTCCGATTCCAGCAAGGGAACTTCTGAGGCGTTGAGCCTTTTCGAAATCGCCCCCTCGCAAGGCTAGAGCATGTTGAATCATGGACATAGCCACAATCGTCACTGAGCGCTCATCTGAAGCCTGTTCGGAAATGTTGACTATGGACAAGTAGTGCTTTATCTCCTTTGACAGCGATGCATCCTCCTGTCCAAACACGCAATCATCGAGTCGGCGAGCAGCGGCGGCGAGGGCCATGCGATTGGCTTCACCCGGGACATCAGAAGTCAGACCGGCTTCAATGAGATCCTCCGCATCGGAAACCCTGCCTTCCAGCATCGCCAAGCCAAGGGCGACTTGACGTGACTTCGCCGCATCTTCAATCCCCTCAAGGTGTCGACGAACGTGGTCTGGCTCGCACCGTTCAATGGCCACCTTACCAGCAAGATAATGCAAATGGGAAGGCGCTGAAGACACTTTGATCGCCTGTTCGAGCAGAACTGAAAAGGCACCAGAGTGTGTATCCAACAATTGCTCCATTTCTGAATCAAGTTGGGCATCGATCCCCTCTTCAAGGCTGGCAATTCGATGATAGAGCAAAATGATATGATCGTCGGCGGTCTCTGCCAACGCCTTCCAATGTTCCACTGCTGTCTTATGCAATTGCCGTTTTGCATCCTCGTCGAGGGCTGAACGGCGCACATTTCGCACCAAATGTTGGATTTCCATTTTTTCAAGGTTTGAAGTCCAACGCAAAAAGGCATAATCATCCAAGATTCCAACAACTTCGCTGTCAAACGCCTTTTTGGCTTCAATGGGCATTGGCACCATGACGATATGATCAAGGCCCGAACGGGTGGATTCATCGAGGGTGGAAAGGACAACCTCCTCCACATAAGATTGGACATCCGCTCCAGCCTCTGGCAGGGGCGCACCGTCTTCATGGAGTAAAATGGCAAGTGGGTGGCCACCAAGGCTCTCTGCGACATGGAGCCGTTCGCTTTCCTCGAGTGATTCGCCCAACAGCAGTGCTGCATCTTTGACTTCGAGGGCTGGAACGGTGATTCGAGGGCGTTGGTCTGCAAAAGAAAATGGCTCCCTGCCAATCACCAGCATGTGAGCGGCTAGAGCGCTGTCAAGAAGACCGCAGAAGATGTTGATGGAATCGCTGTGGCGCTCCGGGATCAGGTGTGCGTCATCAATGACCAAGACATCCCCCTTGCATTTGAGGGCAACAAATTCAGCAAGCGCTGCGTGGTTTTTGGGAAGTGGACCCTTGAATCCCCATTGTTGGCACAGGGCATGCAGATCTGTAAAATCGTCAACTGAGGCCCATCGCACGTTTGTCCCCGAGGCAAGGAGTTCCTCACTCACAAGACCGCCGAGGGTTGTTTTCCCGATGCCTGGAAGGCCACTGAGGACCAAACATTGCTGTTTTTGAATCTTCTTGATCACTTTTTCTGCAAGAGGAAGACGTCCGTGGGTTTCTCCGAGGAGAGGGAGGTTTCCGAATGATTTCCCGCGAGAAGTTTTCTTCGTTTTCTTTTCATCACCCAGTTGCTCAAACGCTTTTCGGCCTGATTCGGTGAGATGGTACACATGCCTTCGCCTTGAACCGCCTCCGATGACGTGAGCCTTTCGCTTGAAAACAAGCCCATTGTCCTCGAGGCTATTGAGCGGGTAGTTCAACGCACTGCGCACCACACCCAGGGCTTCGCTGATTCCTGGAAGCGATAGGTGTCGGGTCACATCCCATGCCTTTTCCATGGTTGGTGAAAAACCACCAAGCCAGCGTAAAATACGCTCCTGTGGTGCTGAAATGGAATCAACCATGGCACTTCCCAAGAACGAGCCGCTTTCTAACCACCGCTTTCTATGCATCAATCAAAGCGACTCAAGGGGTTTCCTTTTTTGGGGGCGGCGACGAGCAGAAGGCATGCCTGTCACCCTCGCTTCGGTGGATTTCCCCAAGCGCCCGGGTGTTTATTTGTTCAAAACCAACCAAGGGCGCGTCCTCTATGTTGGGAAGGCAACGAAATTGAACGAACGAATCCGCTCCTATTTTGCTCAAACTCCAGACCGGCAAATGATCCCCGAACTTGTCAAGCGTTCCGATGACATTGAGTGCATCGTCACCAATTCGCCAGAAGAAGCATTGATCCTTGAGCGCCAACTGATTCGCCAGCATAAACCGCGGTATAATTCAATGCTCAAGGATGACAAGTCATACCCCTATTTGGTATTAACAAAGGAAGAGATTCCAAGAATCATGTACACCAGGCACCCCCCAAAAGCAAGCCTGAGATGGGGGCCGTTCCCAAACGCTGGTGCTGCAAAGCAAGTCATGCAATTGCTGCGGAGGCAATTTGGAATTCGCGATTGCAAGGAATTGCTCCCCCAAGGATGCTTGTCAATGCACATTGGGTTGTGCGCTGGACCTTGCATTGATGCAACGGGGTACACTCAACGCGTGAACACCGCTCGTCGAATCTTAAACGGTGACGCTGTTGCTTTGCTGGAAGAATTAGCTCAAGAGATGGATGAGGCTTCTGAATCGATGGAATTCGAGCAAGCAGCGGCTCATAGAGACACCATACGAGCGGTGCGTGCAACAACAGGCCAACACGTTGTTTCAAGCAAAGTCTACCGTGATTGCGATGCGATTGGTATTGTAGCTCAAGGGGAAATGGCTGCTGTGGTGGTCATGCATGCCGATCAAGGGGTAGTCAAGGGTCAAGAGGTGTGGCCGATGGTGCATCGAGGTGACCTTGGAGAAACTGTGGCCAACTTTGTGGCGGAACATTACGCCAACAGACGCCCTCCAAGGTTGCTCTTGACTCCAACTCCACTGTTGAACGGGGTCGAAGAATGGTTATGCACGCGACGGGACGCTAAGGTCGAAGTTCGTACGCCCCTCCGTGGTGATCTAGTGACCCTGCTCACCCTCGCGCGCCAGAACGCTGATATCCAAATGACCCGCTTAGCAAACGCAACCAGCGGATCGTTAGAACAACGCGCAGCCAACGACGGAGCGGCTGTGCTAGGAATGGATCAATTGAATCATATTGTTTGCTTCGACATGTCTCAACTGCTGGGGGATGAACGGGTTGGTGGAAGCGTGACCTTTCGCAATGGAAGGCCCACGAAAAAAGAGTACAGGACCTACATTGTCAAGAGCGACGCAATGGATGACCTGCGCATGATGCAAGAAGTGGTTGAACGATGGCTGAAGCGCCAAGACTCCTGGCCAGATTTGCTTCTCCTCGACGGTGGTGAAACTCATTTGTCCACAATCACTGCCTTGCTCAAGGAGCATGATGTGCTCGATCAATTCGCACTCGCCGCTTTGGCAAAGCGTGAGGAAACAATTTACAGGAATGGTCACGAACCTATCATCTTGGATCGAAAAGGCAGAGTCATGGTCCACGCCCGTGACGAGGCGCATCGCTTTGTCAACACCTATCACCGAAAACGACGGGGGCGAAGCAGGCTTTCTGATCCATTAGAACAAGTGGAAGGTTTGGGCGCCAAGAAGATGCAAAATCTGCTTAGGCATTTTGGTGGGAGGCAAGGCATTCAACATGCATCGGCTGACAACTTGATGACCGTCCCCGGGATTGGACCAGCGCTTGCTAAGCGGATTTATGACGCTCTTCACGGATGATCAATCAAAGAGATCATCGCCAAGATCTTCAACAGCTGCATCCGTCACATCAAATGTGACCTCGCCAAACGGAGAGGATTTGTAACCTTCCGAACCCACGGCTTCTTCAATCGAAACGACGCTCGATAGGGTCGAAGTGGCAACGGCGGAAGGGGGTGCTTTAGGGAGGGGTGGAACAGAAGAGGCGTTTGGGGTCACTTGCAATTGTTCAAGATCTCCGTGCAGTGCTTCGCTGTGGAATCCGGAAAGATCTGCGAACTCGGCGTTGCCCAATTTGGGCTTGGAGGCAGATGCGGATCTGGCCCTGCGAATCTTTTTTATTCGCTTCTTCTTTCTGCGTCGACGGACGTAAAGCAAGAGCAAGATGAGGATAATAGCAGGGTACTTCCAAAATTGCACCAAGAAGTACAACCAGGTGAGGTGGAGTTGGAACGTGATGGTGTCTTCAACATCACCAGCAGGCAACGTGTATGTGATTTGTTGGCGCCCATCAACCATCACATCTTCGATGTTGCCTTCAGCGGATTCGAGGTTTTTCAAAGAAATTCCTTTTGGAAGAGTCACAGTAAATGGCCCGTTCACTGCCACTTGGAATTCTTTTTGCAGTTCATGAGGCATGGTGTTGAAGTTGAATGGAACCGAAACGCTGCTGTCTGAGCCCTCATCTGGAAGGGTCACACCATCCCATTTGACAACGCTGTTCGCCAGCATACCGGTAACCCCTTGCATAAGCATGGCCATTGGTTCAAGGAACATCGAACGGATCGCATCCGTTACAAGACTCAATTGAATGCCAGAGGTGTTTCCGTCACGAAGTTTACCTAAATCGCCCCCAAGGCTGAGTTCAAACTGGACCTTCGGGATCTTGAGTGTCAAACTCAGTGGCTCATCATCGCTGACAACAAGGTCAGGCGGATCAACGCCCTTGAGCCGCGATTGAACCTCAAAATCACTGATGTCGATTTCTTTGAAATTGATGTGTTCGGTATCCAGCAACAACTGAGAATATTCGTGAAGGAAAAGCGTGAACAACTCACCAGTTCGTTTAACGAAGGTTGCAAGACCTTCAGCTGTAAATTCGAACGTCAGAGTTTCGTTGCAGATGCTTAGCCCAGGACGGCAAAGAAGTTCGCCGATGTCAAAAGTCCTGTTCATTGGATTGTCCACCCTGCCCGCAATTTCAAGTCCGAGTCGAATCAAATCAGAAGGCAACGCCTCGAGCATCACGCTGTGTTCGCCGGCTTCAGGTATACGGTCGGTCGGAATGCCAATTCGATACACCGATACATCTGCGTCCAAGGCAAATTCAAACTCGACGGATTGAGTCCATTCATTCAGGTTGAATGACATTGCATCCATTTCCACAGCGGTTGTGACGCATGTTTTGTTCGTGCTGGGGCAAAGAACATTTTGATTGGCGTCTCGGATGACACGCCGCCAATCGTATGGGTCCGTACCAGCAAAGGAAATACGGTTGGTCTCATTGCCGGCAAGGGTGTCTTTGAGCACCAAGCGGTCACCACCCGCAGCGGTTCGAACCCATGTTGGCAAGATGATTTCAAGGGTCAGTTCAGAAGGCGGGAGATTTTCAGGAACAATCGCTGAGAGGTAACTGCTGTCAAGCACCGTTTCAAGGGTTAATCCTGAGTTCAGCACGCGCTCGAAGTCGTCTTCATCCAGTTTTTCGATGACCTCTGCGAGTTCCTCATTATCGTTGTTTTCTGCCAAGATGTCAATCAAGCGCATCGAAAAGGGTTGGCTGGTAGTTTGGAGGTAGACAGGGTGTTCAACACCCATTGCCTCTGCGCCGAGTGTACAATAATGGAGATCAACCCCCGCGGCCGCTACTTCAGTGCAACCGGTTGAATGGGAATAGTTGAGCCCTCCCGAAGGCATTGAGCCAACCGCAGACCTCGAAGAAATCCAGGACATGTTATTCATCTCAATGGTGTCGATTCCTGCTACAGTGGAGGATACGCCTTCCGCAATTACATCGATCGGGAATTGGGAAGTGAAATTTGACAAGTCGACAAGTCCATTATGATACGCTAGGCGAATGCCGTCAGCGGTCACCAGCGGAACTGTGGCTTGATCCGCCACCTCCATCAGAGAGATACCCCAATCTTGCATTGTTTTGTCGTCCAGATAGTACATGCCCGCAACAAAATCCAACGTTACTGCTGATTCATCGCGCAGGTCTAATGTGATCTGCAGATCAAGGGCCTTGCTTCCTTCAGGCACTTCCACAGTTGATGTGTCAGTGCGATTTCGGTGGCTGATTGACAATTCAACACCTTGGCTCAAGTTTGAGTCAAAGTTTGTTGCTGCCCGATGATCGATGATCCATGAGCCTGAGTTGTAGTCGGGCGTGCCCGCACGCAACAGGAGTTGGCCTTGGGCGTCAACAGCGTCAATAGTTGCGTAACTTGGAGGGTTGAATATGTAGGATGAAAGATGGCCTCGTTGAGCGACGAAGTCGAAGGAGGAGGTGATTTCTGTTCCCATCACGAGAAGCCCCTGATAGGCCCGCTCGAGTTTTAGATCTGGATTTGAACCGAGGTTGAACGACGATTGGTTAACTTGGATGAGGGCCGATGTCGACAAGCAAATTGGGGGGTAGAACGCATTGTTTTCTGAAGCGCCCTCTTCGGCGGAATCGGTTGCTGGATCACGGGAACAAGGTGTCGTGACGGCCCCGTTTGTGTATTGGCTGGCAAAATTGGTCGAGACAACAACATCGCCCATGCTGGTAAGAGAAGATTCGATGGCTTCACCGATTTTACTCTTGAGTTTATCTTCAACAGTTGGAGAACCCGCGCCACCAGTTTCTTGATCAAAGAAATTCCGAATCAAGTCGGCTGGGGCTCCGTCGTCTGCTTCCAAACCGTCGTTCGCCAAGTAGGCGTCAAGGTATGGATCTGAGAGTCCAAGCAGTTCCCGATCGAATTCATAAATGGCCCAAGTCAGTTCCAATTCTATCTGCTCGGTGCTAACCATGCTGAACTCATAGGTCCCCTCAATCCAGTCTTGAAAGTCGGGGGTCCCATCGTCTGCTTCATCGTATGCATCACAAATTCCATCAACCGCTGCACCCGGATCTTTATCGCAGGAGGTCATGCCTGCAGCGGCCGCATAAGGAACAAAAATTGAGAGCATCATTACCAAGACGAGCGCGTTGGCGAGAGCTTGCTTGCGGAGGTTTGTCCCGCGTGGCGCATGGCTCATGTCTTTGGCTTACCACGCCACATTGATAGGCGTTGCCCCCTTCACTTGACCATGGAACTTGGTATGGGAAACACCCACCAAGGGTTGGTTGTCTGGACTGCTAAGCCGCACGGTGCTCAACTTCACAGCGCGCTCAAATCTCTTCTGTGGTTAAACTCGCGAGCCCACTGTGAACCGATTTCCGAACATGAAGTTGGATTCCCTTGCCACCAAGTAAGCGATTTAACCGGAAAGCAGAAGCAGGCATTAACCTCAATGTTTCCACATCACTATGAACACGCCCTTCGCTTAATTATAAGTCAGGGAGCATCGGTAAATCCTCACGAGAGGTTGTTCCAAGCAGTGCACGTTTGGATGGCAGAACGCGGTATACTCTTCAGCAAAAATCATCAAGCCGGACTGCCTCAAAAATGGGAACGGCTGGGGGACCTTGTCGTCATCAACAAAGCCTCGTTTTCGA
>Ga0257106_1001512_pt1 | contig 11356 bp, 6 predicted proteins | sample LP_taG_3_FD_190177 | JGI IMG/M metagenome (GOLD analysis project Ga0257106, IMG submission 190177) | Marine microbial communities from Northeast Subartic Pacific Ocean, Canada - LP_J_2011_P26_10m | ecosystem: Environmental > Aquatic > Marine > Oceanic | place: Canada: Northeast Subartic Pacific...
CCATCGGCCAAGGGATCGCAGACACCGGGCAGGCCATCGGGAAGGGGCTGTCGGATACGGGCGAGGCGGTCGCGGATGGACTGAACAAGACCACCTCGGCGGTCACCGGTTTCTTCGGGTTCAGTTCCGTCCCAGAGGAACCAAAGAAGGAAGAGGCGGCGGCGAAGAAGGATAGTTAGGCTCTTGTATTAGCCAACCTGCTATGACTATTTTGTCCCCTTTTTTGAAGGGATGCCCCTCATGGCGAAAAGCTCCTCGGACGCCACCTTCACCAGAAGGTTGAAGTCCGTCCCCACGTATTTCTCCCACATGCGTTTCCCGATATCGTTCCTTCTCCACTCCTGAGCCGGATACGCCGGCGACCCGAGACCGTGCAACACCCTCGCCACCGCCCTGGCGGACATGGCCCCCGCGCCGCCAGCCTTGCCGCCGCTTCGGGTGGTGAGCAACTCCCGGACGTCGTCGCGCAGCCTCTTAGGCTCCTCCTTGGACACGACGTCGGTCAGGTCGGGAACGTGGAACGTCCCGTCGCCGCCGAGGTACGCCTCGAGGCTCGTCCTCAGCGTCGCACCCTGGGACTCGTCGTCCTCGCAGTCCGCCGCGGCGATCAGAGCTCCGTAAACCGTGTCCAGCTTCTCAACCGAGGACGCCTCCACCTTGATGAGGTGGTCCGCGAGGGCGGCCGCGAGCTGGCGGAGGTCGGGCGGGGGATGGAGGATCTCGTACCCGACGGCGCGGTCCGTGAGCTCGTACGCAGCCTCTCCGTTGGCGCTGAGAGCCTGCAACTGCGCGCTGACCTCCTCCAAGCCGTCGTCCATCTGACGCGCAGCCTCCGCCACGGAGAACCTGTACGCTCCAGACTTGGGCTTGCCGCCGATCTGCAGCACGGCGGCGACGAGCGGACACTGCGTCGCCAGCTGCTCGGGCGTCTTACCGTGGAACCTGAGCTCGCACGTGGCGCGCATGTCCGGCAGAACCCTGATGAGGTGCCCCCGGCCGTCGTCGTTAGGGTCCTCCTCCTGAGCCTCGACGTCCCCGGTCCCGTCCTCACTCGCCGTCGCCGCGCATCGTCGCGCAATCTCCGCGTCGTCCCAGAGCTCCAGGCAGGACAACACCGTCTCGATCACCTCACCGCGCATGTCCAACTCCTTTTCGAGCTTCTGCACGATCAGGGCGCCCACGGTCTGTCGGCCCTCGGCGACTGCGTCCTTCTGCTTGCCCAGGAACACCTTCTCGAGGAGCTTGAGCACCGTGATCCTGTCCACGCCGTCGCTGAAGGACAGCGATCGTAGCCTGGTGAAGTCCTTGGGGTCGATGAACGACACGCATCGCGCCGGCTGTCCGTCCCTACCGGCGCGTCCCGCCTGCTGGATGTACGCCTCGGGTGACCTCGGGAGGCTATAGTTGACCACGGCGCGGATGTCGGGCTTGTCGAGGCCCATGCCAAAGGCGACCGTCGCGACGACCACGCGCACGCTGCCGCCGAAGAACTGCGCCTGGGTCCTGGCGCGATCCTTCGGTTGCTGCCCCGCGTGGTAAGCCTTGGCGACCACGCCCTTGGTCTGCAGGTACGAAGCCACCGTCTCCGCCTGGTTCTGAAACGCGGTGTAAACGATGACCGACCCTTCGCTGTACCCCGGCTCCTTCGTCAGCATGTACAGCAGCGTGGGGTCCCTGGAGTTGCCCGGGACGCGCATGGCGGCGAGGGTCAGGTTCGGCCTGATCGTGTCGTTGCGATACGCTCCGTCCTTCGGGATGCACAGCTGAGACCTGAGATGGCGCTCGGTGCGCTCAGTCGCGGTGGCGGAGAGGGCCAGCACGGGACCGTGAAGCTGAAGCCTGGATCGCAAGATGCGTCCCAGGCGGTGGTACGCCGGACGGAAGTTGTGGGACCACTCGGACACGCAGTGCGCCTCGTCCACGACCGCCAGTGATACGCCCCCGGGCACACACCGCAGGTCGGACAGAAACCTTTCGTTGAGCAGCCTCTCCGGGGACACGAAGAGCACCTTGAGGCGCCCGGCTCGTAACTCGTCCAGGGTGCCGAACAGCTGCGCGGGGCTCTGATCGCTGCGAAGCGCGGCACCGGGTAATGCCGGGGGTAAGCCGCGGAGCTGATCGGTCATGAGCGCCAGCAGCGGCGACACCACCAGGGTGAGACCGGGAAGGAGCATCGCGGGGAGCTGATAGGTCAGCGACTTACCCGCGCCGGTGGGCAGGAGAGCCAGCGTGGACCCGCCTCGAAGCACCCGCTGGATCACCTCGAGCTGACCGGACCGGAAGTCCGAGTGGCCAAACACCCGTCGAAGGATGTCCACGAGCGCCTCCTCCGTTGGGTTCGCGCGCGCGGCGGCGCACGCGGCATCGAGCTCGGGGCTCGGCTTTTCGAGCTTCTCTCGCGCCTCAGCCGCGGCGATGGCAGCCGCGGACTGCTTCATGCCGGCCGCCTGGTTGAGATGCTCCGCCTTCGCCTCGTCCATCGCCTTCTTTTTGTCCTCCTCGGTCACCTTCTTCGCCGCGTTCCGATCAGCCCAGTCGCCCTGCTGCCACACGGACTGGCCGTCCTCGGTGGGCTCCGGCACCGCCTTCCGTTGCCTCTCCTTGCTGTTCCAGTTGCTGTACCGTGAATTCTTGCCCGTCTTCTTGGCACCATTCTTGATCTTGCTCTTGTACGTGTTCCTCTTGTTCAAGTTCATCTTGACGAAGTTGCCGTGGGCGTTCTTGCTCCTCTTGGCGGGCTTCCTCTCGGGAACCGGAGCCTCGGGGGCCTCGTCACCGGCGCCGCGCCAGTCGGCAGACTCGAGGGGCTTGACGCGACTCGCAGTGCGCTTCTTCTCCTTCTTCGCGAGCTCAGCCTCGTACGCCGCGTTTCTCGCGGCGCTGTGAGCCTCCGCTCTCTCTCGGGCGGACATCTGTTTCGCCGGCTCAGCCGCGGGTGCGTCGGCGGCCTCAACGGCCTCAACGGCCTCAACGGGCTTTGCGGCGGCGGGCTTTGCAGGCTTTGCGGGCTTGGGCTTTGCTGGAGCGGCAGCGCGCCGCCTTTTGGGCTTGGCCACGGCGATCGCGAACTCCTCCGAGTCGCTCATGCTGTAGTCTCCATCGCCATCGTCGGAATTTTCCTCGTTCTTTCTCTTCTCCGCCGTCATCCGCGCGTTCCTCTTGGCCACAGCCTCCTCCCGTTTCTTTGCGGCTCGAGCGGCGGCTCTCTCCTCGGCGGCTGTCAAGTCCTCCCCGTCATCATCAGCGGGCATCGACGGGTGCGTGCCGCGCTCCTCAGCCTCCATCATCGCCAACATCTCGTCCTCGTCGGGTTCACCGATCGAACGCTCGGGCGCCTTGCTCTTGGGTTTCACGTCGTAAACGGGCATTGGAGGCGCCTTCCGCTTCTCCTTGGGCGGCTTGGGCGGCTCGGGCATGACGACGGGCGCCTTCTTCTTCTCCTTACCGTCATCCTCCAGGAACGAGGACAGGGTCATCTCCGGCGCCCTCTTCGTACCCCCGCCTCCCGCCTTGGTCACCACCTCCGATCCGAGCACGCCGCGCCCGTCGCACAGCAGCGGTTCAAACGACGACGACTCAGCCGCGGCTTTGCGCCGGTCCGCCATGCGGGCGAAGCCTCCCATCGCCGGTCCCGATTTGTGCATCCCGGAGCCCGCGCGTGCGAGCGAGGGACCCGAAGATGCCGTCCCGCCCACCGGCTTGGACGCGACGCGGGGCGGGAGCTTGGCCTCGGGCTTTGCGATTGCCGATGTTGACGGCGGCATCGCGGCTGCAGCCGGTAGCGATGGGGCACCGGCCCGAGCCTCCGGAGGTCCGGGTTGCGACTGCGTGGGGCGGGAGCGGATCGCGGCCTTTTTCACGGGCGTCGCTTCCACACACTCATCGTCATCCTCGTCGTCGCTGCTATCGGCGGCGGGACGGCGCGCCGACGGCCTCGGGGCGTTCGACCCGACGTCCCTGAGGGGCGGAGCCGACGTTGTTGGCACCCGCGATTCTGGCGCGGAAGGCTTCGCCCCTCCTCGCGTTTGCGCCGCGTTCTCCTTCTCCAGGTCAGCCTTGAGGACCCGGTACTCCCGATACATGGCGTACACCTGCTTGTCGGCCCTCACCTCATCTCCCGTGGGCTTCCTGCCGTGCGCCTTCGCGAAGTCCGTCTCCCAGGTGTTGATCTTCACCTTGCAGTTTTCAACCTTCGCCCTGATCTCCCGCTCTCCCCCTAGGGATCCGGAACCCGCCCCTAGGGATCCGGCACCCGCCCCGGACGTCGACGGTACATCCGCGACGACACCCCCACTCCGATCCATGGCGTTCCTATGCGCCCCAAAGAATGAGAAGGACGCCCTTTCCGCCCGTCCAGATGCGAAGAATTCAAAACTCAGTTTTGGCGGGCTAGGCACCCCACAGTCAGAAGAGCAGTCTGCCAGTGTTCGGGGCACGCGCCTTCAGCTCCGGAGGGGAGGACTTTGGAAGGATGAAGTTCAAATGCACGCTCAGCTCGATGGGGGTGACCTGGCTGGAGCGCTTCGTGCCCATCTTCGACAAGATGGGCAAGGAGCTCTCGGTGCTGTTCACCCCGGAGACGCTGCATCTCGTGCAGGGTGCCGCCGATTCGGGCGGTCTGGAGCTCCACGCGGATCTGCTCGTCAAGGAGGCGTTCGACGAGTACAAGATCGCGAGCAACAACGAGGATAAAATCGCGGTCAAGCTGGAAACGGCGACTCTGTACCGCGTGCTGAGGGGGCTCGTAGGGAGCGAGGCGACGCACATCGAGGTGAAGCTCATCAAGCGCGTCGTCCGCGAAGGGCTCTCGCTGCCGTTCCTGAACTTTGCCAGCACCGGCCTCGTCGATATCGCGCAGGATGTGCCGCTGGGAGGGCCGCTGAACAGCCGCGAGCTGTCGGATCTGGAGCGTATCGTGCAGGCGAACGTCGTGAACGTGCCTTACTGGCTCAACCTGGACAGGCACGCGACGGAGGGTGCCCACCAGGCGGCGGAGAGGTTCAAGGCGGTCGGCCCACGGACGGAGCTCGCCACCACAAAGGCCGGGTCGCTCCACCTCGCCACCGCCAAGGGCGGGAGCGTGACCCTCGGGACGGAGTACAGGGGCCTGGCCGTACTCCCAAACGCCGAGGACCAGTACGCACGGGGGGGAGTGGACGACGAGGACCTCAACCCGGCGGGCGCGGCGGAGCGGCTGGCGGAGGCGTGCGCGAGCGGGTCGGCGGCGTTGGTTGCGGTGAACACCAAACAGCTGTGGAAGGGTCTACAGGGCGTGCACACCAACCCGAGCAACGCGATGATAGGCGTGGCGTCCAACCGCGGGCACATGGAGCTGGTGTTCAGGTACGATAGGCAGACGGTGAACGGGCCAGACGCGGTGGGGTTGTTCGTCAGGGTCCCGGGTGAAATCGACGAGGACATGATCTTCGACTGACGTTGAGGGCACACGAGTACTTAGGGAGTGGCGACGTTTCACGACTAGCTTAGAAATGAATTACACGCGCGGCGTATTAGGACACGACGATCACCTCCCCTGCGCGGTCCCCCTTCCAACCTCCCGGAGGAACTTCTCGATGGGGTCGTCTTTCTGCTGCTCGTTGGCCAGGAACGAGGCGATGGCAAACGCGTCGCCGCCGTCGGCGTCGTTCAGGCCCTGAATCTCAACCCCGTCCCCACCCGCGGCAGCCACCGCGGCACGATCCTCCGCCGTCTGGCGCGCCCTGGCTTTCGCCTCCGCCGCCTTGGCGAACTTTTTACCTTCGCCCTTGGGCTGGCTCGCCTCCTCAATCTCCTCGGCGATCTTGACGCCAGCCTCGCACTGGTCCATGTTGGTTCCGTCCGCAATCTCGTGGAACTTCTGCGCGTTGTTGAGGAACCACTTCGACGGCATTTTCTGACGGATGCGCCTCGATGAGCTGGCGATGATGTCCATGGTGGTGCACCGCATGGAGTAGTGCTCGGTGGCGTCGGCCATCATGAACTGGTCAAGCGCCGACATCTCCCACTCCTCCAGCTTCTGCGACCCGAGGATGGAGTGGATCGTCTTGCACCCGACGCTCTGCAGCTTCATCTGCGTGTTGGCGCTCATATCGTCCGTGGCGACGTACGTGGGCAGCCCGTGACCCGACTTGGACTCGCGGCACATGTGGACGAACGGGTCGATGTTGATAGACGCCTGGTTCGCGGTGAACGACTTGAAAACCGGCATTCCCATCGTCGCCGCGTTGGACCTCGCGTGCACTACCCGGAAGTTCCTGTCCGACGCGCCGAACAAAAACTTGCGCACCTCGCTGGACAGGAGATCTATGTGCTTCGAAGCCTGGAAGTCGAGCTCGGTGCCCGCCTCTTCGCATTCGGCGAACACGGCGGAGGCCACGCACGAAGGCTTCCCGCCTCTCTCCTTGATTGTGTCAACCACCGACTGGTAGTCCTTCGCCGAGGTGAAGGGGTCCGAGCGCACGGTCTCGTCACCGGGGGAGACGAAGGTGGTTCCGATGGTGTCCTGATCGCGCAGCGCGGTGATGCATCCGCGGTCGAGGTTGTGGGTGAGGAACGCGGCGCGGTCGTCCTTGGTCATGGCGCGCCACGTCCCGGGCTCGGGCTTGACGATCGCGTCGAAGGAGACGTACTCATCCTCGCCGCCGCTCACCGCCCTGGTCTTGACGGGACCCACCACCAGCTCCGAGCCGGTCTCCCTCGCCATCTTGGCGTAACACTGCAGCGACTTGAGCTGCTGGGGCAAACCCTGCGACTCCCCCATCAGCGCGTACATCTTGGGCGTCACCTTCTCCTTGTGCTTCAGCAGATCGAGGCCGGGCAGAGGGCCCGCGTTGTGGGTGTACACGCCTAGCCCGATGAGCGCGGCGAACGCGAGGGACCCTAACGCGATCACCACGGGTCGCGAGGACCCGCGGGACCGCGGGCGGGTATCGTCCCCGCCCAGCAGAGGCGTCGCGGCCTCGACGTCCCTGTGCACCATTCTTGTGTGAGTAACAGGCGCGGCGCGGCAAAATGTAACCGATGAAAATTTCGGCCTTGATTTCGCTTCTTTGCTACCGCGTATCAGTTAGAGTTTCGGGAGTTTTGCGTAAATGATCACATGTACGTGGTGATGATTGCGTATTTACACGAAAAATCTAACTGCTGACCATGTCTCACAACGTAATTCGACACAAACCCCACAGCCAGCAGTCACATTTGCGCGAGAGCCTCCAAACGTCGTCCACCACAAAATCGCTCACGACGCCGGATAGCGTTCTCGGGATAGCGCCATGGGACTCGGAACGTGGCTCGATGTCGTGGACGACGTGATGATGCAGCGTTGGCACACGCGCCACCTGCCGACCGACCCCGCGAATGTTCTCGGCCCCGACGTGAAGGGGAAGACCTTCATCGTCACGGGACCCACGAGCGGGATCGGCACGACGACCGCGGAGACGCTCGCGAGGGCCGGCGCGCGCGTGGTGCTCGCGTGCCGCACGGTGAAGCGCGGGCAGGCGCTGGTGGACTCGTGGAACTCTACGGAATCCGAGCCGCTCAACTGCGAGGTGATGCACCTGGACCTCGACTCGCTTGACTCCGTCAGGGCCTTCGCCTCATCCTTCCTGGCCAAGGACGAGCCGCTGCACTGTCTGCTGAACAACGCCGGCGTCTTCGACATGTCCGGGGCGTTCAACCGCACCAAGGACGGGCACGAGTCGCACTACGGCACAAACTTCCTGGCGCCCGCGCTCCTCGCGCTCTTGCTCATGCCCTCGCTCAAGAAGGCGGGCACGGCTTCGGCACCCGCGAGGGTCGTGTTCGTGTGCAGCAAGCTCCACCAGTTCTGCCCGAGGCTCCGGCTGGACGACCTCGGGTTCGAGCGAAGGTCGTACGGCGCCAGGGCGGCGTACGCGCAGAGTAAGCTGGCGGAGATCCAGTTCACGCGGGAGCTCGAGCGCAGGCTCGGGGTGAAGGAGGGCGAGGGCGGAGCGGTGAGGGGCGGCTCCACGGTGCGGTGCGCCACGGTGCACCCGGGGAACATCGTCACCGGGGTGGTCAGGACGCTGCCGTACGTGGTCCAGGTGGCGTACAAGATATGCATGAGCCGCATCCTGCTCACGCCCAGCGAGGGTGCGCGAGCTAGTTTGTATGCGGCGACGAGGGGGGAGGCGTTGGCAAACACGGGCCTGGCGCCGTATTTCACGTCTGAGTGCGTCGCAAAGCCGCCGAGCCCGCCGGCGCTCGACGACGACGCGGCGGCGAAGCTGTGGGACGTGACGCTCGCGACACTCGGACTGCCGAAAGACTTCAAACCGTGACGATGAGTGATTTAGCAAAACTTTATTTGGTTATTGATAGTCTATTGACGCACCGCGGAGGGGACTTTCAAACGCTCGCCGTCTCGCCTTAGACGGCCATCTTCATTTCAATGCGCGGGCACGGGTCGTAGCCCACAATCTCGAAATCGCTGAACTCGAACGAGTCCATGTCCTTCTTCTCCGGGTTGATCTTCAGCGTCGGGAACGGCCTGGGCTCGTTCTCGAGCTGCGTGTAGAGGGGCTCGACGTGGTTGGAGTACACGTGGGTGTCGCCGCAGCAGTGCACGAAATCACCGGGCTTCAGTCCGCACACCTGCGCTATCATGCACGTGAGCAGGGAGTAGCTCGCGATGTTGAAGGGCACGCCGAGGCCCATGTCGCACGACCTCTGGTACATCTGGCACGACAGCTCACCGTTGGCGACGTAAAACTGGCAGAACATGTGGCACGGGGGCAGGGCCATCTCCTTGAGCGCCGCGGGGTTCCACGCGGTGAGCAGGATGCGCCTGTCGTTGGGGTTGTTCTTGATCTTGTCAATCACCTCCGCGAGCTGGTCCACGCCCTGACCGGTGTAGTCGGCGTGCATGTCCTTGTACTCGGCGCCGAAGTGGCGCCACTGGAAGCCGTACACCGGCCCGAGGTCGCCCTCCTCCCTGTGACCCAGGCCGACTGAGTCGAGGTACTCGCGGCTGCCGTTGCCGTCCCAAATGTGAATGTCCTTGTCCTGGAGTAACTTGGCGCTGGTGCAGCCCTTGACGAACCAGATGAGCTCCTCCGCGACGCCCCTCCAGAAGACGCGCTTGGTGGTGAGCAGCGGGAAGCTGCGGCGAAGGTCGAAACGCATCTGGCAGCCAAACTTGCTGATCGTGCCCGTTCCGGTGCGGTCACCCTTCACGTTGCCCTCCTCCATGATCTCCTTGATCAGGTCGAGGTACTGCATCTCCTCGTGCTTCACCCCTTTCGCCACGGCACCCGCGGGGAGCACCTTGGATCCGGGCTGGCGGAACTTACCAGTGCCGGGGTCCACGCCGAAGTAGGTCAGGAACTGGACGGTGGCGCCGTCCTTCTCCCGCACGGGCTTGGCGGACGCGTACAGCTTGAACTTGGCGGGATCGATCGCCGGCAGGAACGCGTCGCACTTGTACTTCTCGGGCTCGTCCACGGGCGGGGTCACCTCGGTGAGGTGGAGGGCCTGGCAGTGCGGGGACTTCATCGCCTCGGCGTACACCTGCGCGCCGCCGATGACGAAGACCTTCTCGACGCCGGACTCGTGCTCGGACGAGGAGAGGAGCTCGAGCGCGGCGTCGAGGGAGGGGCGGAGGAAGACGCCCTCGGGGAGGACCTGCGGCTTACCGCCGCCGTTCACGGGCGCGGAGTTCTCCGAGCCAGCCTCCACGAGGGTGTCACCGCGGCTCAGCACCACGTTGACGCGGCCGGGCAGGGGTCGGAACTTGGCCGGGATGGACTCCCACGTCTTGCGGCCCATGACCACGGCGTTCTTGGTGCCGGGCTCGTTCACCTGGGCGGTGACAGCCTTGAAGTAGGCCATGTCCTTGGGGAGGTTCCAGGGAAGGCCACCCTGGTAGCCGATTCCCATCTCGCCCTTGGTGGCAGCCACCACCACCTGGAAGGGGCGAACCGTGGACGCTTCGCTCGCCATCGTGAAGTCGTTACTCGGAGAGGTGGAGAAGGATGAGGAGGAGCACAACACCTGGGAGGGCGTGTACTTGAGGACGCTGAAGAGCGAGTGACGCGGCTGCGAGAGCTGCGACGCGGTGACCGACCAACTGCGGCGAACGAGCGCTTGGAGACCACGAGCAATCGTGGTGCCGACGAAGGCTTTTTTTTAAACTTCGACGCTGGAAGAACAACGAGCGCTGTCCTTGACGTCGAGCCTGCGAAACGAGGGTGGAGGGTGCGGGATCTGCGCGCCTCTCGCCGTTTCGTTCGTATCGGAGCCTCGGAGCGCGGTGCCCGTGACTTTGTGTGGGCGCGTCAAGATCCAGGGCCAGTTTCAAACCATTTTGAAAAAAGTTTGTCGATACCAGCTGTCGATACCAGCCCAAAAAAACCACCCAAAACCCGACCGCAGCAATCCCTAATTCCCACTCATCGGAGCGCGTCGACTCGCTATGTTGAAGCCCGCGCCCCAATCTCTGCGTGAGCTCCCTCGGGGTCCGCCCGGGACCCTCCCACCGCCACCCGGCGGCTTCGGCCTGCCCCCGCCGCCGGGGTTCCCGGGTTTCCGGCCCGGGTTTCCGCCGATGATGCCCGGGATGATGCGCCCGCCGATCATGCACGGCCTGAGGCCTCCGCCCAACTCGTCGACGCATCAGACGGGTTTGACGCCCTCGCTGCTTCGGCTGTTCGTCTCGCGAGCTCCCGTGGAGTACCATCCACCCCCCGCCAAGGCTAAGAAGACCCAGCCCTACACCGGCATCGCGGACTACGTCAAGCTCTTCACAGATCCCGCCGAGGAGGAAGATTCTCCGCCGCCCGAGCCCGAGGTGAAGGAGACCAGGGCGGCGAAGAAGGCGAGGATCGCCGCCGAGAAGGCGAAGGAAAACGACGCCAAGATCGAAGAGGAGCTCAAGGGCTGGAACCCGAAGGAGGATCCCAAGCTCGCGGACTCGGACCCGTACAAGACCCTCTTCGTGGGCAGGCTGAGCTACGACGTCGACGAGGCTAAGCTGCGGCGCGAGTTCGAGAGGTTCGGGGCGGTCAAGTCCGTCCACGTCGTGGAGGACCGCGAGGGTAAACCCAGGGGTTACGCCTTTGTCGAGTTCGAGCGGGAGAGCGACATGAAGCACGCGTACAGGTCGGCGGATGGGCTCAAACTCGAGGACAGGCGGATCCTGGTGGACGCCGAGCGCGGCCGCACCGTGCCGGACTGGAAACCCAGGCGGTTCGGCGGCGGGCTCGGCGGGACCCGACGCGGGGGTAAGACCGAGAACAACCTCGTCGCGGGTCGCGATCAGGTGTACCACAGCAGGCCCCAGGAGGGCGGCGGGTATGGCGGCCAAGGACACGGGGGACACCAGGCGGGATACCCACCG
>Ga0257106_1001513_pt1 | contig 11353 bp, 8 predicted proteins | sample LP_taG_3_FD_190177 | JGI IMG/M metagenome (GOLD analysis project Ga0257106, IMG submission 190177) | Marine microbial communities from Northeast Subartic Pacific Ocean, Canada - LP_J_2011_P26_10m | ecosystem: Environmental > Aquatic > Marine > Oceanic | place: Canada: Northeast Subartic Pacific...
TGGTCGAAGCCAGGAGCAGGACGCGAGGGAGAACAGACATCGTCACCACCTTCAGCGCACGCCCGGGGCAGCGTGCCTCGATGTTTGGGCTGCTGGCAAACTTTGGCTGCAGCGAGAGTGTCGAGTGGGCAAAAGTCGAGGCATGAGATGAGCGAGGCCTGAACCTGACCCCGTGCTACACACCATGCGCTCCCTCGCGCGCTCCTTCGTGCTCGTCGCCGCCGTGGCGTCGGCGGCGAAGAAGCAGAAGGACGACAAGATCAAGATCACGTTCACGAACAAGCTCGACGGCCCGGCGACGCTCTACGTCATGGGCAAGAAGATGCACGCCTTCGCCGCTCAGGGCGAGAAGCACAGCGCGCGGTCGTCCGACGGCCAGAGCTGGACGGCGCACGACGCGCGCGGCGGCGAGGTCTTCCACTACGTCGTCCGCGAGAAGGACGGCCCCGACCAGCGCGTCGACGTGTCGCGGGGCGTGTCGCGCCGGACGATCATGTCCATCGTCGAGAGCGAGGACCACCACCTGCACCGCGTCGACGGCGGCGGCGACGCGAACGCCGCCGGCTGCGCGGACCCCGTGCGCGCCGGCGACCGCGTGAACGTCGTCGCGACGGGCGTCGACGGCGCGCCCCGGCTCTCCTTCTCCGACCGCGTCGTCCGCGCGGTCGGCGACAGCGACCCGGCCGACGCCGCGTGGATCGTCGAGGGCGACGGCGAGGGCCCGCTCTTCCCCGGCGGCGCCGTCTTCCTCAAATCCGAGAAGCACGGCGTCTACCTCGACGCGCCGCCTCCCGTCGAGGGCAAGCACGTGCCCCTCCTCGCGCGCTGGCGCGACCGCGGCGACTTCCAGCGCTTCATGCTCTTTAAGGCGCCGGACCACGACGACGCGCCCCTGAGCGCGCTCTGCTACGGCGACGCGGCCTACCTCCTCGCGCACACGCGCAACTTCGTCGACGTGAGCGACGGCGCGGCCTACGCCCGCTGGCGCCACCGCGGCGACTGGCAGAGCCTCGCCTTCGAGCGCGCGGCCGCGGCGCCGGGCCACGAGGAGCTCTAGAGGGGGGCGTAAGATCAAGCGAAAGAAGTAGCGAGCGGAGTTCAGTGCTTTCGCGCTTGAAGATCAAGATCAACTGCAAGAATCCATATAACGCAACAATATGGACGCGTGAGCAGAGCCTGTCGTAACATGCCGTAGCGAAGGATGGGCTGCTGCCTCAGCAAGCGCGAGGACCGCAACGACTACGACCTGCTCACGAGCGACGACATCGTCGGCGATGTGGACGGCGGGCTGCTGTCGGAGCAGCTCCAGGAGTTCGGCTTCTTCCGGCGGGCGACGACCATGTTCCGCGGGCGCAAGTCGACGGTCGTCGGGCGCCGGCCGACGGTCGCGAGGAAGACGCGCTACTCCATCTTCGCGAGGAAGCCGCGCGTCGTCGTCGCGGCCGCGGACGCGGACGACGACGCGGCGCCGGCGCGGCCGCTCCGGGAAGAAGCCGCGAAACCGGTCGCGGCCGCCGAGGCCGCGGTCGAGGACGCGGCGGCGCGGCTGCGGCGCGCCGAGGCGGCGGCGCGGGTGGCCTTCGCCGAGCGCTGGGTCGTCGGCGTAAGGGTGGCGCTGCGGGACCAGTGGATCGCGCGCGGCGAGGCGTCGCACCTCCGGGACCAGTACGCCATGGACGCGCGGACGGCCGCGCGCTTCGTGAAGCAGGGCCACCGCCACGGCAAGGAGAGCATGCTCCAGGCGAGCGTGAAGAAGACGCGGGACGCGGGCGACGCGGGCGGGCGCCGCGGCGGCACGTCGCCCGTGGCCGAGAAGCGCGAGCTCGCGCAGGTGCCGCGGCGCCTCGCCGTGCGGCCCAAGAGCGCGAAGCGGCGCAAGGGCGTGCAGATGAAGTCGAAGAACTGGGACCGGCGCTCCGCGAAGGCGCCGAGCGAAAAGGTTCAGGCGCAGCTCGACCGGTCGCGGCGGCGCCGCGAGGGCCGGCCCGAGTCGTCGTCGAGCTCGTCCGACGACGACTTCGTGGCGACGGAGAAGCGACGGGCGCGGCGCGGCGCGACGACGCCCGCGAAGCCGCCGACGCTCCGCGAGAAGCTCGGGCTCGCGCCTCCGAAGAAGCGGCCCTGGGACGACGGCCACCACGTCGCGCCGGAGGCGGACCCGGTCCAGCCCGCGGCGTACCGGGCCCTGCGCGAGAAGCGCGCCGTCGCCGAGCAGGACGACGCGTCGTCGTACCTCGACGAGAGCTTGGTGAAGCCGTCGCTCGCGAGACGGCGCGCGCGGTCGCCGGAGCCCAAGGCGACGAAGAAGCTCCGGGGCGCGCTCGGCATCCACGACGCGTGGGACGAGAGCTTCGCCTACAAGACCTTCCCGCGGCCCAAACTCCCGGACGTCGCCGCGCGGCGGGGCCTGGACCCGGAGCCCGTCCGGCCGGGCAAGGGCGCGTTCAAGCCCTACGGCACGCTGTCCAAGGAGCGGAGCGACCACTTCCGGTCCTTCCAGGAGCGGCCCTGCCGCAAGAAGGCCATGCGCGAGTACGCGAAGCTCGCCGTCGCGCGGCGCCGCGGCGACGAACAGCGGCGGTCGCGCGACGCGGCGCGCCTCGGCCGCGCCACCTCGCTCCGGTCCTGGCGGAGCTCCGACTACGACCGCGCGCCCGGCGACCTCTTCGCGACGACGGGCGGCTCCGCGGTCGTCACGCCCGCGGGGTCCACGGTCGGGCCGCGGGGCCGCGCGTCGCGGAGCCCGTCGCCGACGCGGCCGGCGACGGCGGGCGCGCGGCCGCGGCCGCGGCCGTCGGACCTCGGGTCCGGGAGCGTCGCCTCGACGCCCCTGCGGCGGCCGTCGACGGCGGGAAGCGCCTATTCGACGCCGCTGCGGCGGCCGTCGACGGCGGACGCGAGGAGCCGCGCGTCCGCGGCCTCGCGGCGGCGGCCCGCGACGCCGAACCCGCCGTCGGACGCGGAGCTCCTCGGCCGCGGCTCCCTGTCCGCGGCGACCTTCGACACGACGCTCGTCGCGGCGCGGCCCCGGGCGAAGCGGCCCGAGTCCGCGCCGAAGCGGGCGATGAAGGACCAGCTCCAGGACCCGGAGATGCCCTACAAGTGCAAGCTCCAGCGGCCAAACTCCGCGACGGGCGTCGCGGGCATGGACGTGGGGCCCGTCGTCTTCGAGCGCAAGGCGCGGGCGCTGCTCAAGAAGATTTGATAAAAAAAACTTAGTAGTACTGGGCGATGGAGTCCGTGAGGAACTTCGCGAAGGCGACGGGCACCTCCGTGAGGCGGCTGCGCATGGGCGGGATGATGTCCGCGCGGGCGTCGTCGGGCGCGAGGACCGCGTCGAGGGAGCAGCCCGTCGGCACCTGCATGGCCTCGTCCCAGTCCGGCTCCACGAAGAGCGCGAACGACTCGCGGCTCACGCGCGCCATGTCGCCCGCGGCGACGGCGTGGGGCGTCGCGACGAGCGTGCCCCCGCTGAGGATCTGGGCCGCCTCGCCGATCTGGAAGAGGATGGACCCCTCGGGCGGCGCGCCCACGCGGACCTTGGCGCCACTCCGCGAGAACGCGAGGAGGCCCGCGCCCGCGGGCGCGCCGACGCGCTCGCCCGTCGCGTCGTCGAAGTAGATCGCCGGCGCCAGGGCCGTGATGACGCTGTTGTCGTTGTGCCAGCCGCACCAGGCCGCGTCGTCGCCCGACGGCGCGTCGTCGCGCGGGTAGTAGTGGAGCAGGCGGCCGACGTGGAGCCGGCTCCGCTCGTGCGTGACGGCCGTCAGGCGCTTCGCGTCGCTCGCGAAGCCCTTGGCGGCGACGGCGCTCGCGACGGCGGCGTCGCAGTGGCGCAGCACGTGGCGCGACAGGTCGTAGAGGCTCCGGGAGAACGACCGGAACGCGCCGCGCATGTCGTCGCCGACCTCGGCGTCGGGCCACGCGGGCTCCGTCGTCGACTCCGGGTAGCGCGCCTTGAGGTCCGCGTCGCCGTTCGCCGCGTCCTCGTGGAGGCCGTTCGCGTACCACGAGCCCTTGGCCGTGTCGACCTTACCCTTGAACTTCTCGCGGCCGCGCGACCAGCCCGCGCAGTAGTGCAGGTCCGGGTTCTCGTACTTGGCCAGCGTCTCCTCCGGCAGCGTGCCGAGGCGGCGCGCGATGCCCAGCAGGCGCAGCCGCTGGTCGCGCAGCTCCTGCGGCACGTTCGTCACCGCCAGAACGCCGAGACCGTCCTTGCCAAAGGCGAATTTGATTTTCTGCGCCGTGTCCGCGTCGTTTTTCGCGTGGACCAAGTCGTCGTAGTCGATGAGCACGAGCTCCGTCTTTGCTGCTGTCAGGGCGGCCATGCTTCGAGCGCTCGGGCGATGGCACACGACGACTGCGAGCACCTTCTCGTCGGGCGATGGAGCCCCAGAACTGCCACAGCACCTTTTTGTTTGAGTCGCTGATTGCCACTTCTGGCCAATCACAGCAGCTCGCAGCCGGCACGACTGGACGACAGCCGCCCCTCGCCCCGCTCGGGGTCGCTCAGGAGCCATGGCCTCCCCGTCGAAGGCCCTCCCGCTCGCCTGCACCTTCGTCATCGGCTGCGCGAGTCTCTTTAGCTGGAACGCCGTCATCACGATCTCCTCCTACTGGAAGACGCGGTTCTGCGGCTCGCTGTTCGAGACGTCCTTCGAGAGCGTCTTCGCCGTCACGTACCAGCTGACGTCGCTGGCGTCCAACGTCTACGCGCTGCGCGCGTCGCAGGAGCTGAGCGTGCGGTCGCGCATCGTGCCGACGCAGTGGGCGCTCGTCGGCGTCTTCGCCGCGTTCGCCGTCCTCGCGCTGGCCCCCGGCGCCCCCGAGCGGGCCGTCTTCGCGCCCGTGACGCTCCTGGGCGTCGCCCTGTGCGGCTCCCTGTCGCAGTTCCTCTGCGCGGCCGTCTACGGCCTCGCGGCCGCGCTCCAGGGCGGCTTCAACGCCGCGAACATGGCGGGCCAGGCCGTCGGCGGCGTCATCCCCGCTTTAATCGTCGTCGCGACGGTCCTCTCCGAGGGCGCGGCGAAGCCCGCGGCCGACGACGGCGGCGACGACGGCGGCTGCGTCGCGCCGCGCGTCGACGGCGGCGCCGTCGGCTACTTCGTCGCCGCCGCGGGCTTGTTCGTGGTCAGCATCTTCGCCTTTCGCATTCTCGAGCGGCAGGAGGTGTTCCTGGCGTCGTCCCTGGCGACGAAGGACGAGCCCGACGACGAGGCGGGCCTCCAGGCGAGCCTCATGGGCGTCGACGCGGAGCCGTCGATCCAGGCGCCCGCGGCCAAGGCCGCGCCCGGCGACCTCGGGGCTTTGGGGGCCCTGGCGCGCGAGATCCGCGTGCCCGCGGCGGCCGTATTCCTCGTCTTCGCCTGCACGCTCGCGCCCTTCCCCGCGCTGACGGCGCTCGCGCGCGCCGAGGGCCACGCGGACGACGACGGCGGCGACGGCGACCTCTTCCGCGCGCTCTTCGTGCCGCTGCTCTTCCTCGAGTTCAACGTCTTCGACTTCGTGGGCCGCGCGTCCGCGGGAGTCGTCAAGTCGCCGGGCGCGCGCGCGCTGCTGTTCGCGGCCGTCGCGCGCTTCGCGTTCGTGCCGCTCATCGCGCTGGGCACGCTCTCCGGCGGCGCCGGCGGCGCGCCGGGCCTCCGGTCCTCCGCGGCGCCCTTCGCGGTGATGGCGCCCTTCGCGCTCTCCAACGGCCTCGTCGCGACGCTCGCCATGGGCGAGGCGCCACAGCTCGTCGCGCCGCACAAGCGCGAGCTCGCGGGCAACGTCATGTGCCTCTTCCTCACGCTCGGCCTCACGGCGGGCTCCGCGCTCTCCTTCGCGCTGCTCGCGCTCGTCTAGAGTTTTTTTAATGCCGCAGCGAGGTCGCAGCTCGGTTTCATCACTTGTTTCATCGCGCCGCGTCGACATGTTCAATGTCGAAACGATGCCGCCACTTGAAGCCTTGCCCGATCGAAGCTGTGCGATGAACGCACGAAGCGCCGCGCGATCCTCGCTCCTAGCGCTCGCGCTGGCGGCGCGTACGGCGCGCGGCTACGCGCCGCGCGCATACGTCGCGGCGCGCGCGCACTCGCTCGAGCTGCCGCGGCAGAAGCACAAGAGCACGCCTCGGCGCGCGCTGGAACTGGATCTCGACGAGGTCTTGAGCGAGGAGCTCGGCTTCGACTTCGTCGCGGCCCACTCGGGCACGGAGCAGCGCTTCGACCACGGCTACGCGCGGGCGACCTACGACCGCGACGCGTCCGTGGACGTCGACGCCGTCGACGAGCTCCTCGTGGAGCGCGCGCTGCTGCGCCAGTGCCGCGATTTCGAGGCGGCCGACGGCATCCATGCGCAGCTCCGGCGCCTCGGCGTGGAGGTCGACGACCGGCGGAAGACCTGGGCCTCGCGCCGGTCCGCGCCGAGCCGCTTCAGGCCGAGCCGCTACGCCTTCGCGGGCGACGCCGCGGGCCTCGACCGCGCGCTCCTGCGGACGGTGACGCGGATCCTCGCGCGGCGGAGCGAGGCGCAATACCAGAAGGACTGGGTCGTCGCCGACCACTACCGGGACGAGCTCCGCGTCAACCACGGCGTGATCGTCGACGACCGGACGAAGCGCTGGTCCGTCGGGAGCGGCTACTCGACGCGCGACGACCACCCTAGGCGACCGTAGTTTCTCCGGTGTTTGTTCGAGGGGTGCTCGTATGCCTCCGGCGCGGCGCGACTCGAGAACAACATGCTCGCGTGCCTCGACGCGACGCTCGGTAGAACCGTGCCACACAACCTTCTTAGTACGAGTGGGCGACCTGCTCCGTGGCGCCCTTGGCCGGCGCGCGCGCCTCGACCTTGGCCTTGGCCGGCGGCGGCACGTAGAGGCTCTCGTGGCCGTAGTCCCGCTCGTTCCGCTCGTGGAGGACGAGGAGGCCCAGCGCGCCGACGACGAGGACCGCGTGCGGTACGGCGCCGACCAAATAGTTCGACGCGTTCGGGTCGCGCCGGATGCACGCGCTCAGCACGATGCCGCCGACCGCGGAGCCGAGCGCCTTGGGCACGCCGACGGCCATGATCTTCCACCAGGAGATGATCTCCGCGCGCGCGTCCACCGGGTACTGGCTGTAGAGCAGCGTCTGGAACGCGGGGACGATGCAGCACGCGGCGCCGACGAAGGGTAAAGTGCACCAGACCTGCGCGCGGCCCGCGGGCGACGCGGCCGGCGCGAGCGCGATGATGAGGAGCAGGCACACGTAGCAGAGCAGCGCGACGCGCACGGTCCGCGGCGCGCCGAGCGACTCCGTCACGAAGCGCACGGACGGCAGCGCGACGAGGATCGTCACGAAGCCGTACAAGTAGACGACGACGATGGACATGAGCCGCTTCCACAAAAAATAATTCGTAATGATCGCGAAAAAATAAGCGTCCAGGAACATGAAGCCCATGACGACGACCTTGAAGTTGGAAAAGTAGGTCGTGTCGGCGCCGCTCGGGTGCCGCGTGCGCCACGTCGGCGCGAAGCGGCCGCAGCCGCCCGAGAACGGCGTCCGGAGCGCCGGTGGCAGCGACTCGCGGACGCGGTCCGGCGACGCCAGAAACGCGGCCGCGAGCGCGTAGCAGGCAAAGGCGATGCCGCAGGAGCTGCTGCCCGTGTAGGGCCCGCCCTTCCACGCCCCCGGGAACGCGGCGACGCTCGCCGCCGTGAGCACGAGCCCCGCGACGAAGCCCACGAAGAAGCCCCAGGCGCCGACGTATCCTAAACCGTCCTCGAGGGCGCCGTGGCCCAGCCCGTCGCAGACCTCCGTCGTCATCTGCGTGATGAAGTCCGTGAACGGCGCGCTGAGGCCCATGACGACGAGCGACGCCGCGTACAAACAGACGCCGAGCGCGGACGTGCCGCCGCCGGCGACGGACCCGGCGAAGAAGAGCGCCGTCGAGACGGCCTGCCCGAGGAGCGACAGCCAGAGCTGGGGCCGGTGGCCCCGCGACTCCGCGTAGGTCGGCAGGAACTTGGAGAACAAGGCGATGGACAGGTACGCGACGCCGCCGAGGACGCCGACGAGCAGCGCGGACCGCTTGTTCGGGTCGTCGACGTCGCCCGTCTGCTGCGCGTTGAGGATGCCTACGGTGCGCGGATGGCCATCGACGTCGCAGGCGCGCGAGACGCGGCGCCGTGCCGGGGATGCTCGCGATGACCACGACGCCGCCGGAGACGGACACGCAGGCGACGCGCGCGTACCAGGTGAGCACGCCCTTGCGTTCCGCGTCGTCCACGATGGCCGCCACGGCGACGACGACGTCATCCTCCTCGACGAGCGTGCCCTCGCCGCCGTGCACGTACTTGGCCGGCTCCATCGGGGGCTGCTGCGTGTCCAATGCTCTCCTGTTCGGCTTTGTCTCATGTTAATGTTGACTATGAAACGCCTTCTCGTGCCGTGCAAGGTCGACCTTATAGCAGCGCGCAATCTGGGCGCGCCGATTCGAGCGGCGCGGGCAGCCCGCGCTCGCGGTACCATGCCGTCGGAGAGCAAGGAGGCGGAGAGCAAGGACGACGTCTCCTTGGAAGCGCATTTCCGCAAGTTTATCACGTCGAACATGATGTGGAAAAAAGCCCTGGAGAAGTTCGTGGAGAACAACGCGGCGGCCTTCGACCAGGAGGAGGAGCACAAGCACCAGCACCACGACCTCTTCGTCGAGTACCAAGAGATGTGTGACGTGTCCCTGGGCCTCTTCATGCGGAAGCACAAGTGCAGCGAGGACGAGCTCGCGCGCGAGCTGCTCGACCGCCGCGCGGACGACCTCATCGACCTGCTCGTCGCCAAGGGCGACTTCTCGCGCTTCACGGAGATGATGCGGAGTCGGAAGCTCAAGGCGCTGACGTCGAACTTCGACGCGTTCCACCACGAGACGGCCGCGGAGGCGAAGTAACCTTCCGAGGCGCGCCGGGGGCCGGGTTGCGAGGTCTCTTATACAGGGGGTGGGGGGGGGCGCCTACTCCCACTCGATCGTGCCCGGCGGCTTGTTCGTGACGTCGTAGAGGACGTCGGCGACCTGGGGGAGCTTGGCCTTGATGGCCGCGGCGATCTTGTCGCAGAGCGCGAAGGGCACCTTCGAGAAGGCCGCGGTCATGGCCTCCGTGGAGTCGACGGGGCGGAGGATGATGACCTCCTCGCCCGCCTGGCCGGCGAGCCCGAGGGGCGCCATGGCGACGGGGCACTGCCAGATGGACCGCATGACGCCGTCCTCCGTGAGCATGTCCGTCACGATCGCGTCGGCCTCGCGGAGCACGTCGAGGCGCGGCGTCGTCACCGTGTGGGGCCCGCCGGGGCTCACGGCGAAGTCGAGGGGCGCGTCGCGCGCGGAAGCGTGGAGGAGGCTCACGACGACGCGGTTCACGAGCTTGGACTCGTTGACGAGCTCCGTGGAGATGGCGCCGAGCGCGTCCCAGTCGCGCTCGTAGGCGCCGGCGAGGATGGCGAAGTTGCGGTAGGTCCGCGAGTCGCCCTGGCAGCCCACGGACCGCAGGGGCGGCACGGACGCGGCGACGCCCGCGGGGAGCGCCGCGGAGATCGTCGCCGCGGCGCGCGCGCGCGCCGCGACGTCGTCGACGGGCTCCGGCGCGCCGTCGTGGCAGAGGAGGCGCACGCCGAGGCCCGGGCCGGGGAAGGGCTGGCGCCAGACGAGGTGCGACGCGAGGCCGAGCCGCTCGCCGACGGCGCGGACCTCGTCCTTGTAGAGGTCCGCGAGGGGCTCGATGACCAAACCCTGCTCGATGAGCGCGTCGATCTCGGGCACGCGGTTGTGGTGCGTCTTGATGACGTCGGCCTTCTTCGCGGACCCGCCGGACTCGATCGTGTCCGGGTAGATCGTGCCCTGGCCCAACAGCCACTTGGCCGGGTCGAGGCCGTAGGCCTTGGCCTGCGCGCGCTGGATCTCGAGGAACTGCTGGCCGATGACGCGCCGCTTCGCCTCGGGCGCCGTCAGGCCCTCCAACGCCTTGAGGAACTGCGCCGACGCGTCGACGGCCTTGAGGTTCGGGAGGTCCGCGCCCGCGAGCGACTCGGACACGAGCTCCGACTCGCCCTTGCGCATCATGCCCGTGTCGACGTAGAGGCCGAGGATGCGCTCCGCGGGCAGCGCCTTGGCGAGCAGCGCGTAGGTCACGGTCGAGTCGACGCCGCCGGAGACGAGCACGAAGACGTTCCGGCTCGCGCCGCACTTGGCGCGGATCGCGGCGATCTGCTGGTCGACGAAGTCGTCCATCTTCCACGTCCCCTTGAGGCCGCTGAGCTCGACGAACGCGCCGAGCATGGCCTCGCCCTTGGCCGAGTGCGTGACCTCGGGGTGGAGCTGGAGGCCGTAGAGCCGGCGCGACCCGTCGCAGCACTGGACCGCCGCGTTCGCGCACGCCGCCGTCTTGCCCGTCGTCTCGAAGCCGGGCGGCAGCGCGACGACCTTGTCGCGGTGGCTCATCCAGACCGTCGTCTCGTCCGCGTCGCCGGGCATCACGCCGCCGGCCTTCACGACCTCGAGCGTCGCGGGGCCGTACTCGCCGACGGCCGCCTGCTCGACCTTGCCGCCGAGGTCCTGGCACATCATCTGGCAGCCGTAGCAGATGCCGAGGATCGGCACGGGCAGGTCCCAGAGCGCCTTGTCGACGCGCATCGACGCCGGGTCGAAGACCGACTGCGGGCCGCCGCTCACGATGATCGCGCCCGCGTCGGCGAACGTCGACACCGGCGCGTCGCAGGGCACGATGACCGACAGCGCCTCGTGGCGGCGGACGCGCGACGCGATGAGGTGGCAGTATTGGCCGCCGCAATCGAGGACCTGCGATTTCGGGATCGGGATCGTTCGCCGCGCGCGCGCGCTCGTGTTTGCGGGTGAATGCCGCTGCGCGCGAGCGATGCGCGTGGGTGCCGCTGCGCGCGAGCGATGCGCACGCCGTCGAGTCGTGTGTTGGGCAGTCGTGCGGCGCGCGCGCAGTCGTGCGGCCGATCGCGCGCGCGCAGTCGCCTCGAGCGGTTTTGGCGACGCGGCGCGCGCGGCGCGGCGGTGACTGCTGGACACGGCGCAATGCGTAGATCTTCTTGGGCGACGCAGTCCCGCTCGCGAGGACCGCCATCGTTGACGACTGAAGAGCACCGAGCGTGTAAGACACGCGCCCGAGAGCGACGGAGTGCGACCTGGAGTGCCGAAGGAGTGCCGAGCTCGTTTTGAATGAGGTGCAACTGGAAGCCATGCTCGAATGTTGCAGTTCGCGAGGCGACGCCTTGAGGGAGCTGGTTGGCCAAATTGGCCGGATTGGCCGCGTTGGACGTACGCCGTCGGACGGCAGCCAACCGCGATCGGACGATCGGACGAAGAGCCAACCGCGACC
>Ga0257106_1001517_pt1 | contig 11333 bp, 7 predicted proteins | sample LP_taG_3_FD_190177 | JGI IMG/M metagenome (GOLD analysis project Ga0257106, IMG submission 190177) | Marine microbial communities from Northeast Subartic Pacific Ocean, Canada - LP_J_2011_P26_10m | ecosystem: Environmental > Aquatic > Marine > Oceanic | place: Canada: Northeast Subartic Pacific...
ATCCGCACTTCGCGCACGCGCGCGACGAGTGCGGCAGCGCGTCGCTGGAGCGGCTGTACGACGTCTTCGCGGAGCGTCACCATCTTCTGTGGAGGCCCGACGACGCGTTGCGATGGCTCAAAGATTCGATGCGAAGGGCGATCGATTGCGTTGACGGCGGCGACGAAAGTACCACGATCGACGGCCTCACCCCGTCCGATTTCGTCGCCGTCCGCGGCGAGACGTTCCCGCCCTCGGACCACAATGCGTACTCGCACCTCGCCGTCGAGGACTTCAGCGACGTTGTCAAGCGACAGCTCGACGAGGAGAATCCGTTTATGCGCAGATTACCGCCGCAGCCGGGGCCGGATGATTTCGCGAACGAACTCGGCGTGGACCAGGGCGCGCTGATGGACGCGATGGGGGAGATGGAACGTGAGCTGGAGGCGATGGGGCCGGAGGTCATGGAGCGCGCGCGGAACATGGGTCCCGCGGAGGCGGCCAGGTTCTTGGAGGCGGCCAGGGCAGCCGCGGGGAACCCGGGCGAAGCCGGCGGCGGCGGCGGCGGAGGAGGGGGAGGAGGAGGGCGGGGGAACCCGCTGGTGGAGTTCATACGCACGATGTTCGTGCAGGATCCGGGTGATGCGGGCGACGGGTTGGCGCGGCGGATCGACCGGGACGTCGTCGACGAGGCGTTCAACCCCGAGTAGGTAGCGAGTCACCCGTGATCTGAGATGATACTTTGCGATTGATACTACGCGAGTGAGTCCGAGTCAGAGTCCGCATCAAGCGTCGCTGAGTAATCGCAATCGGTGCAAAATGGGTTGCATCAAAATACTGCTAAGAGTGGTGTTCGTCACTGTGTCTCCACTGCGCACGCACCGTCCTACGCGTCGCCTCCCTTCATCCCCGCGACTTGTTTCCGCGCGAGGTGACCGCGGAAACCCGCCTGAACCTTAGTCGCCGCGTTCGCGAGTTCCGTCTCCTCAGCCCTCGCACGATCCGCCGCAACCTCCCGCCTGGCGACGTGCCCCCTGAACGTGCTCTGCAGCTTCACCGCCGCACCGTGTTCCTCGTCAGTGCCCTCGAACATGACGTCCTCGGATTCGTTTTCCTCGGCGCTCGCGTTTAACGCGGCGTCGGCTCTCATCTTTGCCACCTCTTGTCTCGCCTTGTGCCCCCTGAAGGACGCCTGCACCGTGGACGCCGCCCGCGCGAGCTCCTCCGGGTCGCCCTCCATCTCCACAACCTCCGTGTGCGACTCGATCGCGATCGTAGTCTCCCTGCGACCGCCGCCCAACGCGTCCCGCCGCTTCTGCTGCGCGGTGCGCCTCGCTTGATGCCCGCGAAAGTGCGATTGAACCCGCGTCGCCGCCTTGGCCATCTCCTCCAGGTCGTCGAGCGCGTCGACGACGTCGTCGGCGTCCTGCGCGAGTTCCGCGACGACGCCGACAGTCTCGAAGAACTCGCCGTCTTCCAACGCCTCGTCGTCGGGGTTGAGCGGGAGCTCTTGTTCCGAATACGACGGCGCGGCGTTCGGATTGTTTTCCTTGAGCCAATCGGCGAGCCACTTGACCGCCTCGAGCTTGTTCGCGGATGGCTTCTCTTTCGCCAGGGCGGAGAGGGCTTGCACCAGTGTGGGCTGGAGTTCCTTGGCGATGTACTCGCGCGCGGCGTCGCCCGTCGGAACCGGGTCGAGCGTGAGGTTCGGGAAGAAAAACTTGAGCTCTCGCGTCGCGGATGTTGGCGAGTCGGATCCGTGCGTCGCGTTCTGGGTGCCGTCGGTGCCGAACTTGGCGCGCAAGGACTTGGGCGCGTCCTCTCGCGCGGTGAAGGTGTTCGTGGGTCCCATCAACGCGCGCCAGTCCTTGATGGCGTCGTTCTTGGCGAGGCAGCACGCGACGATCGGGCCGCTGGACATGAACCGCACCAGGTTTGGGTAGAACGGCTTCCCTTTGTGCTCGGCGTAGAATTCGCCCGCTCGGACGGCGTCCATGACCTGCTCCTGGCGCCGGACGACGACGAACCCGGCGTCCTCGGCGATCTTCAGGATGTCGTCCACCTTGCCAGCCGCGACGGCGTCGGGCTTGATCATGGCGTACGTCTTCTCGAGGCCCTTCCACTCATCGGTCGACGCGGTCATCGTTCCCTAAATTGCTCTCGTTTTGGAATTCACCACTGAACGTCGGGGGAGACGCGAGTCGCCGGGCGTATCGGGTCTTTCGTGGAGACACCGGGTGATGCAAACGACGTGTTCGAACGAGAAGCGCGCCGCGATCGAGTGGACCGCCGGGCTTCAATCGCGCGGAGTGTACTGGGAAGAGGAGACGAGTGCCCGCCAAATCTGGAGTCCAAGACGAGGAACGAGTCGAAGCCAAATCGAGGAGCAAACAAGCCCGTCAAAAACAAATTCTCGCGTCTCCGTACGGCCGTTCAGTTGTCGTCGAACCCTATATTAAGCAACTGTAACCTGTATTAGCCCGATTCTCTGGGTGATACGCACGGGGCATTTCCAAAAACCTGAATTGCCGAAACCCTACCCAAATCGCCGTTTGTCACGACCCCCCTTTCATCTCAGGGTTCAGGGTTGGCTGATCATCGGCAAAAGCGACGCGTCCGTGGACATCTCCCGATCGGACGTCGCCGACATCTGACATAGTTGACGACACGACCCACATCGCACGTCGCGTCCAGCTAATACCAATGCAGGCCAGCATCCTATCCGCGCCCGCGGCCACGGCCGCGCGCGCCGTCCTCAAATCGAGGGCGCCCGCGCGAAGGGGAAGGCGCGCGACGATGACCACACGCGCCGCTGCCGCCGTCCCCCCGCCCCCGGGTTCCGAGAACTGGTCCGAGTCCACCCGGGCGGTGCACAACGGCGAGCGCGGGGGCAGGCCGCGGGTCAGCGACTCCCTCACCACCCCAGTATGCATGACCTCCACCTACTGGTTCCAGGACAGCAGTGAGCTCATCGACTACCAGGAGGGCAACTACGGATCCTTCGAGTACGGCCGGTACGGCAACCCGACCACGAAGGCGTGCGAGGAGAAGATTCGGCTCCTGGAGGAAGGCGAGGACTGCCTTTTATCCGCGTCCGGGATGAACTCCGCCATCTGCATGCTCCTGGCGCTCGTCCCGGCGAACGGGCACATCGTCACCACCACCGATTGCTACCGGCGGACCCGCCAGTTCGTCCAAACCTTCATGCCCAAGATGGGAGTCAGCTGCACCGTCCTCGACCCGTCCGACTACGACGGCCTCGAGAAAGCACTCAACGAGCACGACTGCTCGCTGTACTTCTCCGAGTCACCCACGAACCCGTACCTGCGATGCGTGGACATCGAACGCATCGCCAAGCTCTGCAAGCCCAAGGGATGCCTGGTGTGCGTCGACGGCACCTTCGCCACCCCCGTGAACCTCAAGCCGCTCAAGCACGGCGCGGACCTCGTCATCCACTCCGCGTCCAAGTACTTCGGCGGGCACAACGACGTCCTCGCGGGCGCCATCGTGGGCGATAAGGAGACCGTCGCCAAGGTTCGACAGTTCCACAACATCCTCGGCGGCGTACTCGACCCGCACGCCGCGTACCTGGTCATGCGCGGCATCAAGACCCTGCAGCTCCGCGTCGAGCGTCACAACGACAACGCGATGAAGCTCGCGACGCGGCTGGAGTCGCATCCGATGATCGAGACGGTGCACTACCCCGGCCTGCCCTCGCACCCTGATCACGAGGTTGCGAAGAAGTACATGAAGGGCTTCGGCGGCGTGGTTTCGTTCGAGGTCAAAGGGGACCTGTGGGCGACTGCCAAGTTTATCGATAACTGCAAGCTGCCGTACATCGCGCCGTCCCTCGGCGGCGTCGAGTCCCTCATCGAGCAGCCCACGGTGGTGAGCTACTGGGACCAGGGTGCGGAGAAGCGCGCGGAGATTGGCATTAAAGACAACCTCGTGCGCATGTCCTGCGGAATCGAGGATTACGAGGACATCGAGGCGGATATCATCCAGGCGCTGGACTCCATCCAGGATGTCGTCGTCACCGAAGAGGCGGTGAGGGCCGGCGCCGCCGCTTAAGGCGGTGTCGTGGCTCGCTTCTTCGTGTTCACGCGAGTCTCCGTCGCGTACCAGGGGTTACCCTCGCAACGAGGGGCGACGAGACTGTTTTCGCATTCGTGTTTGCTATTTGGATTTTGGTTTGGATTTTGGATTTTAGTGGGTGAGATATGCGGCGTTACTGCTGAACTGACACTTCAGCCTTCAGGCGCGGGATTGCAACGCGTTCGTTTTGTGTTGCGGTTTGCCAGCGCCGATGACCCCCGCCCCACTCGCGTTTTACGCGAGTGATGGGACAACGAGGCTACTTATGCTTGGGGTGTGATGAGAGGGTCCGCTATTGGTTAAAAATAACTCTTAGTATCGAGAAGCTGCTCCTGAGCTTCATTGTCATAAAGGCAAGACATCAGAGGTTTATTCGCTTTTTGCATTCAAAAAATCAAAAAGGTTAGGTATATTTACTCGAACGAGCGACGTCGCGCGGCGCACGTATTAGTTTGCGCGCCGCGACGAAGCCCCGTCGCTCGTCCAGACACTCTCCGGCGGAGTACTTTTTTCAATCGACTCCGATCCGATGCGCCGTCCCACTTCCCCCTCCGCGTCTCTTCTCCCTCGACGCGGACAAACGACATGATGAATCGATTCACTTTAGGCCGCGACCGCCTCCTCCTCCTCTTCCTTCTCCACCCACCTCCCGTGGTCCTTGATGAGCTGGATGAGCTCATCGCACGCCGTGTCGTTGTCGATGCCCCTCTTCACCACCTCCTTTCCGACGTAGAGGTCAATCTTGCCGGGGGCGCCGCCCACGTAGCCAAAGTCGGCATCCGCCATCTCGCCCGGGCCGTTCACGATGCAGCCCATGACCGCGATGGCCACGCCGGGGAGGTGCCCGGTGCGCGTGGAAATAGCCGCGGTCACCTCCTGCAGGTCGAACAGAGTGCGGCCGCAGGACGGGCAAGACACGTACTCAGTCTTCGTGTTGCGCATGCGCGAACCCTGGAGGAGGCCGAACGAGGTGCGGCGGATGTAATCGAGCTCCGCGGTGGGGTGCTGGATGAGCACGCCGTCGCCGAGGCCGTCGCAGAGCAGGCCGCCAACCTGTGAGCCGGACTGGATCACGATGTCGTCGTTCGCGGCGCCGGCGTCGAACGCGATGTGGTGAATCACGGGCACGGAGGAGCCGGCGGCGAGGATGTGGGTAAACACTCGGCGGGACGCGTGGAGGCGGGAGACGCCGGATGCAACCTTGATGACCGCCATGACGGGGTCCACGGCGAGCGCAGCCTTCACCTCCTCCTCCGTCTCGGTGCCGTCGAAGACGATGGCGACGCGCGCGGCGCAGTCGGGGACGGCGGCGGCCGCGGCACCCTTGGCGGCGACGAGAGCGACGGAGTTGTCAATCGGCGTCGCCGCGAGCGCAGCCGCGTCGGCGACGATGCCGACGCCAATCTCCTGGAGGCGGCGGATGGAGCGCATCGCCTTCTCGTCATCGGCCGCGGGGATCTCGGTGAGGAGGATGGAATCCGACGTGGCGATGTCGCGGAGGGGCATGCCCACCGCGAGCTTGGCGCCCAAGTCGCGATAAAACGGATCTTCAGTCGCGAGCATCGCGGGGGTCACCGCGGAGAGCACGGATCCGTCGCGGTGGAGGATGTTACGCAGGTCGATGGCGTCATCCTCCTTCTGCGTCGGGAGTTCGCTCTCGCGGCGCGCGAAATCCTTGAAATCGCGTCCCTTCTCCTCAAACGTCTCCACGCCGAACTTCTCCGTCGCCGCCTTGGTGCCCAAGTCGCGAAGTCGCGTGCACGGTTCCATCTCGAGGTGCGACGCCTCGGTGAGTGAGACGCGGATGGTATCGCCCAGGCCGTCGAGGAGCAGCGCGCCGATGCCGATGGACGACTTCATGCGGCCGTCCTCACCCTCGCCAGCCTCGGTCACGCCGAGGTGGAGCGGGTAGTCCCAGTTCAGCTTATACATCTCGTGGGACAAAAGACGGTACGCCTGGACCATGACCAGCGGGTTGGACGCCTTCATGGAGAAGACAAAGTTGTGGTAGTCGTGCTTGCGGCAGATGCGGGCAAACTCGAACGCGGACTCGACCATCCCCGCGGGCGTGTCTCCGTACCGGGAGAGGGTACGGGCGGAGAGGGATCCGTGGTTGGTTCCGATGCGCATGGCGACGCCGCGTTCTTTGCACTTCAGCACGAGTGGGGTGAAGATCTTCTCAATCTCGTCAATCTCCGCGTTGTACTCCTCGTCGGTTTCGTAGAGGATGTCTTCGAACTTCTTGCGTCCGTCGGCGAAGTTGCCGGGGTTGACTCGGATCTTGTCGAAGCATTCGGCGACCATCAAGGCCACCTTGGGCGCGAAGTGAATGTCGGCGATGAGGGGGGTGGTGTATCCATCCGCGACGAGGCGCTTCTTGATCTCAGCGCACGCCTTGGCCTCCATCATACCCTGCACGGTGATGCGGACCATCTCGGCGCCGGCATCGGCGCACTTCTTGACCTGTGTGTGTGTGGGAGTGTGGGGTCGAGGGGTGAGTCGTTTGGCAATTTATTCGCCACTCGGTGGGTAAAAACCGGGTGGGACGGGTAGAAGAGATGGTCGGATGGGGGCGACGGCGCGGGGGCGATGGGTCCGCGCGGTCATCGCGTGATCAGCCACGGGACGCGCTCTGTCGCGTCCCAACGGTGTTTCCCGCGATGTCCCGCGTCGTCGGCGTCGAATTCGAGCCCCGCGCGAGTGCCGCGAGCGAGATACGCCGCGGCACCCGACGGATATCGCCCCCTCCTTATCCTACCAGAGCGCGGGATATTTCGTGAGTGTTCGAGGCGGGGGATGGGGGTCGTACCTCGGCGACGGTGGCCTCGACGTCGCGGGTGTCGGAGGTGGTCATCGTCTGGCGGACGATGGGGTGATCGGATCCCATCTTGACGTCGCCGATGGTGACGGTCCTGTCGGGTCGAATCGGGGATGCGAGGCGCGGTCAGCGGCGGGTCCTTCAGCGCGAAAATCTGCTGCACCGGTTGGCACAGCTGTGGCGTGCGTGGGTCGAATCACCCGCAGCTGTGGCGACGAAGGGCGCGTGGTTGTGGACGCGAACGACACGCACCTGGTCTTCCTGCGGACGGTCTTGGTGTTGTCCACGCAGTAGAGGCCCTCGGGGAGGAAGGCATCGGAGGGGACCGCCGCGGCGACGCTCTCGATCTTGGGCTCGGTGCTCGCCGCGCGGACGGGCGTCGCCCTGGCACGAGCCTTTGTGGAGGTCTTCTTCCCGCGACGCGTGAGCGCGGGGCGCGCGGCGGCGCGGAGCTGGAAGGCGGAGCCGAGGGCGGCGGCCATCTCTCTTACTTTGGGGAGAGCGCGGAGCGGTGTGCTGACGCGCGCGTGCCCGGGGCAGTGAGCGGACGTCAGCGCGAGGACGAGGAACCAGCCGATTGACTCGTCCCTCTCACCCACGCCCGGGGCTCACTGAGCCACCAGTGAGCGCAGATCGAAGATTGATCGCCTCAAATTTGGCCAATCAGAACGCGCGGAGTGTTAACCCTTACTCCTGGTTTAAATCGACCATATAAATCATGGCCGAGCCGCCGGGGAAAAATCGAGCCGGAGTCGGGACACGTCTTTCACACGGAAAAAGCCCCCATCTTCCGACCGTCGCTCAATCACTTCACCAGACACGCACGTCTCGAGTAGTAACATGGCTTTCTCCATCGGCGCCCCCGTCCGCCTCGTGGTCCGTGCCGCCACGCACGTCAACCCCAAGGCCACCAAGCACCACACCAAGTCCCGCCCCAAGAAGGTGCGCGCCGAATACCCCGCGACCTCTTCACTTTCACACTGGGATTCTATCCAAAGAGACTGGCCCTAAACCCTGAAACCGACGCGCGGAGGGAAAGCGCGCGCGGGATTCGTGGTTTAGGGCCCGGATCTGCGCCTTCCACGCGCGAATCATTCGCTGCAGTCGCACCGCGGCGTACCGCGTCGCGTCCCGGCTCTCAGAACCGCGCGTTAGGGCCGAACAAGCCCGCCGAGTGACCCCACCAGAGGCTGACCATTTCAACCCCTCTTCCCATCTTCCCACAGCACCGCCCGTCCGACCGCAACCGCAAGAAGGTGGAGTACCCGCCCCTCAAGCCCGAGGAGGTCCCGCCCCTCATGACCGTCCTCGAGAAGTAAACGCCGCACACGGCGGGTGTTTTTCGAGGTTAGGGCTTAGTCCGGAGCGGCGAAGGGAGAGAGGCGGAGCCAGCCTCATTTGGCCGTGCGTGTTTTTTCCCAGGAATGAGTGATGGGACGATGGGACTGTGGACACGCGCGAGAGGTGTCGCGGGCACATTGCCGGCGACGCGAGGAGGTTTCCGCGATGACCGCCGCGTGGGTTTGTGAATAGATCCGTAGATGCGCTACCTGCTCGTGTAATTGCAACGCGATAGGTTCATATCATAGCTCGGTGCCACCCCATTCCCTCCATCATCACTGCGAGACATCGCCTGTGTGTTCACGCGAAATAATCTACGAACGCGCCCTAACAACGGGGACGTTCAGAGCCGAGGGCGCGAGAGGAGGAAGCGTCTCTCGTCACATGCGACGCGGGTTCATCGCCGCGGTGCGTGTCGCGCTCGCGAACGCGACCGCGCCGTCCCCGCCGGTTCCCCCGACGGGATGGCATCGGATCCGACTCGGGGTGACGGGCGGCACCAGGCAATGGGGCATCGTAACGAACGACGCCCAATCATCCCTCGGGTCCTCGCGGCATCTCGCGTCGACCACGTTCGCGTGGAGGGACGCGCGGGATATCCTCGGCGAGAGCCGCGCGAGGCGCGGTAAGCCGGGCGGGGGAGGCGGGGGATCCGGCGGCCGAGGGGGCGGGGGATCCGGAGGTGGAGGCCGAGACGGGATGAAGGATGGAAAGGGTGGTAACGTCGATCGATCGTCGCGCGACCGTCCGGCCAAGAAGCCGTCGTCCTCCTTCGAGGGTCCCCGCAAGAAGAAACCGAGCTCGCAGATGGCGCTCCCCGATCGCTTCGCCGCACTCGCGGCGCGGGAAAAGGAGCTCGAGCAAGGTGCCGACTCGCCCGTCCCCGGGGATACCGGGAGATCCAAAGCCAAAGCCAAAGCCAAACGAACGCGGAAGGATGCTGCGCCCGGCGGCCCGATCGAGATCCTCTCCGGCTCCACCGTCGCCGAGGTCGCCAGGGCGCTCAAGACCACGACGGAGCGCGTGGAGAAGGTGCTCGTGGAGCTCGGCGAGCCACTCGCGAGCGCCGAGGAGGTGGTATCGGACGACCTAGCCGAGTTGGTCGCCATGGAACTAAACGTCGACGTCGTCGTCAAAGAACACTCCGGAAACTCCGGAAAGGCATCTAGCGCACACTCGAAAGCCGTCTCGAACGATCCACCGAGACGCGCCGTCGTCGCGGTGATGGGACACGTGGACCACGGCAAGACCACGCTGCTGGACACCCTGCGGAGCGCGTCCGTCGCCGCGGGGGAGGCTGGCGGAATAACGCAGCACATCGGCGCGTTCGTCGTCGCCCTCTCCAACGGCGGCGAGCTCACCTTCCTGGACACGCCGGGGCACGCGGCTTTCTCCGCGATGCGACAGAGGGGCGCGCGGTGCACGGACGTCGCGGTGCTGGTGTGCGCCGCGGACGATGGCGTCATGCCGCAGACGCGCGAGGCGGCGGCGCACATCCAAGCGGCGAATTGCCGCTACGTCGTCGCGATCACCAAATGCGACGCGCCCGGAGCGGACCCGGAACGCGTCCGGACGCAGCTCATCTCCGCGGGGATCCCGCTGGAGCAATCGGGCGGACACGTGCAGTGCGTGGAGGTCAGCGCAGTGTCCGGGCAAGGCATGGAGGACCTCGAGATGGCGCTCTTCCTCGAAGCGGAAGCTATGAACCTCACCGCGCCAGTCGACGGATGCGACGGATCCGGGGTTGTTTTGGAGGTAAGTGTATTCCATTCCCTTTCATTTCCGTACGCGCGATTAGACTGACGTCGTGTTTTCGTGTTTTGTGTTTTGTCAACAGGCTCGCAAGGATGCCGGTCGGGGCGCCGTCGTCACCGGCCTACTCCGCCGCGGCGTGCTGGACGTCGGATCCCCCGTCGTCGCCGGTGCGCAGTACGGACGCGTGCGTAAGCTCACGGGCGCGGGCGGGATTGATAAAGACGTGATCGGCCCGTCCGAACCGTTCGAGCTCGTCGGCCTTCGCGGCGTGCCAAACGCGGGCGATCCCATCCAACGAGTCGCCACCGAGGACCGAGCGAGGCGCGTGGCGCAGGCGCGGGAGGCGCGAGCGACCGCCGCGAGGCTCGACGCGCTCGCGTGCGACGCCGACGGACGGACGTTCGAGCTCGAGCACACGCACGCGCCGGTTGGCGCCCGCGGCAAGCAGGCTGTTAACCAGATGCGGAAGAAGAGCAAGCTCCGGTACGTTTCTTTATTTTGCAATCATCGTACGGGCGATTGGAGTACTGACGGGTAAGTGTTTTGTGTGCAGCGACATGGGCGTGGGCGCGTACGCCGCCAAGAACGACGAGGACGACCTTTTATTGGACCCCTTCACCGACGATACCAGCGGTGATACTTTAAACAACACGGACCTGTGCTGCATCGTCAAGGCGGATGTCCAGGGAACCGCGGAGGCTGTGAGGGACGCGGTGTTGACCCTCGGTTCGGACGCGGTTGGGGTCAAGGTTGTTTACATGGGGGTGGGCCCGGTGAGCGAGTCCGACGTTTCGTTAGCGGCGGCGATCGGCGGCCCGATCCTCGCGTTTAACGTCCGCGAGCCCATCGAGGCGGTGGAGCGCGAGGCGAAAAGGGCCGGCGTCGCCGTGATTGGCCGCAAGGTTATATACCACTTACTCGACGCGGTCGGGGAGTTGTTAGGGGAACGCGCGCCTGAGCATTTGGTGGAGGACGTCGCCGGCGAGGGTGAGGTGCGGGCTGTGTTCGACCTGAGCGACCGGCGTGGTAACAAGGCGGACGTCGTGGCGGGTTGCCTGGTTAACGTCGGGAGTCTGGACGGGAGCGAGAAGTTTCGGCTGATGCGCGACGGGACGTGCGTGCACGAGGGTTTGTTGGAGTGCGAGAGCATCCGGCGGCACAAGTTGGAGGTTAACTCGGTGGGCAAAGGGACTGATTGCGGCGTGAGTCTGCGGTGGGGTTCGGTGGAGGTGAAGGTTGGGGACGTGCTGCAGTGCATCAAGATGGTGAAGAAGAAGGCGAGCGTGGAGCGCGTGGTGACCGGCGGGGCGAGGGTCCTCGATTCGTAGATGAGGAGTCGCATCCG
>Ga0257106_1001519_pt1 | contig 11320 bp, 14 predicted proteins | sample LP_taG_3_FD_190177 | JGI IMG/M metagenome (GOLD analysis project Ga0257106, IMG submission 190177) | Marine microbial communities from Northeast Subartic Pacific Ocean, Canada - LP_J_2011_P26_10m | ecosystem: Environmental > Aquatic > Marine > Oceanic | place: Canada: Northeast Subartic Pacific...
ACACAAAAACTTATATAATTACTTTTAAAATACATTACCAATACCACTCCATTTCACCACCCACTAAACCACCCACTATCTCATAACTATTACTATCCAATATTACATTACTACCTGTTTTTAAATAATTTTATATATTTATATTATTATTATTATGGAATGTATAATATGCTTTAATGATATAGAAGAAAATAATAATTCTAATTATATAAAATTAGAATGCTGTTCACAATATGTTCATTTAAATTGTTTGGAACTTTGGATTACAACCAATATTGATAAAAATACAGAAATAGAATTATGTATTTATTGTAAAAAAAATAACTTATTCATAAAAGAAATAATACAAAATTTGAAAAATTTAGATTTAAGCAAAAATAATTGTATAACAAATACCAATAATAATAATAATAATAATAATAATAATACCAATAATGACATAATTATAATTAATAATGATTTATCTTCCACAAGATTTACAAGCATTGCATGTATTATCTTAATTTTAATACTTATTTTTATTAGTTATTAAGAAGGACGCTTTTTTTTAATAGTAGTAAAACCATCTTTCGTTTTACTATCTTTATTTTTATTTCTAGTTTCACACATTAAATCATTTCCCAAAATACCTCTAATATTAACTGCCTGTGATTCGTGGTTTTTATTTTCCATTTTTTCAACATCAAATTCAACATATTCTCCTTGAATTAGATATTTATATAAATCATCAGTTACACTAATAGAACTATGATGTGAAAAAATATCCTTCCCTTTTAAATCATTATCAGAAAGAATAGTAATAAAACCATAGCCAGATTTATTATTAAACCATTTTACACAGCCTACTAATTTTTTGTCGGTAGAGCTCGACATACTGTTTTATACTATAATAATCAAACAAATCTTTATATTATTTTTAAAAGAAATTAAATATATATATTTAATTATTAATAATGTTATGTAATTATAATAAATTATGTAAAAAAAAAATTTTTTCAAATTCTATATGTTTATGTGTTAACCATATTTTACTTTTATATATAAATACTATCATTAAAATACAAAAAATATTTAGAGGATATAAGACAAGAAAAAAAATAAATAATATATTTATAAAATTACCAACCGATATACAAAAAATTATTATACATAAAATAAATACTCCAGTTTATTATGTAAGATATTATAATACAATTAATAAAATAGTTGACAAAAGGATCAATAATTTTTTATACAGTACTAATAAAAAATTCGATATTGAATATATTAATGATTGTTATTATTATGTTATTAAATATCATTCTATTATTAATATAAATGAAATTAAATTATTTTATATAATAAATAATGATATTAAATGTTTAATTGATACATACATATATTATTATTTAAACGATGAATTACATATGAATTTTTTGTTAAATAATGATTTTATAGAAATTTTAAACTTATATGAATCATCTTTTGATAAAATAATATTATTAGAAAATCATTCAAATACATTTACAAAAATTTATAAAAAATATTATAACATAGATTCAAATAGTTCACATATATAATTGTAATTTGGTTTTTGTGTAAATGACATTTTTTTTATATAATTATATATTTTCACTATATAATCATGTATATCGTCTTTACAATTTATATTTTCAAGTAATTTTATATTTTCAAGTAATTTTATATTTTTTTTAATTTTAATTATATTCTTCTCATCTTCTTTGTCCAATAAACAAAATATAAAAATATAAAACAACGATTCTATATCATCTCTTCTTGATGGTTCTATTAATGCTTCGACATTTAAACTACAAAAAGCATAACTTCCTATAATATTTTTTATATTTTTTTTTTCTATATGTTTTTTATCTACTATATATTGTTTAGATAAACCAAAATCTATTAATACAGGAAAATCAAACTCATTTAAACATATATTATTTGGTTTTAAATCACGATGTATATATCCACAATCATGTAAATATGAAATAATATAAAATAAATCTATAAAAATTTTTATTATTGAATTAAAATAATTTATTGAAGTATAATTTTTGAATTTAAATTCTGTTAGTACTTTACTGTAAAATTTAATTACTATATAACCTTTATTATTAAAAATAAAAAAATCATAAAACCGCGCTATGCCTTCTCTTATACTAAGATTCATATAAACATTAGCTTCATATTTTAATTCATCAATATTGTTAGATTCCTTCAAAACTATTGCTGTATCTTTATATCTTCCTTTATAAATATTTCCAAAATTTCCTTTATTGATATACTCTAAAATTTCATATTTATTATTCAACATAATATTAATTAATTATATTATTTAATATCTATTACTTTTAAAAAATTGTTTTTAATATTGTTATCATGTAATATTTTTATAAAAAAATCCGGTAAAATAGCCAAGCCATTCATATATGTTTTATATTTAAAATTTAATAATATTGTATTATTTGTATTTATTTTAATATTATATATCCAATATGCAGGTATATTTAAAAAAGTTCCTTTTTTTAAATTTATATTCATAAATTTAACTTTATTAAAATCTTTTTTATATTTTTCATTTATATTATAATAATCTATTTTCGATAAAAATTCAAAATTTTCATTTACATCATTTATATGTAAATATTTTTTATTAGTTGGGTTGGTTAAAACTATATCTGCATCGCCATCTATCACATATAAAATATTTACAAAATTTACAGAATATTTTAAATTCGTATATGAACCAACAGAACCAAATATAATATCATAATTTTTATTTAAAATATTAACTGGTCTTAAAAAAATATCCGAATTTGATAAATACTTATATAATGTTGTCTCATCTAAAAATTCATTATTATGTTCAGAATAATAATTATTAGAAATATCTTTTTCAAATAAATCACAAGACGTAATTAGATTCATAGGAATACCAATATTCGTATCATTTTTATTATAAATTTTAATATCAAAATTTCCATAATTTTCTTTTAAGTAATTTATATTTATATTATTTAAAAATTCAATATCATCTTCATTATAAACAAATGTAAATGGTTGTTTTAAATTATATATATCTTGAATATTTTGTTTAGAAATATTTTCTATTTCATAAATTTCTAAATAATTACTTGATTTTATATGAAAATAAATATGTATATATAAAAATAAACTAATTATAAAGACTAAAAAATTTATTAATATAAACATTGTATTAATAAATTTATATAAATTAATATTTATATTTTTACATAAACAAAAATATTAATTTTATACCAATTCAATATTATCATTTTCTTGTATATTACTTTCAATTGATTTGTTTAAAAATTCTTCTTTTATGGAATTTTTAATTGAATTTAAATCATCATCGTTATTATTAGACTCTTGTTTATTATTTCCATCTTCATTCATTATTTCAATATCAGAATCAATTAAATTATCTATTTTATTAAATTTATTTTCTAAATCTATTACATTATCTTTTACTTTTATTAAATCACGATTCGTTTCTAATGCTAAAGTTTGACTTTTAATTACTAACATTTTTAATGCATTTATTTCATTTATTAAATCATTTATTTTACTACTATTTTTTTCATTTAAATTTGTAAATTCTGATAATTTTTCAATATTTAATAATATAGATTTTATCGTATCATTTATATTTTGAACTTTCAAAGATACTATTTCATCAATCTCTTTATTTAATTTTTCTTTTATTATATTATTTATACGTGAATCTAAATTCGTCTCAAGATTACTTAATTTATCATCATGTAATTGTAACACTTCTAATGGTGTCATTTTTTTTTCTTCCATTTCATTTATATTTTGTCGATCTGATTGTTGTGGTTGACCTATTTCTGATTGTGTTCCAGCTCTTCTTCTTCGCGCAGAGGCAACAGCACTTGAACCGCTCATTTTTATATTAATAATATGATTATTGTTTAAATAGTTATTGTCTCATTATTAAATTAATAGATTCATGGTATTTATAATTAATTATTTCAAAATCGTCTATTTTATAATCTTCTATATTTTCATATTTATTTAATATTTTAATACTAGGAAAATTATACGGAATTCTATTGCTTTGTAATTTCAAACCATCAATATGATCATCATAAATATGTGCATTTCCTAAATTATATATAAACTCATGGCATTCTAAACCACAATGATGTGCAATTAAATGTGTTAAATAACTATACGAAGCAATATTAAATGGTACTCCCAAACCAACATCACCACTGCGTTGATATAAACTACACGATAATTTATCATTATTACTTACATTAAATTGACATAACACATGACAAGGAGGTAGAGCCATTAAATGTACTTGACAAGGGTTCCATGCTGTTAATATTAAACGTCTAGAATTTCTTGTTTCTGGATTTTTTAATTGTTTTATTATATTATTTAATTGATCTATTCCGTTATTTGTATAATCGGTATTACAATCATTATAATTTGCATTAAAATGCCGCCATTGAAAACCATATACAGGACCCAAATCATTTTCTGAATTATTATATAATCCTCTTGAATTTAAAAATTCTCGTGTACTATTTTTATCCCATATATGTACATTTTGAGAATTTAATTTTTTATTATCTGTACTACCCATTATAAACCATAATAATTCCTTTAAACAAGTTTTATATGCTAATTTTTTTGTAGTCAATAAAGGAATTATATTATTAGATAACGTGAAATGCATCGAACTACCAAAAATTGATAATGTTTTACCATTACGACCATCAAATTCACTATTTTCTTCTAAAATGTCATCTATTAAATTTAAATACTGATTTTCTTCATGATAAATAGAATTTTTATACTTTATACTTTCTAGTGATTTTTTTAACATAATATTTTTATAAATAAATATTAAATTATTATTATATAGTTTTAATAAATTATTTAGTAACAATTTATTAAAATATTAAAATTTAATTTCTTTCTATAAATCATATATGAATATTACTGAACTTAATGGAACATTAGAAGGAGGAAGTTCAAACACTATAAGTGCATCGGGTTTTTTTAATTATGTATTTAATTTTGATAATGATAATAAAAATACAATTATGAATATGTTACAATATATTATTTTAGGTTTAATACCAATTGTTCTAGTATTAAAATTAATTAAATTTTATGTACCAGAAGAAGACGATATAAAAGGTAGTGCCGAAATTACAATAGAAGTCGCCTTACAATTATTTTCTATATTTTTTGCAATATGGTTAATTGATAGAATTGTAAGATATATTCCAACATATAGTGGTATCAATTATCATAAATTTAATGAAATTAATTTTATTTTACCTTTATTAATTATTTTAGTAACTATGCAAACTAAATTAGGTGCTAAAATTAATATATTAGCAGATAGAATTTTACAATTATGGAATGGAACAAACGGACATCATGTTGGTAATACAAATCATGGTGCAATAAAAATAAGCCAACCAATAGTTACACCCGGAATACACCAAGTAAGTAGAGCAGATACTTTAGACAATATTATTAACCCACAAATGGGACAAATGCCTGCACAAAATAATGTTTCGATGATTGATGCATTACCTAATATGGCACAACAAGGACAGGCACAAGGAGGTGGAAATGGATTAAGCTCATTCCAAAATCAAGCAATTCAAAACTCATTTATGGAATCAATGGAACCTATGGCGGCCAATGGTGCGTTAGGTGGTTCATTTGGTGCTTCATTTTAGATTTTTAATATTTTATTTTAAAAATAATAAAATATTAATATTTTGTTAAGTAATTAAATCGTATGTTTAGCAATTGTTGTAGTAATTTTATTAAGTTTTGTAATATTTAATGTATCATATAATTTTGTTATTATTTTTGTTAATAAACCATTAATTGTAAATATAATTGTAGGTTTATTTGCCAAATAAATTAAAACACCATCAAAACTTAAAATAACTATAATAACTATTATAGAAATTAAATATGCGAAAGAACCCAAATCTTTAAAATCAGGCATATCTTGTAAAATAACATAATCATTTATCATTTTTTTACTTAATTCATATTTTATACTACTATCCTTACTTAAACCATACTCTTCTTCGTTTATTAATTTTATTTTTACTAAAATAGAATCCAACATTGTATCTGAAAATTTTGATATTAAATAAACCAATACATAAATATATAATATATATACAAACAAATATAATAAAATTCTAGACATTGCTCTACTTGAAAGAGTAAAAATCATTTTCAAAAATGCCGAAAATAATAATAATAATATAAAAATAACAAAAACAACAAATATTAAAGTATTATATAAATATTCTATCTTAAATGGTATTATTTTAATACAAGAAAATAAAAATGAAAACAACATAATTAATGGAAACGAAGAACCAAAATTTTCAAATATTATTTTAAAAGTATAAACCATATCATTAGAAAAAGCAAAAGGTTTTTTAAAATCGTCATTTGTCGTTATTATAGTGTGAAAAAAGATATATAAATTATTAAATAATTTTAAAATAAATAATAAACTTACCAAAATTATACAAGCATATAACCAACCTATTACAAAATGCATATCAAACATAATTAATAAGGCTTGAAAAAAAATAAATGTTATTATTAAAACAAACAAAATTATATTAATAAATAAATCAATCAAATAATGAATATGTTCTGGATAACTTTTTGTAAACCAATTTTGTATTTTTGTAAGAACTAAAAATAATATATTATCTATTTTTGTTAAAAAATTCGGCTTTTTTGTATCATTATTTAATTCATCAGCTCCACCTCTTTGATTATATTTTTTTTTATATTTTGTCATAATTAATATATAACAATATAATTATTTTATTCCAAAAAAGTATTATCTAAATCTTTCAAATCATCCTTTAATTGACTATTATTACATATTTTCTTTACAATTTTATCACTTATATTATCAAATTTAGTACCACATTCTTTCAATAAATGAGCAAAATAATCTTGTTTAGAATCTACTTCTTTAAAATCGGGATTTTCATTCATCCATTCTCTGATTAATTTATAATGTTCATTACTTAAACTTTTTAATGCGTCTTTTATTTTTGTTTTTGATTTATCCTTTTCCCATCCATCTTGATCTTTAATATATAATGTTTCTCTTTTACTATCCGTACAATGCAGTGGTCTCTCATATAAACTTAATTTATTCATATTTTCAATAAATATATTACTTAAACCCTCTGTTAAACCATAATTTTTTGTAAAATCTAAATTATCCAAAGTGAGTTGTATTTTTTTTATAAAATCATTCATATTTATAGCATCTTTGCATTGTTCGTTGAGAAAAATATTTATATTGAATTTTTGTTTAATATTAGCTGTATTATTATTGGTAATATTATGACCTATTTTAGGTACAATTTCTACTAATTGTTTTTGTTGTTCTACTATTTGTTTATGTTGCTCAATTAATTGTTGTTGTTGTGTTACTAATAAATTTTTAATATCTGTATTTTCATTTATTAATTTTAATATTGTATCTTGAGTTATTATAGTATTATTTAACGTTACTTGATTATTGGATATATCATTTATAACTTCATCTTTAATAAAAATACATTTTTTTTTATGATTAAATAAGCTTTGATTATGTTTATATATTTTTCCACATTCACACTCAAAAATTTTATTTGCGCTTTTTTTTACATCATTTATAAGTATTTCTTTATTTTTATGTTTTAGAGTTGATAAATGTCTATTATAATCTCCTTTTTTAATTGCAATAAAGTCACAAGTTTTACACTCAAAAAATTTGATGTTTTTTGCGCTTTTTTGATAAGTCATTTATAAGTATAATATACTTATAAAAAAACTCTCTAAATTCTTTTTATGTAAAAAATTACATAGTATAAGTATCTCAAAATAACATTTAAAAATTGTTTTTTTATTATAACTAAATATTACGATAAATCATTTCAAAATATATAATGGAATTTATTTGATGTAATTTGATGTTTTTATTATAAGTATTTTATAAGTATTTTATAAGTATTTTATACTTATAAATTTTACATCAAATTTTTATTTTTAAAAAATTTTGTATTTTTTGGCCTTACCATAATTTTTTTTTTATAAAATAATAAAAAATAACAATCCTTTATTGGTAATGTATGAAAATCTATAAAATGTGTATTTTTTGAAAATTATTTTTCGTCAAAAATATGAGAATTGGACATTTATAAAACAACAAAAAATGTCCAATCCCAAAAAAAATGCCAAACAATAAATTATAAAAAAATCAACTTTTTAATAAACATATTTTTTATTACGATAAAAGGATACATTATTGGTTTTTGTAATTTTAGAGGATAAATAATCATGGTTTCTTTAAGTTCATTTAATAATATTTATAATTTATGAAATTTTTAACGCATTTATAAGTATTTTACTAAATCAAGTGAAAATATTATATAAATGTAAGTATAATTTAATACAAATTGGTACGGTTTTTATATATTTTAAATAGCGACTTTTTATAAGTATTTTATAAGTATTTTATAAGTATTTTATAAGTATTTTATAAGTATTTTATAAGTATTTTATAAGTATTTTATAAGTATTTATAAGTATTTTATAAGTATTTTTATAAGTATTTTATAAGTATTTTATAAGTATTTTATAAGTATTTTATAAGTATTTATAAGTATTTTATAAGTATTTTATAAGTATTTTATAAGTATTTTATAAGTATTTCTAATTATGGGTTGCTAAATACGATAATTTATATTTTAAGATTAACAATATATGTTATATAAAATATATTGTTAATATATTAATTATGAAAAAAATTTATCAAAGTGTTTTCTTATATGCTATGTATTTAAGTTATTTATTATATTTCATAGTATTATTTGGATTATTTGGTTATGCACCGCAATATTTAGAGTTTTTAAGAACCTTTTTAAAATTTTATATTGCAATAATCCTAATAGTTTTATATAATCCATTCAATAAAAAAGGAAGAGAATTAGAAAAATTTGATAAAAAAATTATATTTTCATGTGCAGTTTTTTTATTATTATCTACATCATTGACACAAGGAATTGAAGAATATATTGTGTATGAAACTAGAGATTTAATAAAATCAAGAGTAAAAATTAACTGATTAGAAAATTAATAATTAATTTTTCATAGTTTTTTTTTTATTTTTTTTATTTTTTTTAGTAGTATTTTTGTTTTTTGCTTTTAAAAATAAATCTATTTTATTTTTTAATTCATCGGTATATAATAATTCTTTTTCCATTTCATTATTTGTTTTCTTCAATATTTCTACTGATTTTGTTTTATTTTTTATAAAATATATATAATCTTTTTTTTGTTTTCTAAAAAAAAATTTATTTATATTATAAAATGTATTTGCTAAATTTATATAATTTTCATTATAATAATATGGATTTACTTGAATATAATTTACATTTTTGTTATCCATATTATTATGATAAACATCATCTAAAAAACATATTTGTGTATTTTGAGAAAATTGAGTGCATTTAATAAAATCTCCATAAGATTTTCTATTTGATGTTCTACAAATCTCAACTCTCCTGCCTTTAATTTCAAATGCACGAATTATTTTATCAAATAATTTATATTTTAATTTATATTCTAAATAATTTTTCATAGCATTTACCCATTCATTTGGTCCGTTATTATTTGTATATATTAAAACATGATCACAAATATTTTTTATTTTTTTATTTTTAATAAATTTTAATAATTTTATTAAATTTGGTCTAAAAAATAAAGGATAACTATCTAATAATGAAAACAAATATTTTTCATCCAAATTATCTTTATTTAGATAATCTTTAGTATATTTCCAAAATGTATAAAGATAAGAAAAAGATCCTAATGTTTCATCGAAATCAAAAACAATTACATATTTTTTACTCATTTCTTCTAATATAACATAATATTTTTATTTTTACAAATATAAAAAAAATAATAATATTTTTATTTTTTTTATTTGCATATATTAGTATAATTAATATGAATTTGTTGAAACAAGATTATATGGACATTTTAGACTACTATAATATTAATTATAGTAAAAATTTACCAATTAATTTATTACGCAAAATGGTCGAAGATAAGTTAGCAAAAAAAATATGTAGTTGTATTAAAAAAGTAAAAGAAAAATATAATGATACACTTGAATCAAGGTCTATTGCTATTTGTAATAATAGTGTAATAAAGAAAAAAAACTTAAAAATTTACGGGTTTTCTTGTAAAAAAAAGAAAACACTTAAAGCATTAAAAGCTAATCCTAAAGGTAATAAAGTAAAAAAAAATGGAAAATATTTAACTATTAATAAAACAAAAAAGAAAAAAAAATAGATTTAATTTCTTCTTCTACTTTTTCTACTTTTTCTTCTTTTGGATTTTTTGGATTTTTTGGATTTTTTTTTGCCACCGTGTATGCTGGAGAGCTTTGTGATAATGTAATTTGCGTGGTTTTTTATTTCAGATAGTTTTAAATACTCCGTAGACTGTTGGAAAGGAATAGGGGGGGGGCGGGCACCCTTTTCATTTATTTTGTTTACTGTTGTTAATAATTCTACGTAGGGAGCATCTTTGGTCATATGTTTCATTATTAAAAGATTTACTTTTTTATTCAGATTGAATAACTCCCTAGACAGTTCGTCATGAATAGAGTGGCGGGTAGCCGTTTCATTTATTTTGTTTACTATTTTTAATAATTCTACGTATATTTTGTTTACTATTTTTAATAATTCTACGTAGGGAGCATCATCGGTCATATGTTCCATTGTTAAAAGATTTACTTTTTCATTCATATCTATGATATCCGTTGTAATTTGATTTACCGCAGTGAGTTTTGTAAAATCGCCTCTTTTGTCTGTTAAATTTTCCAGCGAGGTTTTTAATTCTGTTAGCTTAGGATTTTCACCCATCGTATTTTTTATAATATAACTAAATATTTTATTTAAGTATTCAAATGTTTAATTGCTTTCAATATTATTTCTTCTTCACAATTAATTTTTTGAAATATTAAATTATCATTAAAATAAATAGTAAAAAATCTATTTTGAAAATTTTTAAATACTAAACCTATTCCTTTATTCAAAACCTTTATTTCACATAAATTATTTACTTTTGATAATTTTATATTTTCTATATTTGTTAATTTGATATAACGTATATTACTGCCTATATTTAAATCTTTTATTTCTTCTATATATCTATAACCTTTTAAATTGGAATTAAACAATTTTAAATCATCACGATTTAA
>Ga0257106_1001521_pt1 | contig 11305 bp, 7 predicted proteins | sample LP_taG_3_FD_190177 | JGI IMG/M metagenome (GOLD analysis project Ga0257106, IMG submission 190177) | Marine microbial communities from Northeast Subartic Pacific Ocean, Canada - LP_J_2011_P26_10m | ecosystem: Environmental > Aquatic > Marine > Oceanic | place: Canada: Northeast Subartic Pacific...
CTTCTCACAGCGTCTCGAGCGGCAAGAAGATGCCCAAAGTCTTCGCCGGGTGGAGGTTCGTCCTCGCGCCCCCGCCGCTTCCGTCGCTTCGACTGGACCGCCCCGCGCGACGTTCCGTGACGTTCGAGCAGGAGCTCGAGCCCGGCATGGACGTCCTCCGCGAGCAAACCCCGGAGCCGAGCGGGTTCGACAGCGACGAGGCTGACTCGCGCGCCCAACGGCGGTCATCAGGATCAGGTCGCGATCGACGTCGTCGACGGAAAAAGGATCGGGGCCCGTCTCCGCCGTGGTGGCTCACCCAGGACGGCCTGGCGCCGTACTTCGATCGCATCCGCGGCGCGCCGATGATCCGCCTGACCCGCGAGATCCGCGGCGAAGGCCTTCGGCTCTTCGGCAAAGGACCTCTCAAAGCAAGGGATGGCGCGAGTTCACCCGATCAAAAGCTTCCGGCTGCTAACAACGCGGAAAGCGAAGGCGGGGGAATCTTCCGCAGGTCTCAGGTGCGCGTGCACGCGTGCCCGGACGTCGCCCTCGGATGGCGCGGCGTGCTCGCGGGCGGCGAACACGACGACGATCCCGTCGCCATCGAGCTCGACGTCCAGTCCGCCCTCGTGCCCTCCGGCGGGCGACTCAGGCACACCGCGGGACTACACATCCGAGCCAAGATTTTACCGCGATGGTTCCCGAACGATCGACTCGAAGCGGGCGTCTCCGTGGAGGCCTACGCGGAGCGGAGCGAACCGGGCGGGGTCGGTGGCGGGGGCGGGGGTAGAAAGGCTCGGAGGGAGACGAAGCGACGCGAACGCGAACGTCAGCGTGAACGTGTACGTGCACGTGAGGACGGTTCAGATCCCGGGGGTATCCGGCGACGAACGGACGTCCGCGACTCGCCCGGCGTCCCCGGCGCTCGGCCGATGTTCACGTTCGGCATGGGACGCGGTGAGACACTCACTCGGTCCTCATCCCGCCGCGACACGAACACGAACCGCCGCGACACGAACCGCCACGACGACGTCGATGACGGTTCATCGGACGACGACGGGGAGATCGACGCGGCGGCGCTCGCGGCGGCGGCGGCGACGGTTGTGAACTCCATCAACGGAACGCCTCTTCCCGCGGAGCCCGACCGTTACGACGACCGTTACAACAAACGGTCGTCGCGCAAGCAGCTCTTCAACGACGCCGGCGACGATACGAACGACAAGGCTTCCGCGAACGAGTTTACCGTGCGTCGACGGGACACGTGGTGGGCGAGAGTTCGCGTGTGGCGCGGCGTGTACGTAAAGGTGGGCACGCGGCTCAAGACGACCCCCGAGGGGCGAATCACGTTCGCGTCGCCACTCGCGGAGTTACAGTGCGAGTTCGACGAGGACGACGACGACAGGACGCATTCGAGAAACTACTGGAAGTCTCCGGATGGCCGTCCGGTGACGAAGGACGAAGACGCCGTCTACGCCGAATCCGTGTCTCGTCAGATGACGCGGGAGCGGGCAACCGCGGAGCGGGAAAAGCGAAGGGAAGTGAACGACGCGGCCAAGCGGCTCCGGCGGGAGGACGCCGCGCGGCGAGCGCGCGAGACGAAGGAGGCGCGAGTCGAGCGACGGCGCATGGAGGCTGAGTACCGGGAGGACGCGCGGCGCAGGGAGGCGCTTTCCAAGGACCTCCGTCGCAGAGCCAAACTCGAGCGCGAAGCCGAATCCGCTAAACTTCGAGCCGAGCGGAAACGCGCCGAGGCTGCGGAGGAGGAGGCGAAGAAGGCGGCCGCGGACGACGCCGCCGCGCGGGCCAAGAGGGACGCGGAACGCGCCGCGGCGGACGCGGTCGCCAAGGAGGAAGCAGCGACGCGGGCGGCGGCGGCGATCGTCACGGCGGCGTCCACCGATCAGTCACCGCCGGATGTGTCACCGCCGCCTGATGAGTCACCGCCCGCCGCCGAGGTGTCCGCTCCGGTCCCCGACGCGGACACCACGCAGCCTTCGAAGGACGTCGGCGTGTTGGAGGTACCCGCGGCGTCGTCGTCGTCGCCTCCGAAGCCCCCGCGTCCGATGCCCCCGCGCGAGTCGGAGCCCGACGACTTTGAAGCCACCGCCGCCGCCGAGAAGCCCGCGATCGTCTCGACGCCTCCCCTCCTTCCCCGGCCGCCCCCGCCGCCGACCGCGGACGAACTCAAGCGGCTCGAGCGGGAAGCCAAGGCGGCGCGCAAGCTCGCGGAGAAGGCTGCGCAGACGGAGCGCCGGCGGACCGAGGATGCCGCCAAGGCTGCGCGGCGCGAGAAGGTCCGATTGGACAAGCTCGTCGAGGAGGAAAAGGACGCGAGGTTAAAAGCCGAGGCTGAGGACATCGCCGCGCAGGCCAAGCGCGCGTTGGAGGAAAAGAAGCGCCGCGAGGCTGAGCGCATCGCCGCGGAGAAGGAGGCCAAGGCGGCCGAGAAGGAGGCTAGACGGAGGGAGGCGCGGGAGAGGCGCGAGGCTGACGCAGTGGCGCGGATGGCGATCAGAAACGAGGAAAACGAACGCAAAATCGCCGACGCCGCGAGGCGACGCGCGGAGAATGAGATCCGCGAACGCGAGAACGCCGCCGCCGCGCTCGAGGCTGACTCCGAACGCGAAGCGCGACGCGCTCGCGACGCCGAGATGCGCGAGGCGGCGCGAGCGCTGAAGGAGGCGGAAACGGAATCGAAGCGGATGGCGGCGGAACTGGAATCCTCCGCGCCGAAGCAGCCGGCGACTTCCTCGACGACGACGGTCGTTCAACCTCCATCCGAGCGCGTCACCGAGCTACCCTCGCGGCTCGCACGCGCCGCCCTGACCAAGACCGACGATCTTCCCTCCGATGACGACGATCTTCCCCAAGGTGGTTCGGGATTGGACCCGGCGCGGACCGTCGCCATCGTCCCCGGTCACTGGATCGATCCCGGATTTGACGGTGAAGAAGGACCGCCCGGTGAACGGGCGCTGAACCTGGTCATCGCCAACCGAGCGCACGCGCTTCTCGGCGACGACGGCTGGACGGTTCTCCGGCCCGACCTCGCCGTCCCGCCCCTCGCGCGGGAACAGTACGTCGCGTGGGTGAAGACGCAGTCGAGCGCGGGGGTCGCCGTCCTCGAGGTTCACGGGCGGAGCGGGACCGACGAAGATGAGTTATCCTCCGGGGTGAAACACACACGCACGGGGGTCATATCGCAGGACGACAGCGTCCTCGGCGCCGAGCTCGCGAAGTCGTTCGGGACGTTCGGGACGATGTCATGGCGCGAGTTAGCGGTGCCGCGGTGCGGCGGCGCGGTTCTCGAATCGTTCGATTCGTCGACGCTCGAGGCTATGGACGCGGTGGAGAGGAGCGAGACGGTGGATGGAATCGCGAGGGACATCGCGGCGGCGGTGAGCGCGACGGCGGTGGTGACTCCGCCGGAGGGATGCAGCGTCTCGGGCTGCTCGCGTTGGCGCGAGGACGACTGATTAGGACTGATTAGGGGTGATGAGACGTGTTTAAATATTTATATGATGAGCCGCTCCCTTTCCGCCTGGACAACACGAGAGGTATCGACCCCGTCCATCTGCGAGAAGCCCCACTCCACGTCGAGAAGCCACCGCCCCGTCGCCATCTGCGAGAACACCAACGCGCTGACATCCGCCGACGCCATCGGCGACAGCATCAGCCGTCGGTTAAGTTCCAGCGGCTTGAGCGTCTTCAGAATTCGCAAATCATCCTTGTGTCTTCGCGTGACCGGCGCTCCCACCAACAGCGACGCGAGCTTGCTCTCCATGTTTTCCCTGTACTGCGTCCGCGCGGCGTGCGCCCAGCTGTACCACGCCGTCCATTCGAACCCGTACCGCACTAAGAAGCCCATCGCGCCCTCTTTACCGCCCTGCAGGTGGTGCAACAGCGAGCCCATCGCTAGCTTTGGCGTGGACCGAAGAATCTCTCCAATCTTAATTCCGTATTCCTCCGGGGTGAAATACGCGCGTGTCAGGGGTATCAGGATGGCTTCTTCCTCCGCTAACAACGGGTAGAGCGACGTGCGGTAGCCGTGCCACACGAGCACGAGCTCGGACGCGCGCGTGAAGTGCCGGTTGCATATGGCGCGGTTCACGGTTCTGACCATACACGCGAGTTGATCGTGCGAAGCTTGGAATTCAACCGGCACGTGTACCCTGCTCCGGACGTACGGGTGCAGCGTGCGGTCCTCCATCGCGTGGTGGTTCACCACGTGGTCCCTGTGGCCCACCCACCAGTCCTGAGTGTGCGCGTGTGTTGTGTACGGGGATGTGGTCAGGGTTTGGGGTGATGTGGTCGGGGACGTCTGTCGCTGGTATTTTTGTGAAGTATTTGAAGATCGGGCCTGCCAGTTGGCGCGAAGAACGGCGCGAGATTTGACGCGAGTCGTGACTCAGCCTGCGTCGGGGGGCGGATCTCGGGCTGCGCGCGGGCCGGGCGGGCGGATTGGGGGTATCGCGCGTGTGAGCGAGGCGGCCATCGCGCCGGCCTCGCGCCGCGCGGGAATCCGCGGCGATGTCTTCGCGTTTCATGAAGCGCGGCGCGCTTGTTCGCTCGCGCCAACCCGCGCGAAAGAAGAATGGAAACAAATTCAAGAAGGAAGATGAGGGGACGGGGTCGGGTCGTGGCGCACCTTTATGCACTGAATCTGCCACCCGCTCAGCTTCGCGTCGCCGAGCTTGAACAGCAGCGCCTCGAACTTGGTCACCTCGGCGCGGATGGCGTTGTGCATCAACCGGACCGGGTCGAGCTCGGTGGGCAGCCTCCACGTCCTGTCCTTATTGGCGGGGAATGTAAGGACGTCGCGGGGGCGATAGGTGCCAAAGTCGAGCGCGAGCGCGGGCTCCGTGTAGAGCCCCGCCAGGCCGCCGGACAGCCTGCGCATCTCCGTGGGGCTCGCGTGCGGGTCGTACGCGTGCTCGCCCCGCACGGAGTCATCCCGGAAAGGAGGACGGCGGTCACGGTCCATGGCTAGCGCGTCTGAATTTGAGCGCAACGGTCCGACGACGCTGTCTTATTGGCTGTGCCGAAAAATCTTTTACAGATTTGTTTTCCCGTTAACCATCTTAACTATTTGCCCATACAAAAAACGCGTAACTCCGTAATTCGATATTCGGCCGACGATTCGCTCCGCCTGGCTGTCAATCTGTCATCTGCCGCTGCATCTCTCAGATTGTCTCTTCCGAAGTGCCTCTTCAGAGATTTGGGCGGGCGCCGGTAAGAAGGGGGGGCATCAGGGCACGGGGGACACGATGTGGGAGTCCGTGCGTCGCCCCCTGCGCCTTCTCAATACCGCCCCGCGCGAGCTATGGCTCGTCTACGTCCTCAAAGCCCTGGACAGCTACGGTTACTTCGCCCTCAGCGAGGTGTTCACCATGCTCTTGAGTAACGAATTTGGCCTGAGCGACGTGAGAGCCGGTGCGTACTACGGGCTGTGGGGCATGGCCATCACGCTGTACGGGGTATTGACCGGGACGTTGATAGACGCCATGGGGGTACGAGCCAGTCTGGTGGCTTCGTACGCGCTGCAGACTGTTTCCCGCATCGTGCTCGTGGGCACGAGGAGCACACCTCTGGCCCTCTCGATGATCTTTTTCGTCCAGCCCCTGGCGTCGTCATGGGGCGCGCCGGTGCTGACGATCGCCATCAAGCGGCTGGTCAGAGACGCGGACCGTACCGTATCCTTCGGTTTGTTCTACGCCATGATGAACGTCGCGGCGTTGCTCTCGGGACTCGCCATCGACGCCCTGCGCCTCGGCCTACCCAACGGCATATCAAACGATGAAAACTCCACCCTGAATTCCCCCGTCCGCGTCGTGGTGTTGAGCACGGTGTTCACGTCCGCCGCGGCGTTGTGCGTAGCTTGGAGGTTCAGAGACCTTCCCCCGAACGGTATCGTCGCGAGTGGTCAAATAGGTTCGACGACGAACGCGGCTGCGTGGCGGACGCAGGCGACGAACGCGAAGGGGGTCCTGCGCAACAAACGCTTCTGGCAGTTTCTCGCCATGGCCATCTTCACCCTCAACCTGAAGCAGGTGTTTCGGCACATGGACGCCACGTTTCCCAAGTACGCGGTGCGGGCGTTCGGGTGCGACGTACCGTTCGGCAGCATATACGCAATCAACCCGGCGATGATCATCCTGGGCGTGCCAATCGTCGCGGCGGCCACCCCACACGTGAGGCATTTCGACATGATCTTCCGCGGCTCCTGGCTCACCGCGGTTTCCCCGTTCATAGTCGCCGCGAGCCAGACGTACGTCGGGACGTGTCTGTTCGTCGTCGTGCTGAGCCTAGGGGAGATGGTGTGGTCCCCGCGGTGGTACGACTACACCATGGCGTGCGCGCCGCCGGGCAAGGAAGGGGTCTTCGGCGCCCTAGCGTTGATGCCGATCTTCGCCGCCAAGTTACCGACGGGTCTGTTGGGAGGGTACCTGCTGCAAACGCATTGCCCCGCGGCGCCCGGCGGGGACTGCGTGGACGGCGGAGGGGTACGGGACGCGCCGTGCGACGGGCGCGCGCTCTGGGGAATCATCGGGCTCGTCACGCTCACATCGCCCTTACTCATCGCGGTGTTTCATCCTTGGCTGAAAGACAGCGGGGACGGCGACGGCGACGCGGTTCACGGCCCGGGCGGCGCGATGAAGTACGAAGAGTTGGACCCGATCGGGATTGAGGAAAGGGAGACTGTCGATGACGACAGTGACGGGGATGATCCGAAGATTGAGCTCGTGGATATGACAAAGCCGTCGTCGGCGGCGGCGGTTTGATTAGAATAGAATAGTTTTTAGAAGACGCGCGAGAAGGTGGGCACCGCGTGATGTCGGCGCGTGCGGGGTTTAGAAGATGTTCGTTTGATTGATGATACGTTCGCTACTTCTTGCACTCCTTGCATCGAAAGCGCTGACGACCGTGCTCGCATATTGAACCCCCACCGCACTCCTTGCATATAGTGCGCCGACAACCGTGCTCGCATATTTGTGACCCACCGCACTCCTTGCACTCATGGCGCCGGCGACCGTGCTCGCAGAATGCAGACCCACCGCACTCCTTGCACTGAGAGCGCCGACGACCGTGCTCGCATACTTGTGACCCACCGCACTCCTTGCACTGACAGCGCCGACGACCGTGCTCGCAGATTCCTGCACCACCGCACTCCTTGCACCTAAAGCGCTCACGACCGTGCTCGCAGAGCGCACCCCCACCGCACTCCTTGCACACAGAGCGCTGACGACCGTGCTCGCAGATTGATGCCCCACCGCACTCCTTGCACTTAGAGCGCTGACGGCCGTGAGGACAAGCGCTGCACACCTTGCACTGAGAGCGGTACTTCACCCCGTGCTCGCACGGCCCGTGGTGCTTCGGGGCTCTCTTCCGCTTCGTGCCCTTCTTGCTCAACTCGTCTCTCCGTGTATCCGTGTTCTCTGCATCGCCGATATCCGGAATCTCCCGCCTGACATGCGGACGCCAAATCGTCGTCATCTTCCCTCCGCGCCCCGCGAAGTGACTCGCCCGAGTTGAACTTTTTCTCGGACGACGCGACGGACTGAAGATTTATTACTTAAGCCAATCTACTCACTACTGCCAAACCTTCTCCCACGACTTCTGCCTGCGAATCGTCCCGGTCACGCTCGCGCCCGTCCGTCCACCGAATTCAAACACCGCCGCGTTCACGTCGTGCGCCTCCCTCTTGCGCTGCTCGTTGTACTCCGTGGTCGGTCGCAGTATCTTAGCAGTCGGTCTCGTGACCCCCGCCTCCAACAGCGCCGCCTCATCCGCCATGGGCACGTTTTCAATCTCCACCGCCCCGCCCTCCACGACTCCGCCGTGCGCCACCGCATCGTGCGTGAGCCGCGATCCAAAGCTGTGCGAGTCCATGCGCCCGTGGCCCCTGACGTTGACGCGCGCGGTCGCGGGCCTCGCGGCGGCGGCCACCGTCGGAGACATCGGCCGATCGCCGACGGCGCGACCGGTTGTATTCGTGACGTCCGTTTTCCAATATCCAATCCCGCGGCTCGACGCCGGACGCGTGGCGCCCCTCCCGGCGCTCAACCGCGTCGCCGTCGCGTCCATCCTCGCGCTGAGCATCTTCTCGCCGAGCGTCGCGGTCCTCGGCGCGAACGGCGTTGGTTTCGAAGCCGTCCTATCCCCCGCGTTCACATCCGCATCATTCGCGAAGGAATAACCAAACGCCTGCAGGAATCAAAAAACACAACGTCAGTCAATCTAATTGCCCATACAGAAATAAAAATAAACTCTCACCTGTTTCCTGGCGGTGGCCGCGAGTATACTCGTCTTCCGGGTGTCCACCGCGGACGTCGTCCCCTTGGGCCCGTACGTCCTCGCCACCCTCTCCGCGGCGTCCACCTTGGTGGGTGGTTTCGTGGATGGTTTGCGATTCGACCCGATGGGCGCGGATGACGGCCGGGCGGACGGGTACCGCCGGGCGGTTTCCCGCATGATGCGCGAGTGCGCCATGGCATGTGTCCCCGCGAGATGCGTCCGCTCCTCGTGCGTGTCACCGCGCCCCATCTTGTCATCCCTCGGCGGGCCGAACACCATGTCCGGCTTCGCCGTCGCCTGTTTCCGCGTCGCCACGCGTTTGGTCTCGACGGCGCCCGGGCGCATGGGCGTTTCCCGCAGCTTGCGGGGCAGCGGTCCGGTTGTGGAATTGATCGATTGCGTGGTTCGGTTCAGCGCGGTTTCGATTCCTCGCGCGGCTGGGTGCGAACTGAGCGGCCTACCGGTCGCTTTCACCCCGACGATGCTCAACACCGAGGGCTTGTTTGGCGACGGCGTGAATGCGCTGGCGGAGGCTGGTCGCCTCGCCGCGCGCGCCGCCGCGCGTCTCCGTTCCTCCATGCTCGTTGTTTTTTTCATCGCGACGGGCGTGACCGTCCCGTGCTGCTCGTCCCCACCGTCCCCGGGCGGCATCCCCGGGGATCCGGGTGCCGACTCCTGCCGTGTGCCACCCCCCGCTGAAGGTGACAGCACGGGCCGTACGGTGAAGTCGACGTCCACGACGACGCCGAGCTTGTTCGGCGGCCGGCCCCGCGGCTGGTCGTTGAGATGCCTCGTTCGCTGATTCCGCAGATGGTGACCGCCCGAGTTGGCGACCACCTCACCGCGCGACGTGTACCCGCGCGGCTGCACGACTTCCTCCATCGCGGTGCTACCGGGCTTGGCGCGTTGTGTTGACTTGGCGCGCTCCTCGTTGAGCTCGAACCTCCACCCGTCGATCTTGCGCGTGAGCCTATCGTGCAGTATCATGCGGCGTCGGGTGGCGCCCGCGGTGGATTTACGGATGGTGGCGTCCTCGGCGAGGAGCTCGTCCGACGTGAACGTCCCTTTGTTGTCGAAGCAATGCACCTGAAGGTGGGTGGTACGCGTGGGCAGCGTCTTGTAGTGCACCCTGCGTGGAAGTCACGGGTCGTGGGGGAATCGTCAGCGAAGGGAGGCGGGGGGGGGGACGGGTTCGCGACGGGAAGAATTTCTTCTCGGAAGGGTGAGATTTGGAGTTCGTTGTTCGCACGGCTGTGCGGGGGACATGGGGTCACGCACTGTCGCTTCGCCGCCTCCTCCTCGTCCTTCTGCCGCTGCTTATCCATGCGCTGGCTCCATCGCGCGAGCGGGTCGCCGCCCCCTCCGGGGCCCGCGGCGCTGCTCATCTCACCGCGCCCCTTCCACTGGTCAAACCCGAATTTGGCCGTTGGAGCCGTTGCTGACACTCCGAAACTCCGTCGACAGCTGCGTCCTCCGAGGAAAGCGCGCAGACCCATCGCGCGCGGCGGTCGGCGTCGGTTTATCTCGTCGTATCGCGGCGGATTCGCGAACGAGCATGCCCACCCGAGCGTTGGTGGGTGGAGCGAGGGGGCGACGCGCCCTCGGGACGCTGCAACCGTCCGCCGGCGACCCCCACGCGTCGCGGTCCCGACACCACGACAAATTACATCATCGAGATGCCGCCACGAAAGCGCCCGGCGGAACCAACCCGAGCGAGGATCCGACGCTCCGCTCCAGCCTCCAGGGCCTCGCCACGCGCATCCTCGCCGACGCGCTGAACACCGCACCCGGCGAGAACGGTGCCGAGGGTGCCGACACAGCTGTGCGCGAACCGTCGTCGGAGGCGACCATGCGGCGACACAACACAAAGGCGTTCGCGGGCTCCATGACGCGGGTAAACGCGAGAGGCGCCGTGCTGCCGGGCCACGTCGGTCGCGCCGGCGCGTCCACCGCGTCGTCGCGCGCGCGATCCGCGACCCCGTCGCCCGAGCGCGGCAGGCCCGGATGGCGACCCAACGGCGCGGCCGCACCGTCCGGCCACAACGCCCATCGCAGCAGGACGGCGTCGCCGGACGTGAGGGCGTGCGCGACCGCCGCGGACAAACTCGTCGCGGCCGTCTCACGTCAGCGCGAACGACGAGCGGCGGCGCGCGGTCTCGTCTTCAAGGACACGACCGAGCAGACGAGACACTCGTCCATCGCGGTCCAGACCGACGATGACGAGGCGGAGGAAGAAGAAGCGATGACGACGACGATCGACGCCACCCTCTCCGAGTCGGAAGATGACGGCGGCGACGGCTTGGACGCGAACGCGGGGATCCTTCGCGAGTTCGCGAGCGGCGTCCAGGCCGTCGCGAATGAGGCAGCCCAGCAGACGACACGTGTCGTCAGTGATGATGTGGACCAATGCGGTACCGACGTGTGGCGAGCGGCGAATTCCTTCGCCCGGGAGCTCCGGGGGGTGAGCTCGTCGGCGGCGCCGATCGTCGCCGAGCGACTGGCTCGATCGGAAACCGACAAACGAACGCTTCAGCTCCAAGTCCAAGAGATGAAGAAACGGCTGGAAACGGCCGTCACGTTCGCGTCCGAGGTACGGGACGTGTGCGCGGTACGGGATGCGGAGCTGGAGTTGAAAAACGCGGAGCTGAGTGAGGCGAGGACGGCGCTCGCGGCGGCGGCGGCTGGTAAACTCGCGGCGATGCTCGAGCCTGACTCCACTTCCACGGATTCAAATTCGAACCCGCAGCTGGCGGCTGAGATCGCCGCCGCCGCCAAGCTCGCCGTCGTGGAGCTCGAAGAGGAGTTGAGAGCCACCCGGTCCGCGCACACGACGGAGAAGGCTTCTTTAGAGCGGGAAATCGATGAGGGTCGAGCCGAAGCTTCATTCGCCGAAGAATCGCACCAAAAAACCGCGCACTCGCTCACGAAAGAACGCGACGCCGCGCGAGCCGCGCTGCGTGACGCGGAGATGGAGACGCAGGAGGCGTTGAGTGACGTGGCTCGGCTTCAAAAGGCACTCGCGGAGAGCAAA
>Ga0257106_1001522_pt1 | contig 11300 bp, 14 predicted proteins | sample LP_taG_3_FD_190177 | JGI IMG/M metagenome (GOLD analysis project Ga0257106, IMG submission 190177) | Marine microbial communities from Northeast Subartic Pacific Ocean, Canada - LP_J_2011_P26_10m | ecosystem: Environmental > Aquatic > Marine > Oceanic | place: Canada: Northeast Subartic Pacific...
CATAACATAAAAATATAACACTCGTATAATTTACAACTTATGCTTTCTACCTTTCTACCTTTCTACCTCCTCCCGCCCGTCACAAAGTTCCGTGGTGTTTTTGGAGGTAGAAAGCTGTTTCTACCTGGTCATTTTGGTCTCATTTTTGACGGGAGGGTAGAAACGGCCATCACGTCAAGAACACCACGTCCCTCGGCAACCCGAATCGCCAACAAAAATACAGGCAGTCGAAGCTGCAGCGACCAGCCGGCACCTCCACGCCATCCACCAACTTCCTGAACTGGATGCGCTTCCGAGGCACGATCACCTGGATGTCTTGGAACAGGTCCCGGAAGTAACGCGTCGTCAGCGTCGAACACGGCATGATCACGACGAAAGGTTTGCCCAACTCACGCAGGCGCGCGAGGACTCGGGGAAGCTCACTGAAGGGCGGGTTGGTCACCACGCACTCGCCGAGGTCGTGCGTGAAGAAGTCGAGGTCCTCGTGGGTGACATCGAAGCCGAGCTCGGTCAGGTGGTGGCCCGAAGTGCCGTCGCCGTAGAAGGCCTCCCAGAGGGTGAGGTGGCGAGGGATGTAGGGGCTCACGTCCGCCCACGCGGAGAAGGGGGTCATGTAGTCGTCATGTTTTACAACAGAACGTTTAGTGTGGTCATAATACGTAGATATCATTCATAAGAGCGGCTCGCCAAAGCGAATCACTTAATTTGGGCGGGCAATATGTGAGAGCAAGTTAAAATAGGGATATCGTGTCACAGATAGATGAGGAACGCAAAGTCACGCAAGCTAACTTCTTAGAGTGAAAAGCATAGGACGGCGATGATCAAAGCCGATAACATAGAAAGTGAATGCGCATGGCTCTTGGCAAGAAACTGTGTATCGTTGCGAGAGCAGCCGAAACCATTCCAATCAGGGGAAATCCACACCTTTCTTGTGGCGGTGCAAGCTTCTTCGGTTGCGTACTCAAAAGAGATGCAATCTTTTGAAGTTTTGTCAACGCCTGCCTGCTGATGTGAGTCACGGCAGGTGAAGCCGTTGCCCATCCCATGGCATTGATCGCACGCGTTTGCATTTTCATTATTGCTGACTCCATAGAAAGCAGCGCAGCACGCGCCGTCCGGGGCGTTGTCGATGAACTGGCCTGGAGATGGAGATGGCAGTGCGCCGCATGGCTTGAAAATCTTGGCATCCTTCAGGTGGTCATCGCTTGTGACGTCAAACTTGGTCGCTGTCATGGTTTCGACATTAGTATCGGACTCAAGTATAGCCAGAACATCCGCCTCAGTCGCTGTCCTGGCCCACGTGTCGAACTCTGCGTAAAACGCGTTCATCGAGCCGTGGCCGGTGAAGTTGCAAAAGGCACGCTTCCAACCCATCCCATCAGGACATGCGTCCGGTCCGTCTTTTTGATAGTCGTACCGGTCATACGGCACGATCGCATTCCAGAAACCAGTGCCTTCGGTTTTGCTTGTCCAGAAATCCTTGCTCGTCTTGCCAGACTTATTTATAGCCCACGCGATGGCGATAGCACCGGTGTCGTAAAAAAGCTTCTGCGGCGGGTCCAGTCCACCCGCCTTAATGGTCTCAAACTTGTCTGAAGCGCCAACGAAACCGTTGCAATCCATGAACGACCCTTTGATCAATCCATTCTCACTACCGTAGCTCGAGGCGTACGTATCTAGAAATGCCTGGATCGTTGATACACCTCGGCCACCGGATCCTTTCAGACACTCGCTGTATGACATAGTGCCCCAGCTTAGTTTTTTGTTCAGCAAACACTCCATCTGCACGGCGCCGCCCTCCATGAGCCAAGTCGGAATGTTGTCACCCGCTTTCATCTGCACGGCGTGACAAAGCTCATGCACAGCACGTTCCGCAACGGTTTGGGCAGTATCACTTGCACTCGGAAGATAATATAGCGCCGCACTCGTCTCGACGAAGTGTGAGCATGCGCATTTCATGCCGCCGCCGCCTTTGAAGTATTGCCCCCCGCCGTTCTGCGCTTGCTGTACCTGACTATCAAACTGGCAGTTCCCATACCTGTCGGTAGTTTGGTCGCAAAATATGCTGCGCATGGGCTCATAGGCGGCATCGCTCCCACCTTGCTCGAAAATATACGCGTTCACCGGCTTGACGCCGCCCATGAAATCTACCACTGCTTGGTGCCCGTGATTTAGCTTTGCCTTCACGTCATCCGAAATACCGGCAGACGCCACGATCTTAGGCAATTCCTTGGTTGATTGTAGCTCGGAGTAAGGCATGGGGGCATTACAATCTCGGGCGGATGGACATTTTGTATCCTGCGCGGCAACTGGGTGGACCGCCGCGATGGCAATGTAGAGCGCAAGGAACGAGGTGCTTCTGCCGCAAATTCTGGCGACGGGCGAGGGGGGCCGGATGGCGCAGGCCATTTCGATATCCACGAAGCACTCAAAATAGGTGGGCACAACGCAGTCTGTTATCTGGGCACTCGGTTCGTTCGAAGTGTTCGCGGACCGACGTGTGCGGCTGATGTTATTTATGCCTCTCGTGTCACGGAAAGGAAGGAAATCTGTGAAAAAGTCTCGTTCGGTGACAGATGTGTTCTACACGGATCGGACGATGAAAGTTCTGTTCTACTCCGAAATCTTCGCTGACAAAAACCAATACGATTTGTGGAAATGAATTTCAGACGACAATTTTGCTCAACTCAACATCATGAGACACGTTAGGGCCCCATCCAAGAAGTGATGAAGTCTGAGTTTAACTTTGGAACGTGAATTTGATGACTATAACCTTTATTTCCGACCGCACTCCTTGCACCGAGAGCGCTGACGACCGCGCTCGCAGACTTGAGATCCACCGCACTCCTTGCACTTAGAGCGAGCACGACCGTGCTCGCAGATTCCAGACCCACCGCACTCCTTGCATGTATAGCGTATACGACCGTGCGGACAAGCGCTGCTATTTTAATTTAATTTATCTGTTCGCCATTCTGGTCGCGAATACTAGTGACTTGGGAGATGATGTTCAGACTATTGCTCAAATGCAGTTTATACCGAACATATTACAGTCTGGCAAGCTTCGTAGAAAGATGCCAGACTGGTTGAAAACAAGCTTACTAAACGTGGACTTTAAGAATAGAAGATCAGTTGATTTATCACAAAATCTGGAAATTCCCGCACGGTCAAGCTTGACCTATGGCGGCGGAGTTATGCATCAACGAAACCATTGGGACGACTTATACAAATGAATCAAAAATCCTAAGAAAAGCCAATTAGAAATTATTGCGCGTGTCATCAGGCAGCTCATTAAAAAGGAAAACTTGCATTCGTGCGCTATGCTATGTGGTGGCGGGGCTAACCAGCCTTATTTTGCGTCGCGCTGGCGGCGATTTGCCGCGTTCTTCTATAGTCGTCGAGGCTCGGAGACGATGACGTTTCTTCGCCGCGGTGTTTGATTTTTTTACGCCAAGAAAACGGCGACGGCCGCCGCGAGGGCGATGACTCCGACGTGCTGCGAGGATGCCGCTCCAGAGTAATGCCCATGACACGCGGATGCGGGTTCGCCGCTTGTGCCGCAGCAACCTTTTCTCGCAATTTCGAGCAGCCGCAGCTGACAGCTCGGTGTTTTAGCGGCGCAGCTCCACGTCTTGGAGAAGTCTTCGCCATAACAGTCGCTGGTGGCATCTGTATTAGTTGTGCCTACCGCCGTGTAGCAGGTACCATCGAACATACCGTCATCGCTTTTGAAGGTGTGCGATGGAAGAAAGGTGGATGGATTCTCGCACACATGAGCACGGGTATTCTAGCACGCGGACTTTTTGGTCAAGCCGCAGCAACCCATGATGGAGGCGCCCTGGTCCTGAACATTTGATTGGATCGCAGCAGACTTTCCATCGCAGCTCCAAGATGTGGTGAAGTCTTGAGTCTTAATGTCGCTGCTACTTTCAACGAATTCGGTGCATGTCATCGTCGCGCCACCGGTTTCAGTACCTGAGTAAGTCTTATCCGGCATCCAATCAATCGTTTGGATCTTGGCAGAAATACGTGTAGTTCTTGAAAGCAGCTGATTTGCCATCGCTGCAGCAGTCTAGCCCATTCCCGCCATACGGTCCAGCATACATTTTTAGTCCATTTTGGACAGTGGTTGTCTGCGCAGAGGCGTCAAAAGTCGAGTCGAAGGTGATGCCGTAAAATACCTGGCCAGAACCTTGGGCAGCGTCGATCCACAGATCACAGGAAGTAGTATACCCGTTAAAAGTGACCTGCTCGCTTGCAGTGAACTTGGTCGGGTCGAAACAGATATACTTGTTCTCGTCGGAATTGTTCGCGTAGGCGCTCGCGCCGAGGAGCGCGAAGGTGAGAGCAAAACAGAATGTTGTGGCGCGCATGTTCTTCCTCTTGTCGACCGCGTGAAGTGTGCGGGGGCATACGCATAATGGAGTGGGGAAGTGAAGAATGACTTCACTTAATCAATCGTATGGGGTTCAGCGAAATATTTTGAAATTTGTTTAGACGAAACATTGAACCAGGGGTGAAACTCGTCCCAACTGTCTTTTTCCCTGGAACTTTCACGAATTTTGTCCTGTCTCATTTTGGTTTCGTGTTGTGTATGGCTGTGATCAGGTAGAAATACGTTTTTACCTTTTCACCTTCCTACCTTCCTACCTTTTCCATGTGACCCGGTCACTTCGAGAGGATCTGGGAATGGAATATGCACGCACGGTCGTCAGCGTAATACGTGCAAGGAGTGTCGTGGTGCATGAACTCTTGTGTTAGCCAAATAACCAAATAACCAAATAGCCAAATAAAAAATGTTCAATCACTACACCATGGGAAGGCGCCGGCCGCGTTGCCGTCCACCCGACCCATCCGCGGGCGCCGCATCGAGGCCTTGCATCGTGCCATCAGGTAACATAATCGATGACCCATCGGGAATACCGATCACCTCGCAGTGTATGCCGCCGCCGCCTCTCGCCGTGCTCAGCCCGCGTGTCTTGTGCAGGTCAGTCTCAGCCCACGAGCACCTCACCTTCCTCACGTTGTGAAACGCGGGTACCGTTCTTTGGCCAGTGGTGATCCCCGACGACAACGCGGGATCGTAGTTTCGCTCGGGTAAACCCAAGTTCACCTCATCCCACCTACATTCGACAGTGTGGCCTCGTAATATCGATGGGCTCCACACCTCCACCTTAACCGGTAAATCTTCCCCCGAGTCCGTGCGCACGCCCGTCACCGTCACGTCTTCTTCGCCAAAGTCAAACTCCACGACGAGCTCCTTCCACCAGTCTCCCACGATTCCGCACCGGCCGAACGCAATTTCAGAGCCTTCCAGGTTCCACCCCGTGCCCGTGTGCTTTGTGACTCTCGTTGGTGTCAAAACCCGCATCGTAATCTCGGCAACCTCCAAAGGAATACCCGCCGGCAACGTGAGCGCCGGCACGTTATTACCCACGAAATGAACCAACACCAGGACATCCCCGCGTCGGAAACTCCCGGGCTCTGAATACTCAGCCGGGTTCCAGCACCCGACGCCCACGCCGTTAGCTCCGCCCCCGGCACCGAAAAACATGCACCCGGATTCTTTGTTTGTCCTTTGATTGCGGACGATGAGCGTGGCCCCCGCGCCGCCCTTGACGTTCGTCCCGGCATCCTCTAGGCTCCCGTGCGACGCCCACGGCCGCCCACGTAGTAGCTTCGCGAGCCGGGCGGATGAGAAGAGGAAGAATTTGCCATCTTCCGAAGGCGGCGCTCCCGGAAATCTGTAATGGCCCAAGACGGTGAGTGTGCCGTCGATGATAGGGTCGTCCTCGCCCGCGAACGGCCTGGTGGCCAGCGAAGCGTTGGTCCGCACAGCTGTGTTTTCGTGAGGACTGTCGTCGTTAATGTTAATGTTATCGGCGTCGACGCGGTTAGCGATGGCGATGGGCGGGTGGACGACGACTTCGCTCGATCCTCGGACGTCCTGGTTGGGCAAGACGCCGCCGTTGCGTTCCCTCGCCCACGTCCACCATCTGCCGCACCGCGAGGTTCGGCGCGAGGGACGCGATGTTCAGCGAAGTCTCGCGGTCCAGCGGGTCCGTGCCGTGCTCGCTGATCCACCGAACGATCGCGGCGCGCTCGTACGTTCGACCCGACGATACCACCAACGCCGGTTCCGTCATCAGGCACTGGGTGATGGGGCAGAGCAGAGGATCAGGGGCGCCGGCGTCGTCAAAGTCGGGAGGTAACACGATCGGCCCGGGCCAGTGGACGGTCGGCATCGTCGCGGTTATGTATGTATAAGGCGCCGCTACGCGTTGTGTCCAATGAAATGAATTCAACAACCAGATTTTATTTTTATTTTTATTTGAGATTTCTTCGAAGCTCCACTGGACCTCGATGACGAACGACACCGCGTGTGCTCACGATGTGATGAATGAATAGATGAATAGATGGCTAATACACGCGCGGCTACGACGACACGGGGACGACCCGATGATCAATCGTCCTTGGAAAAGAACCCGGAGAGTCTAAACTTTTCGGAAGGATCGTCGTCTCCGCTCTCTGACCCATCGCTCGAGTCGTCGCTCGATGAACCCGAGGACGATGAGCTCCGCTTGGACTTCTTACTGCTCTTCGATTTGCTCTTCTTCTCCTTCTTGTCCTTCTTGTCCTTCTTCTTCTTACTCTTCTTACTCTTCTTCTCCTTCTTTCGATCTTTTTTGCTCACCTTGCCTTTTTTCACCCCACCGCCGTCTTTGCGATTGCGCCCGCCCGTGAGCCGTCGCTCGCGGTCCGCCTCGAGCTGCTTCCGAAACGCATCCGACTCCTTCTCCAACAGCACCGCGTTCGCCTGCAGCTTCCCTTCCCGTTCCTTCTCCTGCGCCTTGAACTCCTCCAGCGTCGGCCGCTTGAAATCTTGCAACGATGCGAGATGCGCCGCTTGCCACGCGGGGGAATGGTACGACGCGTCGAGCTTGTCGCTCTGGAATCCGACGTTCGCGGATGGATCGTTGGCGCCGTCGCCGCCCACGTAGTAGTTCCCGTCGCCGCCCTGCATGCTGAGAGAACTGGGAGGTGATCGGTCGTCGCGCGCTTGACCAATGGCGGGCTCGAGGATATCTCGGGCACTTTTATAACCTTTTTTTTCTAAAATTCTAACCCTAACGATCGGTGATGGCTCTTCCGCTACGTCCCGCTCCGTCACCGCCCTTTCTTCCCTTTCTTGCCCCCCTTGTCCTTCTTCGACGAACCCCCACCGCCGGCACCGCCCGATCCCCCCGCGCCCGCCTGCCCGGGCTGGCTCGTAAACTGCGTCAAGATCTCGTGCGGGGTGGGCATGGTTTTTTTGTCCTTCGGCGCACCGGGTTGTCGCCCCGGATGTTTGGGCACCAGCCGCGCGATCTCCATCATCACCGCCCTTCGCGTCGGGAACTCCTTCGCGAGCGGGCTCCCGTCGTCCTTCTTGAGCGTCACGCGCACGCGCCCGCGCTGCCAGAAATCGCGCGGGTAGCTCTTGTCCTCAACCTCGCACGGCAGCTTCATGCTCTTCTCCAACACGTCCCGGATCTCCAGCACGTTCGGGGCGTCGCACGCGCAATCCTTGGGGATCCGCCGGCCCTCCGCGACGGAGCACTTGGAGTTGATGTAGGACGGGTAGATGACGACGCGGCGGTCGTGCTTGTACGACGATGGGTCATCGCTCACGGATGGGGCATCGTCGGCAGCCTTGATCTCAACCATCGATGTCGATCTCCAAGGCGCGTTTGTTTGTGACACGGCTGGACAGTGGGACTGGCTGGGAACGAAAATAGTCTATAAAATGTCTCTGTCACTTTTTTCGAAAGGTTGCAACCTTCGACACTCATCTCTATCACTAATGACAACAACGTAACCCTAGACGACATTCCCGGGCTGCCGCCGCACACCCGCCAGCTGGCACGCACCCTCCCACGCCGCGAACTGCACCGCGTTCGTCGGAAACGCCCTCACCAACACCGGCCCGGCTCCTGTAATAAACAAAACACGTACCCGTCAGCAAACCAATCGCACATACACGAGAGTTAAAATAAACAACTTACCGACCCACAGACCCCTCACCCCTCTCCTCCCCCGCAACTCCCGCCGTATCAACCGCCACACGCCGACGTCGTCGACGTCACCCGGGTGCGCGATCTGGTACCGGGTCTTGGCGAGGTCCACGGGCAACATCGCGAGCCAAAACGCACTCCCAGCTAACCCACCGCAAATAACAGAAGCCAAAGCCTCCTGCGCCGCTAGGCTCGAAAACCAGGACTTTTGGTTATTTTGGTTATTTTGGCCGCCGCCGTTAACGCCGATTAGTTCCCCGTCGGTGACTGACCGCCCGGTGGATGGAGCGATCCATCGCGGAAACGACATCTGCGCCGCCTCGTACGCGGTGAAGAACAGGGCGTTTCCAGGCACTTCGCGCGTCAACGTCGCGGCGGTGCCTCGGGTCATTCCGAAAATTCCATTTCTTCTCTGTAAGAGTTTTACACAAAACACGACGTCAGCACACTAATTGCCAATACAAGTACGAAAATAAAAAGAAACTCACGACGACGTCTCGAATGGCGTCTGATGCTCTGGCGAACTGCCCGTCCTGTACCCTGCACTTGATCAGATCGGTGGGCGCCACGACGAGTGATAGCAGTGACCCGCCGAGCGCGCCTGATACCGCGCACTCCGCCAGGTGACGCGTCACCGACCTCTTCGATGAGGACGACGACGCGTCACCACCGTCGGAACCGTCGTCGTTCGGTGGGAAGAACGGGTTGTTGTGCTCGAGCCATCGCCGGGACTGGTTGAACGCGGCGTAGTTGACGCCGGCTTCGATGCTGTATCCGACGAGGGGCGCGGTGAGCCCGCGGAAGAGACCTAAGGCGCCGCGCGGGCCTTTGATGATCTCGGACGTCACGGCGATGGCGGACTTTGGGGCTGTGCCCGACGAGGAGGAGCTGTTTTTCCGGGATTGCATGGCAACCTTGACGGTGTCGAAGGGATGGGCGGTGACGGTGTACGCGACGCCCGCGGCCATGCCGCACGCCATGTCCACCGCGATGGACGACGGCGATGTTGATGGTGGCGAGGATGTGGAGGCATCCGCGTGGGTGTGCTCGCGCGGCGGCGGCATCTCGCCGCCCCACACCGCACGCGCCCGTCGTTGTCGCGCGTAGTCGTCGACTGGTCCCAGGAAGAGAAAAAGTTCATCATTATTTCGGGAAATAATCCGAGACGACTTTCGTGACACGTGACACGATCCATTGACCGCCGCGCGCGCTTTGACCCATCGCACGGACCCCATCGCACGCGCTTCCGTAGGATCGTCAGGACCTTCACAGTCGCAACCGCCGCCGCCACCGACCGACGCCAGATAACACGCGCCGCATCCCACCCGCCCGTCCAACGACACCAGAGATCGACAGCGTGTCCGATAACAACCGAGTAAGAAGCGAGAGATGTCGCCGCAGCACAAGAGCCCGAGCGCGCAGGTCAGCTGGGCGCCGCTCGAATCCCACGACGTCAACACGATGAGCAAACTGACCGCGCTGACGCAGCTGAGGAAGACGCCGGGGAAGAAGGTCGTGCCGGGATCCAGGTAGGAGGACGCCACCGCCCGTGGGAGCCAATCATCACATTTATATTCTCGAGATTCTCGGAACTCAATCCTTCTCGATCGACGACCGACGCTGACCGCGCCTCTCACCTTAACTCGACCAGACACAACAGCCCGACGGACGCGATGATGTCGCCGGCGTCCAAGTTCGTCTGCAAGAGCAAACTCCGAGCCGGGTACGTATAGAGTTAACAGACCCAACCAACCCCGAGAGATGAGATCCCACCGCACAAAAGCCAAAAACCCGCAGCTATCAGAGCTGTCTCTCGCCCAGTCAAAAATAGTCAAAAATAGTCTTCGCTGACCGATATATATCCATTTTGAACACGACAGGTACCAGCCGCACCCCGACGACAAGCAGCGCGGAACGCACGTCACCGCCGGCGCCTCACGGTTCGGCCCGAAATGACTGCTAGCCGGCCGATTGAAGCGACTCAAGCGCAGGATGACGAGAACTTCGGTAAGCGACGATGAGAATGAGAATGTTCGTCGTCATCATGAAAGCTTCGAAGCGACGATGGCGTCGACGCTTCACTGGATGCGCTGACTGAACGGTTCGACGCTAATTGACGATTGGGGTTGTTAATCGCTATTAGTCTGACCGTGCATGGGTAAATGGAGGATGTGTACAGGAGCATAAGTAGCGTTCTTCGGCCGGTAACCGCGATTGAAATTCATCAAAGTTACTTTAACGCACGGTATCGTCTCTCGTTTGTTTGGTTATTTGATGAGACTCTCTCGATTTCGGTAGTTGGGGTGCGATTCTTTACTACGACGCGTACGGTGAACTGTTCGCGATCGATGATACGTTAGTCTACGTTCGCTAATTCTTGCACTCCTTGCAATCATAGCGCTGACGACCGTGCGCGCATATTGATCCACCACCGCACTCCTTGCATCGAGAGCGTATACGACCGTGCTCGCATATTGCTGACCCACCGCACTCCTTGCAATCATAGCGCTGACGACCGTGCGCGCATATTGATCCACCACCGCACTCCTTGCATCGAGAGCGTATACGACCGTGCTCGCAGATTGAGCCCCCACCGCACTCCTTGCACTGAGAGCGTATACGACCGTGCTCGCAGATTTGTGACCCGCCGCACTCCTTACACTGAGAGCGTATACGACCGTGCGCGCATATCGATCCCCCACCGCACTCCTTGCATCCATAGCGTATACGACCGTGCTCGCATATTGCACCCCCACCGCACTCCTTGCATCTAGAGCGCCGACGACCATGCTCGCATATTTCCTTCCCGCCGCACTCCTTGCATCTAGACCGCCGACGACCGTGCGGACAAGCGCTGCACACCTTGCACTTCGAGCGAGGCTTCACCCCGTGCTCGCATGGCCCCTTTGTGTTAGGGGCTCTCTTCCGCTTCGCGCCCTTTCCCTCGGAAGGCGTCGTTCCGTCTTCCCCATCTATCCCATCGTCGTCAGCGACAGGCTCCACCTTGACATCGGGGACATCGTCGTCGGGCACTTCCTCCTCGACGGGTTCGATAGGCTTGACCAACCAGTGTGGGCGCCAGATTGTGGTCATGGCGGCGGCGATACAACCGCGCGGCTGAACAGTGACGGAAAGTTCGAGAAATATCGACCCGCCTTTGACGTGACCGGGCGCAAATATTTTCGTTCAGTTACTTCTTTTCCCAAAAGCGCCTCCTCGTTCAACACTCGCGTCCGGGCGGAGGTGACG
>Ga0257106_1001524_pt1 | contig 11289 bp, 11 predicted proteins | sample LP_taG_3_FD_190177 | JGI IMG/M metagenome (GOLD analysis project Ga0257106, IMG submission 190177) | Marine microbial communities from Northeast Subartic Pacific Ocean, Canada - LP_J_2011_P26_10m | ecosystem: Environmental > Aquatic > Marine > Oceanic | place: Canada: Northeast Subartic Pacific...
AAACAGTTTCAAGGTTTAGAATTCATGTTAATACCTTATGTTGTTATTTCGACTTTTATCAAAAACAGGTTCTCCTGTTTCTGGGTCAAACTCTTCACCGGAGGACGTTTTTTTAATAGGGATTCCTGTTTCTGGATCAAATTTTAACACTGGATCTTTTCTCGGTTTTGGCAGAGGAGTAAGTTGATTTTTCTTTTTTAAACGAGTATTAAAAAAGTTAAACCCCAAGCTAGCACTTATTGTACCTAATTTATCATATTCATCACCAGCTTTTATACTTCCTCCATTTATATTCAAAAACTCCTGGCTAAGAACAGAAGCGTCAACTTGAAGAATCGTAGATGTGTTCATTCCAAAAAGATTAAAAAAAATCTCTCTTCCAAGAGTAATTCCAACACCTTTTATTAAAAATTTATAATAGATGTTTTTAAATGAATTATACCAAGTGACATGTCCGCCTCGTGACCCGTAAGTATAAATACTATGGAAACCCCCATAAAAAGGGTTTTCCTTAGAGGTTGTTGTTTTGATGGATTGAATTGAATGTATTATTTTACCAAAAGGCTTCACTTCAGTTAGTTCAATGTTTATTCCTGCTTTAACCATCCTAAGGTTTTTTAATTTTATGTATTTTTTGTGTTCGAGACCAAGATGCCAACCAGGACCCCAATCACTAAAACCATATCCACCATAAAAACCAGCTTCTGAATTTTTATATCCCTTTAGTAGTGAAAACTCGCTCCGTAAACCAGTTAATCCAATTGGCACATTTCCGCCTTGTCCTTTCACTTCTCCATCAACATCCCTAAGGTTTTCTTCGGAAGCGAAATTAATAGAGCTGTTGAAGGAAACCACCAACTCTCCTTCTTCTAATACTTTTAATGTTCTAATATGGGAATTATTATAACAACTGGAGAGTATAAACAAAAAAAATGGAAAAAAAAGAAGCCTTTTTATCAACTTAGCTGGCAAAAATAATATATAAAAACACATAGACTACGACCCCTGGAATTATAAGATATTCAGGTTTTCGCTTAAGGGTTATTGACGGTCCAAACATTTCTATATATTCAAGATAGTTCAATGGATTTGCGATAGCCTCATCATATTCTTGTTGTGATATTGTATTTATTTCTAGCAATTCTACTGGTGACCGGCCATCAACAATTTTTACGAATTGTTTTTTTGTTATTTGTCCGGAGTAATATCTTTGATATACCCCTTCTTGAGGTTTTCTTTTGCCCTTTTTAGCTTTTCCAATAAAATGTTTATAATCTAATATTTTTTCTATCTCATCTTGAACCAACACACGGATTTCCTTCTCTGTTAGATAGTGTTTTTCGGTTTCTTCTTTTTTTACGTCATCAATTTTGGTGTCTAAACCTGAAAAGTCTAGGTTTAATGTGTTTGTTTTTGGTGCAACTTCTTTGCTTGGGCTCTCAATCAAAGGTGTGGTTGTTTTAGTTTTGTTTTCAACGTCTTCTTTTGGTTTTTTTTGGATTACAGTCTTTTTTTCAGCTTCTTTCTGCTTCTTTTCTCGAAGTAAAGTTGTATTAAAAACATCTGGGATGTTTGCTACCCATTCACCGGTCATTGGATCCAGTTCAGGTGGGAAAAGAATTTCTTCTGAAAGAGTGTTTTCATCGCAATTATAAGATAGAATTAAGCCTGAATTAGATTTCACAATTTCAATACTTTCGCAAGAGAAATATTCAATTTTATCATCGATTAAAACGTGAATGTGGTTCATATATGTACCCAAAAACTCACCACGAACTGTTTCCTTTTTTTCTTTAAAGAAAAAATTAACTTCAGTAGCAAACCCAATGCTTAGATTGAAAATAATAAAAATAAGCCACTTTGTTTTAACCATACGTCTTGCCTGAAATATCTATTTTTAAAGGTTTATAAAAAGTATTTCTTCCTAGTAGTGCACCCAAAGTTGCCCCAACAAAAGTAAAAACTTTCTCGTGTTGAGCGCTAAAATTTTCTTTGGAAACAATAAGGGTTAAATATCCAACAGCACCTCCAAAAACGGATACACTTGTTGCCAGAAAAAACTCTGCTCTTCGAGGGAGAATAAGTACGTAATCAATATTGTTGTGGCTAAAGTGATTGTGGTTTATTCCATCCGAAACAATAAAACTTTCAGGTGTTACAGTGACGAGTTCTCCCTGAACCTTCATTTTACCGGGTCCAACAAAACGAATTGTCTTTCCAGAATAGTTGTTTTTGAAATTTTCTAAGCGCGTAATTTTTACAGACTTAGATCGCAAAGCGGTCTGGGAATAAGTAGAAGATAAAAAAACGATCGCAATAAATATTGTTTTTAAAGTCATACTAAGCTTTTCTAAAACTCAAAAAACTCCCAATAAAAATCTATATAAGGTTGTTGAAAATGAAGACCAATCTTAAAAGTTTCATTGAGGGTATACTGTAAGCCAAAATCAAAGTCTACTATGCTTACGCTTCCAGCTGCAGACTCTAAAGAAAAAGCAGCAGTTCCATCATCGCCTAAATAATCTGAGGCCAAATCAGAGAAGTCCATTGCTCGGTACCCATTGTCTATCCAGGCAGAGCCTAAAAACTTTAAATCCTTTCTTAAGTCATATTCTAGAGAAGCCCAGGCGCGAAAAGGAACCTTATATAATTTATCCGCACTCCAACTTACAGGATATTCTTTTCCATTAAAATTAACAGTGCCATTTTTAATAAGATACGTATTTCTATCCATAAAAGCATTTGAGACTTTTATTCCTGTTGACCAACCAATTTTTCCTCTTCCAGTTGGATTAACCCTTCTTGATGAAAAAACAAGATAAGCTTCTATGTAGAAACGATCAGCATTGATAGATCCATTTGTTACATCTGCTACACTAATATTTTTCATGTCACCCTTAAGTTCATTTAACGGAATCAAATTGCTAGTAGTATCTGTCTTTGCACTGTCAATAGTTATAGCATGCGCATATCTAGAGATAATACTTTCAGCGGGATATTTTCTATGAAGACCAAGCCCCCAAGATGCTGCAACCTCTTTCTGAGCTGATTTTTTATGATAAAATCGCATCCGAGGATGAAGGTTTAGGTCGTTATTAAAATTTGAACCAATTTTAGAAGTTATCATAAACCGATCTGTTAATCCATATCCAATAGACAAGCCACTAAGATAAAAAGTGTTTCCTGCTAGTGGAAAAGCTGTAGGGTCTAAAAAAACATTTATAAGTTTAGATTCGCCCTGGTAAAACTTTGTTCTTTCTTCAGATTTTCTATCTAAAACCCCACCGTGATAGCGTTTCATTTTTTGAATATCTCTTTTCTGAACAACAGCATCGCCATACTGCGTTCTTATAACAAACTCTTCTGCTGTTTCGCCCAAAACAGAACCAATAAAAAACTCACCGTTCTTATTCGTTATTTCTGCTGATTCTTCAAGAAACTGCTCAGAGGGAATGTTGAATGTTCCACTTGAAGTCTTTAATCTAATAACTTCATTTTCAATTGATAAAATCTCACCCTTTCTAATAGTTCCATCTAAAAAATGAAACCGTTTTTGCATACCAATCTCTAGAGAAGTGGCAACCGTTAAATCTCTTTTTATTGTTTCTTTTTCTACTGGTTTTTTAATGCTTTGACTTTGAAAGCCTTTTATTACTTCTGCGCCTTGCATGCGGTTCAAATCGTCAAGAGACGCACCATATTGACTTAGTAAATGGTTGTACAGGTCTTGACTAGAAAAACCTGCGCTAGCAGAAAGAGATTCTATTGCCGTTTTTTGACCAGGGAGAATGTTTCCCGGCTGACTTAATAAAAAAGATGAAAGAAAAAATACCAATATAGAATAGATTCGTTTCATAATAATGGTTCCCCTAGTTAAGGTTTTTGTTTTATCTTGTTGTTTTAAACTTAAAACTAAAAAATAACAAAAGCCTTTTTATTATTGCAACGGGCTTAAGCTATGTTTAACTTTAATTAAGTAAAAATTAAAAAACAAGAGCAATTTAATAAATAGTGAAAAATACTACAGAAATAATTAACGACCTGATGGAGCTACGCGGCATGAAAAGAAAGCGAGACGTTGCTCAGTACTTTGGTGTTAGCCCTCAGGCATTAAGCATTTGGATCGCAAAAGATCAAATACCTCCTAAGCATTTATTAAAACTATCAAGGCAGGAAAAAATGGAAAGCATTTCTCGTTCTACTTCTTACAATAAGCTCAATAAAACAGAAACAACAGATGAGCTAGAAACAGTAGTTAACTATTTAATGAAAGAAAACTTAAGGTTAAAAGATGAGTTGAGGGAGTTTACATCAAAACAAAAAACCTCTGACACATCAAACAACCAAGGTGTGTTTGATAAAATTATAGCAGACTCGCTCTATATTTCGGGGAAAGTTTCTGATGGAATTATTACTGAAATTGATGGAAGTTGGGAAAAAATAATGGGATACAAACCAAATAATCTGGTCGGGAAATCTTATGATAGGGATGATTTAATTCACCCAGATGATTTAAAAGCAGCAAAAAAAATACAGGAAAAACTAAAAAACTCTGAATCAATCACTTTCTCTAAATATAGTACTATACAAAGATGGAAGAACGGTGAAACTGGAAAATATATAATGTTGAGTATGGTTTGGGATATTAATGTAAATGAGGACCTTGCATTAATATTTTGTAAACCAATTGATGGGTTCATTTCGGATTAAAATAAGTTTATGGGGGCAATTCTATTTGCCGGTTTAATTAGGGTCTCATTTGTATTGAGTGAGGGTAAAAGCAATGCCCCCAAAAAATTAGAGTTAGAAGATAAAAAAGGAGCAAGAAGTTTAATTAAAATTAATAATCTCCGAGATGAGAATGTAATGAAAAAAATAAATAGAATAGGAATGCGATTCTCAGTTTGATCCTATTGTAGGAATCATTGGTGGGTATGGTGTAGAATATTTTATTTCTGAGCAATTTTCTTTGGGTGGTGAAGTCTCAATGAACTTTGTAATGAACGAATGGAAAAAAGAAAACCAAGACGAATACGATTATGATGATAACGAAAATATATCAGAGGACTGTAGGTTAACTGCTGGAGGAGTTCTTATTCAATTTATTTTTAATTATTATTTTGATTGATGAATATCTTTGACGATATCCTTTTTGCTGTAACAAGAGAGGATTATAAAATAGAGCATCAAACAATAATAGAAAGAAACTATAAAAAAATTCTTACAGTTTGTTCAGGTGGTTGCACACCACTGTCATTGAAAGCATTATCAAAAAACTTGATGGTAACCGCATTTGACATTAACCCACATCAATTAATACATTTGAATAATAAAACTAAGCTCACCCAGACAAAAAAATTAAAACAATTAAATGCAGGCTTTAAAGGTGATATGGCTCTTAATCAATCTGGGAAATTTGAAAAAATGTTCCAAGTTTTTAGAGTTTCATTTATTAAAAATATAACTACTGAATCTGAAATAGAAGAACTCTTCAATCTCAAAACTGAGGAGAAAAAGAGAAATTATATTATATTAAGTTGGTTAAAGAACTCGAATATTAAAACCCCTTTTAAAAAAGTGTTTAACGATGAAGTAATAGAATCAATCTTTAGTAAGAAGGCAACGCAACATGCTACTCCAGGTACGTATATTGAGTATTTTTTTAATAAAATAATGAATTCTTTTAAATCGAATAATTTTTACAAAAACCCTTTTCTACAGCACATTTTTTTAGGGTATTATTTGAAAGAAAGTTTTATGCCATACATTAATTATCAAAAAGAATTAAAGATCAAAACCGTTCTTGGTACTGTTCATGATGTTCCCAATATTGAAACATATGATTTAGTCAGCCTATCTAATCTGTTCGATTGGTGTGATACACAGTTTGTAAAGCAATGTGCATCGTACTTATCTAAGCTTAGATCCGGATCAGGTATTATTCTAAGACAGCTAAACAATGATAAAAACTGGTATCCTATCTTTAAAGATCAATTTGAAGAAGACACTTCATTCAATACTTATTGGAAAAAAAATGATAGGAGCATGTTTTACGATCATTTTAGACTTTTCATAAAAAAATGAATTTATCATTTCAAGTTTGCGATGAAGAAGGCTTATCTAAATACGTCCAAGAATTAAAAGAGATTGAAGAAAATATCTTATATCCTTTAGAAAATGGCGCAGAATCATTTAGAATAAGTCACGGAAAGATGTACACTCCATTTTTTATAAATCAAGGCTATAAAACAAGGTTTCTTGTAATAAAAGATGGGCAAAAAGTTATAGGTGGGATTGTTGCTATTTGGAAAAACATAACAATATCAAAGAAAATACATAAACTTCTATATGTTGCAGATTTAAAATTAAAAAAAGGTTATAGAGGGAAAGGTGTTATTAAAAGAAGTCTTTCTTACTTATTTATAAGATGGCCTTTTATAAAAAACTTTCAAGGATGGGATTTAATATACTTCTGCGCAATGCAAAGACGAGAAGTTGGAGTAGATAAAACGTTTAAAGGGATGCACTTAGGAAGGTTGGCAAAACCAGTTGCTGAACTTTTTATATATATGGTTGACCCAAAGTTATTTTCGGATCATAATTTTTCTAGACTAGAGTACAGACCCTTAAAACATATAAATTTGAGCCAAGATCGGGAAAAAAATGTTCTTTGGAACGATGGAATAAAAGATATTGTTTCAAATGAAAAAGGGCAGAAAATCAAACTTGGGCACTTAAACCCAGAAATATTTATCAAGTTAAATAAAAATAAATTTGATGATGCGATCAAAGAAATAAAAGAAAAAACAGGTAGTTTAGTTTGTTTTTCGATTGATACAAGAGAACAAGAAAAACTAGATTGGCTTAAAGAAATGGGCTTACAATCAGAGACAAAATGTAAAATATTTTCATTCAGTCCTTTCTCATTTGGATCTATTAAATCTAATACATTTTATATATCAACAGGAGAAATATAAATGAAGACATTTATAAGAACACTTAAGCAAAAAACTCCAATACACAAAAACTATTATTTCGCAAAGTTGAGAAATGATGAATTAACGCTGGAAGAGTTTCAAAAATCACAACTTAACTTTTTCGATGCAGTTCTTTCATTTACAAAACCAATGTTTATAATCTCAAGCAAATTAGATTCGTACGAACAGAGACTGTTAGTTTTAGAAAATATTTTCGAAGAACATGGTAATGGTGACATAACAAAAAATCATGGAAATACATTTGAGGAGTATTTAATTTTACTTGGAGTAAATAAAAAAGAGATAAAAAACCGTAGGGTAAATAAGTCATCACAATACTTTAATCTTTCCTTGATAGAATACTCCCAAAAAGAATCTACGTACTTTAGTTTAGCAATGATGGGAATCATTGAAGAAAGGTATTCTGAAATGTCAAAACTGATATCAGAAAAATTATTAAAAAACAAATGGCTAACAGAGAAAACACTAGTCCATTATAAAGTTCATGAAAAATTAGACATTGAACACGCAGAGTCTTTTTATCATTTGATAAGTTCTAAGTGGTTAGATAAAAACATACGAAATGATATAAAAAAAGGGCTTCTGTTTGGAAATAATTTGATTTTAAATTTATATACAGACCTGCTTTGAGCAGATTACAATTAATACATATTTTTTAATTTTTCTTTTTAAATAACAATCTTAATGATAATAACGAATTAAAGTTCTTATTTTTTAAGTGTGTTTTCTTCAAATTATCATGACTAAAATGGAAGAAACTTTGATTTATATTCAATCGATACAGATGGAACAAATATGAAGAGAATTACTTTTTTTGAGGGGTTTGATGGATTCCCCATGTTTAGCCCAAATGGAAAACATTTTGTTTTTACATCTAATAGAAATCAATTTAAAAAAAGTGATACAAACTTGTTCATCGCTGAATGGAAAAATTAATGAAATTATTTTTTAGTACTATCTTTTTTCTAAACCTTTGTTTAGCTCAAACATCAGAAAATGTTGTAATACCTTTTGATATTCTAGACAATATTGGTGATGTTGAAAGGCTAGAAAGTTTGGATACTGAACAATTAATGACCGTACAGAAAGCATTAGGTGGAATAAAAGTTGATGGAAAGCTTGGACCCGAAACTATGAAAGCAATGCGGGGATATTTTGCTTATTTAAAAATTTTAGAAAGGCTTAATGGTTCTATTCCAAAAGAATATATTAAAGAAGCTTTTTCTCATTCGAAGCTAGAAATTCACAAAGAAATAGCAGATCGATTTGCTAGACCGTATGAAAAAAAGACGTGGGTGGAATACAGAAAAATATTTGTAAAAGAATCTAGGATAGCATCTGGAGCAAAGTTCTATAAAGAAAACAAAAAACTTATTTCTGAAATATCGGATAAATATTCAATGGACCCATTCATCATCGTAACTATTGCAGGAGTTGAAAGTAATTATGGCGTTCATCATTCTCAGTTTTCCGTATTTAATTCTTTATACACGCAGATTCAAGAAATGCCAAGAAGGTCAAAATGGGCTACAAAAGAACTCGCAGAGTTTTTAAAATATTGTTTCAATGATAAACTCGACCCTCAAGAGATAGGAGGTTCATATGCAGGAGCATTTGGGTTTGGTCAATTCATTCCCTCTAGTTTCACAAGATATTCTATCGACTATAATAATAATGGTGTAAGAGAACCCTATAGCTGGCCAGATGTTTTAGGTAGCATAGCTAATTATCTTCGCATGAATGGGTATGAGTCAGATAGTAATAATTATGAAGAAGATGGAGACATCTGGAAAGCTATTTATGCGTACAATCATTCGGATAACTATGTTATGGCTGTATTAGAATTAACAGAAGAGATAAGAAAGAGAGCTAAAGCTGAATAACAATAAAGGTTTAATTGGGGATAACAACTATTATAAAAATGTTGTTCTCAATTATGAATTGTATAATTCTTTTTTTATAACCCTTCCTTTTGGTGGATTGAAGAATATTGGAAACCTGATCCCAATTTTAAATGAGTTTTTTACAAATGAGTTGAAAAAAGATAAAAATCCCGAAGAAATTATTAATGAATTTTTCACTACTCATACAAATATAAAAAAAGAGTCAGATAAACATCAGTTTCTTTTTAAAATAATTCAATATACGGAAAGACAAATAGTTTTAATTGATGCAATTGAAGATGCATATTTTTCTAAGATTAATAATGTTAGAGGAGATGGCACAATTGATTCTGTTTTTAATAGACTAGCAGACTCAGACCTAAGAATTAAAGAAATATCAGGTGATTTAAAAAAGTTTTCCTCGAGGATTGTATTAACCGCACATCCTACTCAGTTTTACCCAAGTAGAGTTCTTGGAATTATTGATGAGTTAAAACATAAAATTGTATCTAATGACCCATCTGCAATCCGAGATGTTTTGATTCAATTAGGTTGGACACCTTTTTTCAAAAAAAGAAGACCATCTCCTTTTGAAGAGGCTTCAAAACTTGTTTGGTATTTAGAAAACGTTTTTTTTCATGTCTCCTCTAATTTATTAAAAAACCTTAAAGAACAAATGGGTAGTAATTTTATTCCACCCAAGTCAATAAGCATAGGGTTTTGGCCTGGAGGGGACAGGGATGGAAACCCTTATGTTACAAATGAAATAACAATTAAAGTTGCAAATCTTTTGCGGGACTCTTTAATAAAATTATATATAAATGAGATTCGGGAAGTTAGAAAAAAGATAACTTTTTCTAACCTTTATGAAAAGCTTGAAGAAATTGAGCTGAGCTTAATTAAGCACCTCAACCATTCAAAAGAATATAAACTGGAAAAATTTATAAGAGCATTGATAAACATTAAGAATAAGCTTTTTGCGGAATATAATGGGATTTTTGTAGAGGACATAGAAGGGTTACTCAATTCAATTAATTTATTTGGTTACTTCTTTGCATCTATAGACATAAGGCAAAATAGAAGAGAAATTATAAGATCCTTAAAGTTCGTTCACCTAAGGAATAAAAAACCATTAGAGATGTCAACTCAAGAGCTGCTATCTTTTTCGAAAAAGCTTACGTTTTTAAGCATTAAAGATAAAACTATAAACGATACTCTTAAATCGTTTAAAATGATAAGCGATTTACAAAAAAAGTTTGGTGAATCAATATGCAATCGATATATAGTATCTAATTGTTGTTCTGCAAAAGATATAGCAAGTGTTTTTTTTCTTGCTAAAGGAACGGCATTTAATAAGGAAATTAGTATTGATTTTATTCCTTTATTTGAATCGGTGCAGGATTTAGAGAATGCTGAAGCTATTCTTGAAGAGCTATTTACTGATAAAACCTATTTAAAACATTTAAAGCAGAGAAATAATACACAAACTGTAATGCTTGGATTTTCAGATGGAACAAAAGATGGTGGTTATATTACAGCAAACTGGAAGATTCTTCAGGCAAGAAAAGTAATTATGGCTCTTGGAAAGAGACAGGGTCTTGATATAATATTTTTCGATGGAAGAGGTGGCCCACCAGCAAGAGGAGGAGGCGAAACACATGATTACTATACCTCGCTCAACAAGAATACTATGGGGTCACAGATACAGTTAACAATTCAAGGTCAAACAATTTCAAGCAAGTTTGGAAATCCAACTTCTGCAAAATATAATTTAGAACAGCTCATTTCTTCTGGCTTACATGTGCTAACTAAGAAAAAAGAAAGTGAAAACAAAGATTTTAGTGTTTTAATGGAAGAATTAAGCAAAGTTTCCTTAAAAAAATATATAAAACTTATTGAAAGAAATGATTTCATGGGTTATATGGAAAATGTGACCCCTCTAAATTATTATCAAAAAGCAAATATTTCATCAAGACCGGACAGAAGAGATAAAGGTTCAAGTTCTATCTCTGACTTAAGAGCGATACCTTTTGTTGGAGCGTGGTCTCAGATAAGACAGAATGTTCCGGGTTATTATGGTTTAGGAACTGCAATTAATTCAATTATAGTGAATGGTAAAGAATTATTACTAAAAAAAATGTATCTGGAATATGATTTTTTCCAAGCAATTATTGAAAACTCAATGCAAAGTATGTCAAAAACAGATTTTTCAAAAAGTGCGTTTATAAGAAAAGAAAAAATATATAATCCTGTTTGGCAGGATGTAAGAAATGAATTCGAATTAACAAAAAAAATGGTTCTGAAAATATCAGGTCAAAAATCACTTTTAGAAAAAAAGCCTCAAATTAAATCATCAATTGAACTAAGAGAAAAAGTTGTTTCACCCTTAGTTCTTATACAACAGTATG
>Ga0257106_1001525_pt1 | contig 11286 bp, 7 predicted proteins | sample LP_taG_3_FD_190177 | JGI IMG/M metagenome (GOLD analysis project Ga0257106, IMG submission 190177) | Marine microbial communities from Northeast Subartic Pacific Ocean, Canada - LP_J_2011_P26_10m | ecosystem: Environmental > Aquatic > Marine > Oceanic | place: Canada: Northeast Subartic Pacific...
TCGGAACATGACAACGAAAACATACGTTTGCTCCGAAGAGGGTACGTCGCACAGGTGCGAGTGGATATAGCAATAAGGCACATCTGCTAGATCTGCACTAACTTTCACATATGCTAAACTTACAAATAAGAAAGAGGAGGCCCCGAAAAGTATTAAAGTGTACTTGTATGTGGGGGCGTGTGAGAATCGACTAACTCGTAATCATAGAAGTGATGAAACACGACAATGTATTCGGGTACCTCTCCCATACATCTGATTATTATTATATTTAATAATATGAGGTTCAGCCTGAAAAGACTATGTAATATCCTCATGGCAATAGAGCTAGCTGCTACACGCTTGGTTTGTCATATATATATTAAAGAGATACGAAGGTATATTAATAAAGATATAATATGTAAATAATAAGCAAGTAGTAGTAAAGTTTATTAGGCCTTGCAACCCCATGCATACATGTTTTAATGTATAATATATACGTTTGTTCGTATTAATAAAAATATATATACCATTTATTAAATATATATATATATATATACCTTCATAATTAATAATAATACGACGATTATCTACTTCGTACCTTCGTATCTCATAGAAGAGAGCTTATTAATATTACTCGCTAGCCAGTTCTATAGCTAGTAGCTAGCTAGCTAGCTAGTGGACGCAGAGCAAAAGCAAGTCGACAATGGCATGATATTTGGTTCATTTGACCCGAAACTAAGTGAGTCAACGAAGCTGAGTCCTTTCTTACAGCATCATCTTCATTCCATCTTGCTATAAAAACCCGGTCGCACACTTGATTTATGATACGAAGACTGCAAAAGTCGACCAAAAACATAGTTAATGGAGAGGAAGTGGTGTCGATACAGACCAAAGAACACAGAGTGTAGTCAATGCAGGCTTCATGCAGTCCGCTCGTACGGAATATTTTCGAAATAACATCTCCGCGCAAACATCGTTTCAATTCTGAAACCTGACAGTTGTGAAAAAGTTTCCTTTAGATACCACTCTATGCTCTCGTCTGCAGGTGGATATAGTTGAAGACAATTGGTTAGATGAAAATACGGTGGTCGGTGAACGTAAACACCGTGCACGGCTTATTTTGATGCGTCCGCCACGCACCTTCTCACGCCCAACCTTGGTTCGCCTTGAGTGCATCGTCTCCTTGAACAAAAAGTTTTGGTTTATGTATTTACTGCCCAAGCCCGCTCCAATTCCCCAACCGATCCCGACTCCAAAACCACAACCCCCTCCGATGCCAAGCCCAAGAATGCCTAAATTTCCACCTGCTCGTAAGTTAGACGCGTCGTTACCCTCTCACCGTATGGCATAAAAATAGTTCACGCACCACCGAAGCCCCAACCGACCCCGAAGCCACACCCTAGTCCAAGGCCTGTCCCGGAATAAAATCAGTTCTATATCGGACAGAGTAAGGCGCTCGTGAAGTACCAAAACCAACGCCGCGCCCATTGATATTCCGCTTTGAAAGAGTTGACATAAACTTCTGTAAGATTGAGTCGTGGTTTCACCCGAGTGCAAGAACTTATATAATTGTAAGTTTCGATTCGTAATAACATTAAGTTTCGTCGCTATCGTATCGAATGAAGGTTCGAAGGTAAGTTTCGTATAAAACAAGTATAGTCCAAGGATAAAACGAACGGGTGGTAAACCGCTCCTGCCCCTGGCGAACCCTGCGGCCCACCTATAGTCTACAACTCATGGGCCCTCTGCTACGACGTGCGTCAAAATTGTTGCAGTCGTGCAAACAGACGACTGGGATGGTTGGACTCGAGGTCTTGCCCAGCGGTAGAGAAACGCTGGAGAAATCGGTTGAGGCAGTACTATCTGCAGTCAAGCTGCGCATCCCTGAAGGCGCTGGCTACAGAAAAGTTCTGGAGGCAACGTATGAGCATAGAATGAGCATCATTCGTGGTTCTGATAATGTTGCTGATATCGAGACGAAAATCGGGAGTGGCCAAATTGAAGAACTAGTCGCTCAAGCGAAGGACGAACTAAACCTCATCCCCCACATGGTTTCCTGGAAGCCCTGGGACTTCAGCCACCAGGTCAAGGTCATCGAAGAGAAAGCCGAATAATCGTAATATTGTTACTGCAAATTTCTGGGCTAATAACGATCCCCTATACGCGTGTTTAAAAAACTTTAACTTGTCCTTCCTACTGGCTCGTATCCAAATAGCTGGTTTGCCGGAAATTCTCATGACAACAGCCTTTTGAAGTCCATAAAAAGTTGGAGAACATATATAGAGAATGCACATCATATATTGTACATGCAAATATCCTTTCCAAACTAGTTTGATATTCTTGATGTGAATTGCTGCTTGCTGACTAATTCTTCCATGATGTTATTACCCTCGCCTGCTTCGCGTTTCTTCTCAGTACCTTCGAAGGTAACACTGCGAAATGTGTTCAATCTTTACCTGAAGTCTGACGAGGAATTCTCACGATAGCTTTTACCATCGCCACGTCTGTCGCGTTTGTGCAGCAACATAACTTAACACGAGGGAGTAGTGCATATTTCTTGCGAAAGGAGCGATGTGAACTTGTTCATATTTCTAATGAAAATAATACGGCCGAATTGATCAACTCATCAGAGCTAGCTCAGACAATACCGCGACAACTTTATCTGGAAAGTGGTCAGTAAAGAATGTCTCGTTCACCAGCAGACCTTGGAACATAAGCTCCTGTGCGGAAATCCAACGGGCTTCGTACATGTCACGGATGCTTGCCGTTGGACTTCTCTTCCCAGAAGACTTTCTTCTGAGGTGTAACAGCCTTCCAGGTGGGTACAGTGGTGCAGCCATTAGTGGGCGTTCATCTATCTGCTTCACGTGAAACTGCTCAAAGTCCCTCCGAAGAATCGTTGCTTCATGCGCCTCGCAACCGGGCTCAAGCAAGAGGTCCGATTCTTCAACAGAATCGGGCGCACAAGTCATACGCATCAAAAGGGAAAATTTGTTCAATTTACACCTTACAAGAGCATCGACCAGGTCTCGTCTAAGCTTCAGAAGACACGGTCCTGAAAGTCGCGTTATAATATCACAACCATGCGTGATGCTCACGGTCCATTCTCGGCATGATGCTGCAAGTTCTGCGGAAAGTAACCCGCCAGGAGGTTCGATTCCCCATACGCGTATGTTTTGAAATACCCTGCGGAGATGTAGAGCAAGCACAGTTGCAACACCGGCTCCGAGTGAATGACCGCAAAGAACCAGTGTCCAGCTCTCTCGTTCAGTTTGCGTTTCTCCAACAAGGTATGGTGCAGACTTGGAAAGGGTTGAATCGTCCATTTTGCAGTTGTTGCCGAAGAAAACTTTGTGAAGAATCTGATGCCGGTTGAGATCAGAAAGAATGTAGTTTGTTGCCGTAACAACACCAGCGTGACAGTGAAGCTGAGCCCCGGATAGATGCGGCATATTGATGGCATCTGCGTTGAGCAGAACGGGTTTATACATGCTGTCTGTGATGCAATCTTGAACTGACATGGTACCGCGCACAGAGAGGACAATTGCACGGCGTGCCACATCTCTTGCGATAAAATATGGCTGTTCACCGATTCATACAGTAGGGAGCACCACGCAGTGAAGTAACCGATAAGCAAGCTTCTGGCATTCGGATTATCTTGAAGTTTCGAATCTTGATCGCAGACATGAGGAAGAAAGTAGTTTTCAATAACAGACAATTACAACTCACCCATTTGTGAAAGAGACATAATAGAGATCTTCTGCCCGTATCCCTGCGCAAGTCTTCAGAGCAGCTTTATCAAGCGTCTCTGTAGCTCGAGGTTCGCCACGAAAAAAACGGGGGAAACGATCTGTGCGACACGTACACGGGAAACAGTGCTGTGCCCCTTCACAAGAAAAAGCCATTGCCAAACCACCTCTTGGATTTGCCCATGTGTACAGCAACCAACCGTATGATGCCAGTGCCCATCGGGCATAGTGTGCACCTTCTGCAAGCAGGTTTCCGAACTCGCCATTAATGTGTGTATCTGCAAAATTGGCATTAAGGATACGTAAATTCCGGAAAAAAAGGGGATCAAACTGGTCACTCTTAGAGAACTAGTTCAAAACCTGCCGTGACAAGGACTTTTACTTACTTTCATTTTGACGTCCTCCTTCTGCAATGTGTCCACCTTCTCCAGCGCTATGACCAAGTGGTTCGCTCTCAAGGATTCTGCGATGCTGCAGTGCGAGCAATACAAGCCCAGCTGCTATATCACTCGGTACAAGGTCAGCGCCCTGAAAAACTTCGCCAAAACAGGTGGCAATGTGTGATAAGGAACCTTCTTTTTCCCTCGCATGTTTCCCGGACCTGGACATGCAAAGACATACTGCCAGAAAAGAAAAAAGTCTATTCCACTTCTCTTCTGATGGAAGATGTGCGAAGACGTTAAATATAAGTGCGACACCAAGAAAGTTACAAGCGATAATAAAATAGTTGCCAACAATGACAACTTCAATTGCTGTGTGCACGTGGTTCCGAACGTAGCAAGATTTTCCAATGTGGTAGTCTAAAAATGTGCCAAGTATAGTAAACGATACATCTGCAATCGTCACCATGAAGTGAAGATACAGAAAGGTGGCCACATGGCGCCTTTTCGCAGGTTGGAGAATCGTCCCTTTTAGTGCGTGCCTCAGGATAAGGCCCTCCAGGCATATGCAAAGAAAAAAACATACGAAAGTGCCGAAAAGCCAAGTTAACGCCACTTTGCCAACAGGGCAGTGACTTTCGAGACCTTGGTGAGCGCCTGGTTTCGAATATCTTCAGGACAGCGCAGCATCAAGGAACGAGAGAACGGTTGACTCACGTTCGTAAACAAACAAGACGACCGCACACCTGCGAAAAAGAAATATCTTGTACGACGCTTAGAAAGTAAGGAAATCGTCATACCAGCTCGCGTGCACCATCATCAAGCCCATCATGGGGACCGGAAGGTCGTCCGTGGCTACCAGCCAGGACCGACCAAATATATTGAGGGCTGGCATGATAACTAAGATTCAGTTTTCCTTCGCGTATTTTATTGGTCGACGATGCGCCACTACGTTCATAGCATCATTTACGTTGAGGTAAGTCACTTCATTTCCGTAACCATGCCGAATGGCCGACGATTCTGTGCCGAAGACAAGTAACATGGGGGCGAAGAAGTGAAGTACGCATTGTTTTATCGTCCTGTTTACTCACAAAACAGTTTTAAAGTTGCCATCGTAAGATTATGTACCATATATACATATATATATTTAGATATATATATTATATCATATGTAATAATTTAATTATAATATCATATCATATTAAATAATAATAATGTGGAGTTTTTCTCATCAGGCGAATTGTACTTTTTTTTTTTCTTCGTCTCGTGACTGATGATTCGACGGTCAATCGGCAGATCAATCTCAGCCAATGAAAATTGGGGAAATTTCTGCTTCGAGAGAAAGTTTGGATCACATTGTCTGACCGTCGTTGCACGAACTTGGCTGGAAGTATATTTCGAATATGGCGCTCGTTGCTCCTACCTTGCCGATGCGCATTCAACCTACATTCCGAAGGTAAACACCTCATCTCATGCCCGCAATGTTTCGGCTTTGTTGCTTTCGTTGTACACTGGTTTCCGGGATCCGAAATTGCGGAGCTGAGAACGCTTTGCGAGGAACGTATCCCAACGTATCGTCAGCCTGCTGCAACGCACACTCACTTATTTTGTTTGGAAATACATTCGCCAGCTTTGGTGAATATATTTTCAGACAGGGGTTAAACTTTCGTTTCGAAATCAACGCACGCTCCCTTCCACGGCTGTTGGTCTGGTACCTGTACCTGTTGGGTCTTGACTTGTTTTTCCCTCCACAGTAATACTCTGAACGCCTTCTTACAGCATAACATTAAACAAGCTAACCGGCTCGTCTTTTCTTCGTACAGCAAAGTGCACAAGTCCCTGTCGGTTAAGAGTTCAGGTTGCGCTGTCCCATACAAGCGCAGCAGCGCAAGCGCATTTTCAGATGTCCAGCTGACAATTTCTGGTTGCAATGCCCTCGCATTGGCGCTCGGCCGGTTTGTTTTCCTTCCCGCAATCCGCGACAAGGTAAGAAGTCGCCAGCATCGTCATTTTTATCAACAACAATATATCGAGGAATTGCTTATGAAAAACTGCTGGATTCTCGCTTGTTGACTTTTTTTCCAATTCAGACGTCTGCACAGGGACCAGGTGTACAAAATGGCGAGTCGCACTTTGCTGCGGGCGACTCTCGCGCCGAGGAGGCCGCATCCGTTTTCGCCACCAATGACCCTGCTGGATTCACAATTGTTGACCTCCTCATGTGGGGTTCTGTTGGCCATGCTCTAGGTTATTCGGCTCTCGCCTCTCAGTCCTTTGTGGAACTCTTGAAGTGAAGCATTCTTTGAATCCATAGATGTATTCTCTCCTCGCATTGTCTCGCCCCATGGGCTCAATTCAGGTCAATGTACTTTGCCGATATCGTACTTTACATTCGGTGGTATCAAACAGCTGTTTTTCAATGAGGTCCGTTCACAGTGTCAAGTGAAATAGAGGCAAAACATTATTGCGAGGACGGATAAAACGACCGCTTTACTTTATTTATTTATTATGAATAAAAGTTAAGATTATATTAATATATAAGTTATTATTATGACAATAACGGAAATGAAAATATATAATAATAATACATGCATGCATACATACATGTTGTAATATATAGATGAATTTACAAGCTAATAATAAGTATATTAATAATGTTTCAAATAAATAAAGTATAGATATATGTTTTCAAGTATATATATATCATAGATAATATACACATATATTATATATTATGATGATTATATTATATTAAATATTATTACGTACTGTAACGAATAGGAACGTGCGGTATATATGTACACACCTAGCTACGAACATGAAAACTTGAGTGAGTTTGTCGAGCAAGCAAGCACAATTAATTTCGATATTTCGCGAACGTCGTAACTGTGGGAGACTTTGCGGTCGCTGCTGCCGCCAGCTTGGTGTCTCACTGGAAGATATCCTAATTAACGCGAAGGTGTATCAGATCGGCGGGAAAACGTTCCTTTTTATCGGATATGGGCAGGAACTCTGTATTGGGGGTGAGTTCCCTGAAGCACAAAGATTCACGTACTTTGACGAACGTACGGCAAGCGTTTCCAAACGAGAAACACCAAGAACTTAAACGAGAGACTGCTTTTTTGTGCCCAATCGATTTCAAGAATGAAATCCCCCCGGTGCCATTCGAATGGAAGCTCTTGCACGAGCTTGAGGGACAAATCGCCAACCCGCACAATAAAAAAGTCACCTCTGATCAGTATGGACTCAAAAGGGACTTCACCGCGCTTTCGGCAGATCTGGGCATTACCCTGAACCAAATCCTGCCGAACACACATCGAGTGACAGATCCTGCCTCCCTCTTGCATTCTGCGGATGCATCTCTTGTATCAATGAAATGCGGCACATATATTGCGAATGGAGATACGTTAAGCAGCAAGGTGAAGAAGCCTGACCTTTCAAAGGCCCTCTGGCTCATGAATACCCAATACATTTCATCTATGGCTCTGCCTGAGCATCTTGGCCGAAGTGAGAAAGACTGGGCAAAAGTGCGGAAAGGCGACGCAAATGAAGGCCTTTACGGAGCAAAACCTCGCAGAATTCAGCTTGCATCAATCAAGCAGTCTTTTGAGGCTGCCATCGACGCGCCAATTCATGACAAGCATCCCCAATTATTCGCCACCAATATTTTGCCAGTCCTTCCTGACTTCTCCAGATATGAGCGCTCACACATTCATGTCACCTATGATGAAGATCCCGACGTCGATAACTGTAAGACCTTCGATGCTAGTAGTATCAAAGTTGAAGATTCTTTAGCAAAACCATACTCGGTTGCTGGCGTTGGTCCTGAGGCCCATACGGAGAAGTTCGTTACAATGTTTATTCCTAGCAACTCCACGATGTCGGATGCCGATACGACTCCTAAAGACTATCAGTCGTGTCGCGATTATCAGTATAGCTTGCAACATGACCCTGCCAGTGCTTTGAGGACACTTTGTCTTTTCACTGATGAAAAAGTGAGTACAGTGAAATACGTAGATGTGAAATCAAAGCTGGTCCTGCGTAAGAGAAGCAAGCGTGCAAACGAGGACTCGACGGGTCTAGAGTTACGGCCAGGCGGGATCAAAGTCAAACGGACCTCATCAAGTTCAGATAACATGCCAGGGCAGCTAAAGATTTGAAACGCAGCTGTCATTGCCTACAAATAACAGAGCAGAGTGGTCCATCAGGCACCATTGCTCTTCTGCGCTAGAGCACGCGTGCTTCGCAAGTATGGTGAGAGGGTTGATCATATTGATCTGTTCTTTTTGTAAATGATGGAAACCACAAAAAGAACAATTCTCGTGTGTTCGATAGGTAATACTGCGCTTGGGTCTTCTCAGTTTAGTAGAGGGTGACTTTTCCACAAAGATTAAACATCACACAACTCTTCATGACAAAGTAAGTATCGATGCTACTACATTCACTGGCGAAATACAGCGTCGACGAAATTAGTTGCTTCACTCGTCCTGCATGACTCCAAAAAGGGGCTCTGCCTGCTCTACTTGCTCAGAAAGTCCCTTGCTATCCGCATAGTTGTTCAGGTTTTCCTGTGTGGGCATCTGATTGCCAAGCAGAATCGTCAATGACCGCAAGATAGGTCTAAGCGCGGAATCAATACCGAACATGGCCGCTGGGCTCAGGTCAGACTGTCCAACTGCCTCTTCTGCACGCTGCTGAACGCAAAGGTTTCGAAGCTCGCCTGCGCGAACGTCATTTCCTTGTTTTTCTTCCATTAAGGCCCATGTGAGCCATGTCATCTCACTGGTGGGATCCGCCCTTATACCACACTTGTAAAGCTGACGCGCCAATGCGATATTTCCTTCCCGTTCCTCTAAAACTCCCCAAGCATGAAATAATTTGCTTGCATTTTCACTGCGAGGTGATACCCATACACCTCGCTGGAGGAGTTCCCTAGCATAGTCAATGTTACCGACTTTCCACTCCGCGAGCGCCCAAGCTTGCCAGTTTGCCTGATGAAGTGGATCAAGTTTGGTTCCTTGCTCAAATAAAATTCTTGCCATCGTTATGTTTCCCTCTGACGCTTCCAAACGGGCCAACGCCTGCAAGAGGGGAGGGTCCCCCGGATTTAACTTGCATCCTCTGGTCAACAAACTTCTCGCGCGATCAACAAAACCTTGCGTAGCTTCATAAACTGCCCATGAAAGCCAAACGTAACGATTGTTTGGATCTACCATCAGACCACACTGGAAGAGTTTTCTGGCTTGATCACTATTTCCTTCCCGAGACTCTAAAATTGCCCAAGCTTGCCAAAGGGCAGCTGACCGAGCCCCCGCTTCTGTTTTTGTACCCTCCTTGAAGTGTTCGCGAGCTTCTTGAGTCCGTCCGCGCTCCATGGCCATGACTCCGAGTGATTGGTACAAATGAGGGCTGGCACGAGAAGGAGGCACCATCCGCATTCCCTTCACAAACAAGTCTCTTGCTCGCTGATAGTTTCCCTGTGATTTCTCAAATATGCCCCACGCATGCCAAGCAGCTGCGTGTGTTTTGTCCGCTGCCGTCGCGGCGTCATATAACTGTCTAGCCTTACTGATGTTTCCTTCTTCAGCTTCAAGAGTTCCCCAGGCTTGCCAAATATACGGATTGTCACCCCCAGTGGCGTCACATCCATCCTGATAGCACTGACGAGCAGCGTCATATTCACCTAGCTGCCTAAGAACTTGACCAATACCAACATATGCGCGTCCATCACGGGGGTCCAAAAGTTTTGCCCGCTGATATACGCGCAATGAATCAAGCCGGAATCTCATACGCTCATCTTTGTTTCTGAGTTTGAGTGCATTGTTCCTCATTTTCGCTGCCTGATGTATGAGGATGTCTTGATTAATTTTCAAGGAAGCTTTCTTGGCTTCAAAAGAGGCGGAGATCGAACTCTGATCCGTTCCGTGCCTCGAACCATCACGAAGAGCAAGGATCTGCTCATTCTCACTATTATGTTGTGCACTAACAAAAACGTTACCCTGTCCCGTTGAACTGGCAGCAACTTGATGACGTACGCCAGTTGTTCCTCTTCTATCGTAGCCGGGCGAGTACGGTCTGACTTTATTTGCCGCGTGACAAACATCGAGCCGTATTTGTATAGGATTCGATATGTAAGAGATAGCAGTTGTCAGTCCCTGGTACCGAATGTATGAGCGCTTTCTCGGTCGATTCATATGAGGAAAAAATCTGCAGTTTCGTGCAAAGGTCGCCGGACGTGTCTGAAAATATCTATTCGTAAGGTCGTAGGGAGAAGAGACACCATAATGTGAGAGACCCTGGCCGCCGGTGACCATCAGATTGCGACAAGAACGAAGCCAAAGTTAAACCCTTCGATTCAAGGGGTTGCGCTCGTTCGTTATTTGAAACTGCGGGCCTTCCAAGCAAAGATAATATCTCGATCTTCTCGCACTGAATTTCCTGAACATGCCACGCACACACACATAAAAATGCATGTGTAAAATAATACGAAGGTACCTTCGAAGGTCTGTATTTTACGAATGAAGGTAAATATATATAATAGATACCTTCGTAGCAAATAGAGTACCTTCGTTCAGAACAAATACCTTCGAAGATATATATTAATATATTGATAAGCGAACCACAGCAAATCAGTCACTCGTTCGCCACAGGAATCATATATAAGATCGATCTTACTTATATTAATATAATCATAGAAACACATCGGAATTATATGGAATTATGATTCCTGTGGAATATGGAATTATAATGAATTATATATATATAAGATCATCATTATCATATATATGATTCCTGTGGATCCAACCGATGACCACAATGGCTTTCAGGTCTCAACTTACGAAAACTCGATATATGCTGCGTAATCTAATTAGACGAAACTACATCCCATACATGTAATAAACATGAAACGATTTATTTATGTTGGCGTCACCACAAGGACCAAACTTTACTTGTGACTGCGACAATAAATAAAATACGAACGAAACTTATTACGTACGTGACCGATTTCGCGAGTCAATGAAGAAAACTCGCCAAAAACCTGCCGTAGGATTTTTCGGCCAAAGTGGTTTTTGAGAAAATCTTTGTTGTCATTTGATGTCAGGGCTTCGGCCGCGTTCGCGCGACGAATGCTTCGCGCCATGATAATTAAATTTCGTCCCGCGAGTCTCAATCGACGC
>Ga0257106_1001527_pt1 | contig 11269 bp, 4 predicted proteins | sample LP_taG_3_FD_190177 | JGI IMG/M metagenome (GOLD analysis project Ga0257106, IMG submission 190177) | Marine microbial communities from Northeast Subartic Pacific Ocean, Canada - LP_J_2011_P26_10m | ecosystem: Environmental > Aquatic > Marine > Oceanic | place: Canada: Northeast Subartic Pacific...
GTTTTTCACGAAAGTCAATGGTCCCTGGCCACTTCAGTGGCATAAAAATGGCGAGCCAATTCTTGGAGCGATTCAAGCATCATACAAAACTGATCCGATTACCGCTGAAAATGCTGGTGATGAATACTCCGTGGAAATCGTGGGATGCGAAATGAGTGAGCCGGTCAAGGCCGTGATTTTTCAACCAAATTCGCAACCAGTTAGTATCGGGATCAACTTCGTTGGTGCTGGTGCCAATGGCGCTCCTACGAGTGTGGAGGCCGCTGACGTTGGTGGTGTCTCGCTTCAGGCTTATTGGAACAACTTACCGCCCGAGGATGCTGGTGTAGCTAGCGGACTCCAAGACAACCTTTTGAATAGCAGAAACGAAGACTCGGGAGTCACGGTAGAATGGATCTCCGGGAACACTTGGGGTGCCGGAACAGGAACGAGTAATACAGATGCGAAATTGCTTAACGGCTTGATTGAAGGGGGAGATAGTGAGGACACTCCTTCGACGATCACCTTCACCAACGTGCCCGATGGAACTTATTCCATGCTCGTTTATTCCGTTGCGCGGCCACTTGAATTTCCTAGCGTAGATTTTGAACAAGTTGAATCGAGCCAGAAAATTTTCATGACCGAGGAAAATGCGGACGCCTATAATTCGGAACCGGGCTACCGGCAGGTTACAAGTATTGATAGCGAGAATCGTGGCACCGGCAACTACGTCCGCTTCGATGACATTATCCCTGCGGAAGGCACTGTTACCCTAAATTTTTGGGATCTTGGCGATGGAGCGGCCAACTCCACAATTAACGCTTTACAATTGATTGAGGGATTCAGCCAAGAACTTAAGATTACTAGTATTGATATTGATCCAGTTAGTCGGAACATCACGATCACCTGGAATTCGAGGGAAACTGGTCGATACATCATAGAGCGTTCAACCGATTTGCTGAACTGGGACGAATTAGATGATAGCTACCCAGCCAACGGCGATTCGACGTCGTATATTGATGCTGGAGTGTTCGGAGATCTCAATAAAGTCTTCTACCGGGTGACCGAGGAATGATCGGACTGCAAATATTTATTGTCGCTAAAGAAAATCCCAAAGGGATTTAAGATCAAAACTCTGGACTTACAGTCCGGAGTTTTTTTGTAAACAGCGATCGTGTCCCGAAAAGACATCGTAAGAATTCAGAGTGGCTGAAGACGTCTTGGGATTAAAATGAATTGGTGAGAAGGGTCTAGGAGTGTCCCGGTTACCAGCCTTCAGGATGGTGGGATTTGTGGTATTTTTAGAATTGGTATTGAGTCTTCTTCTCTGGATTGCATAAGCTGAACTAACAACCTGATGAAAACTCTATCTTCTATCTCACTTAGCTTGGCTCTCTCGCTCGTCGCGATGGCTACTCCGAATTGGCCGACTCAACGTGGACCTCACTTTAATGGAACCGCGGAAAAGGGCATGAAGTTGCCCGCCAAGTTCTCACCTACCGAGAATGTAGCGTGGAAAGCGCAACTTCCGGGCAGTTCGGCTGCCACCCCGGTCGTATGGGGAGACTATGTCTTTGTGACCGCGGCTGATCATGAGAAGGGGGAGCTGCACGCCATCTGTCTGGAGGCTTCCACCGGCAAGCCCCGTTGGTCAAAGGTCGTCTCAAAAGGAAGAGTGCATTTGGACGACCGCAGCGACTTTGCCTCGCCTTCGCCGGTCACCGACGGCAAGCGGGTCGCGTTCTTCTTCGGTAACGGAGACCTGATTGTCTACTCTATGGACGGCGAGGAAGAGTGGCGCAAAAACCTCATTCCCAAAGGGGGTAAATACTTCGCGTTCCAATGGACTTTCTCCACCAGTCCCATTCTCTCGGGCGGTAATCTTATCATGCAGATTTTGCAACGTGATGTTTCGTTTGACTATGGTGGGATGTCACGCGGGCCTGAGGGCGCGACTAAGATTCCGTCCTACCTTGTTGCCTTTAATTTTGCGACCGGAGAGCAGAGTTGGAAGGCTGACCGTCCGGGTGATGCGGTGGCCGAGTCGCTCGAGGCCTTCACCTCGCCGGTTCTCAGTCGGACCGCCGATGACGGTGGAGATCTTCAGCTTCTCGTGGCTGGTGGTGATGCTCTTACCGGTCACGACCCTAAAAATGGAAAGGAACTTTGGCGATGGGGGACTTGGAACCCTACGAAAATCGGACACTGGCGACTGGTGCCTTCTCCGGTTTCCGGAAGTGGCGTTGCCTTAGTTTGTGCTCCCAAAAAGAGCCCGGTCTATGCTGTCGATATGAAGACTGGAAAGCTGCTGTGGAAGAGCGAGGAACCCGAAGTGTCTTCGGATGTTTGTACTCCGCTCTACCACGATGGTCACTTCTACGTCCTCAATGGGGAGTATAAGGACAAACGAATTTCCTGTATTGAGCCAAGGAGCGGCAAAGTGCTTTGGACAGGTGCGATTGGAACAAGGGCCAAAATCGAGGCTTCACCAACCCTCGGCGATGGTAAAATCTATTTCCAAGACCACAACGGACAGGTGTTTGTTGTGGCGGCGGATCCCAAGAAGTTTTCCCTCCTGCACCAAGTTCAATTTGGCGATCGCACCGTGCGCGACCAACGTTGCAGTCTTGCCTTGGCGAACAATCGGGTCTTTCTCCGCAGCCAGAAGACGCTCTTTTGCTTTGGGGAGTAACCTGCTAGCAATTTGCTTTTGGCGGGAAAGCGTTGAGGTCGCATTTAGGCTGCAGCGGAGGGCCGTGATCATTAATCAGGGATATTTTTAAGCTGCGGCTAGTTCAACACTATGTCTACACCCCGCCTTTAATATCGCTAGAGTTTTGGGACCGCGTAACCAAGAGACCACAGTACAGCGTTGCGGTAGAGTCGTTGGACGTTGGGATCTTCAAAGCTCTTACGGGCCCCGATGGTGGTTGCGAGAGCACGGCGATTAGGGTTACTTTCGATCGTCCAAACTATCGGGTGGGGACTGCCACTGATACGTCGTTGGTCTTCAGCTGAGAGGACCATAGCGTGGTTGTGTCCACCGACTTTTTTGAAGGTAGCGCGTTGGCGACCTCTGAGAGCTTGCCCTATCATGAGAGGTCTACACTCGATGTCTAGGGGGTTGACCGCGTAGTGAAAATCAGGGGTCCAGAAGCGGGGGTCAATACCTGTCATGACGGGGTGCTTTGCCGACATGACATAGTTGACTTGGCTAGATTCGTGACCGTGGTGGCCGCGGTAGGGCGTTCCAAAGTGACGAGCTGGGAACGCTCGGTTTTCAGCCACCATTTTAGAATTCTTGGGGAAATCAAAAAGATGGGTAGTTGTGCGCACGGCGATGAAGGGTTTGTGAGAAAGATACTGATCAAGTGCTTTGTATTGGGATTCTTCGAGATTTACAAAACGCAGCGAGAGAATCAGAAGATCGGCCTTGGGTAGGTGCTTGGAGAGATCCGGGAAGCGGTGAGGACTCTCTCTGCGGTTTATTTCAAGATGAGTGATCTTGAGTTGGTGATCTTTTTCTAGCTTTTTCCCGAGTTCGGTCAGGGACGAACGCGTTCCATATTCGGGTTCGCCAGTGAGAATGAGCACGTGATTTTTAGCTTTATTAGAAGATAATAAGGCCTTGGGTTCATCGACAATCATCGTTCCGTGCATGATGCGCCAGTGTCCGGGGACAGTGCAGAGAAAGGGATAGGAACCTGGCTTCTTGGGAGTGATAAAGCGGAGCACCACCTCCTGATGGGCATTTGCCATCGGGGTGGCATGCAGAACTTCGGGAAGATCGGGAATCCAATCACGCTCTATCGCTTTTGGGTCGGTAAGGATATTGTCAATGCTGCGTCCAACTTTTTCCAGCGAATCGGGAGCGCAAAGGACGAGGTTGTGCTGAATGACATCAGGATTATCTAAACGGAGTTCGACTGGTGTATTCGCCGTAACTCGGAAGGAATTTTGATTGAAACGAAGTTGATCGGGAACAGTGGCGAGCTCTACCGGCATCAATTGGAGAGAGCGAATTTGAGCAACAGTATCGGGAGCTTTGCGGATGGTGGCGATTATGGTGAGGAGTTTGGAAGCGAGCTCGAAAGAAGCAGAGCCACGTTTCTCCACGGGTGTTGCCTTAAGGATGGGAAGATGAGTGTCTAATAGAGCAGCAGCTCCTTCGGCGGGCCAGGTCTCTTGGGGACGCGTCAGAATTGCCTCGGCTGCCGCTGCAGTGAGAGTTGGATTTACGACATGTTTGGCAAGGGCAGTGAAGATCTTATCATCATTTCCAGGGATATGGCCGAGTGAGAAGAGGGCGGCATCTTGCGCAGCCCCAGAAAAAGAAAGGGCCTTTTGAGCGGGTTCTAAATAAGAGATTTTGAGTTCGGGCGAATTGATTCGAGCGATGGATCGGAGGGCATCGGGATCGAGAGGGATAGAAGTGAGGTGACCAGATCGAAGCTGTCCAGCGAAGGCGGCTTGCCGGATGGTGGAGTTCTTCAATTTCAGCAAGGAGCTGAGCACGCCATTGGAGGAGACTTTGGTGGAGTCTAGGACTGCGAGCCAATCCACGAGGGCGGGACCTTCTTCTCCTTCGAGCTGTTCGATAATCTCTACCAATATTTGCTCCTTTGTTCTGGAACTTTCCTCGGCAAGATGATCTAGGGCTTTCATCCGAAGCTCGAGATCTAGTTTGGGTCGGCGAATGAGAGCCCTCAGAACGCGTTTGCTGAGTGGGAGTGCTGCGAGTTTCTCTGGCGGGATCGCCATGGGATGATTTTCGAGAGCGGGTGCCAGGGCTTTCCGAGCATTGGTAATGGCAAATTTAAGGTATTTGTCTTGGGGATGTTCGCTTACTTGTTCGAGTACTCCGACCGCGATAGAGGGATCAGCCCAGGTGGAAGAGACAACGGTTTCAAGGCGGACCTTGGGATGCTTGTCGTTTGCAAGCCGGAGGAAATGGTTGTGAGCGCCAGGAAGATTTTCAGACCATTGACGGAGAAGGTGTGCGGCGGCCGCCCGGGCGTGATAATCGCGGTGAGTGGAAATTTGTTGGAAGAGCTCCGCATTGATCCAACCCCGTTGTTGATGGAGCCATAGCGCTTCAGTCAGATGGTGAGCATAGTCAACATCCGATGGATCGAGCGAGGTTAACCATTTTTTGAGAGCTGGCTTTAGGGTTTTGTCCGGCAGATTCCAAAGGGCGCGTCGAGCACGGTAGCGGTTGCGGTCTTCGTAGGCTTTGAGCAAATCGAGCAGTTCTTCTACACTGGCACCTACGATCTTGGCTGGTGAGTCCAGCGGGCGATCTTTCCAGGTAACCCGCCAGATACGCCCTTTGCTCGAGTCCCGCCTTTCGTCGCGAAGGGAATACTGCATATGACCGAGTACTGGATTGTACCAATCGGCTACGTATAGAGCGCCATCGGGACCGAGCTGAAGATCGACTGGGATACACGCTTTATTGTGCGCTTCGAAGACCTTACCGAGACGTTTGTGATCGTAGGTCGTGCCGTTCTCGGTCCAATCATGAAGAAGAACGCCCTGAAATTTTTTGTATTGGTTGGTAAATACTTTTCCCTGGAACTCGTCGGGCCAGTGCCTGCTCGAGATGAACTCCTGACCACAGTTACGAGTATCGGAGTTTCCGTAATTGGCATTTGCGACATTGCCGGACTCGGGTTGGTTAATAAGCGAAGCATTATTGTGACGAGCGACATAGAGATGTTCTCCCCATCGATTGATGGCATATCCCCAAGGATTTCCTCCGGGAGGGAGGCGGGAAACAATCTCTAGGCGATGGGTTCGCGGGTCAAAGCGGTAGATCGCATTGTCCTTACTGCGGCGAGGTCCGTAGATGGTCTCCACTTGAGTATGATGGAACACGCTCTCTTGCATGTAGAGCCCTCCGCCTGGTCCCCAGACAAAGTTGTGGATAGCGTGGTGGCAATCTTCGCTGCCAAAGCCATGCAAGAGGATGGTCTCTTGATCTGCCTTACCGTCGCCGTCGGTATCCCGGAGGAAAACAAGATTAGGCTCCTGCGAAAGGTAGATCCCGCCCTTACCAAACTCGAAGCCAAGTGGGAGGTAAAGATTCTCGGCAAAGACGGTGCGTTTGTCGGCTTTACCGTCTTGATCTGTGTCTTCAAGAATAAGAATCTGGTCGTTGGTTTTGACGCCAGGAAGCGCGTGCGGATAGGAAGGCATGGTCGCGACCCAAAGACGTCCAGCGGAATCAAATTTGAGAGCAACTGGATTTCGAAGCTCCGGAAATTCTTCCTCGGAGGCGAAGAGTTCGACCTGAAACCCCTCGGCAATCTCGAACTTGGCTCGTTCTTTCACCGGAGAAAGTACAGGAGATATGCCTCCTCGTTGGCCTGGGCGAGTTGTAGGAATCTCGACAGTGGAAGAATCATCGATCTCAGCGGGAAGCTTGTCGCCGCGAGCTGCGCTCCAGACCCGCTGGTCCCGAAGACTGGTCATCTGGAGAAGCTTGTTTCGTTCGAGAGGAAAGTTGACTGTGCCGTATGGGTTTTTGCGGTCTCCGTGAATATAGAAGCTATTCACGGTTCGATACCAATCAAAGAAAGTATCATTTTTTTCCAACACCTCGGTTCGAATCGCTTCAAGAGGCGCTCCATCAGGTAGAGGCGCGAAGAGCTTATCCGAAAGAATAGTAGGGGCCAATTTTAAGTAACCTTCTGCTGTGAGGTGGATGCCATTGATCGTGTGCTTTTTCTCCTCATCTTGTTGGTAAATTGCTCTAGAGGCGGAGTAAAGATCGACGCACGGGATCCCGAGCGAATCTGCAACACGCTGCATTGTATTCGTGTAGAGTAAAAGTAGGCGATTTCTTTTAGGGGTATCCGGGACAGTGGTGCCCTCACAGGCAATTGGCGAATAGAGTATAATCTTAGGAGTAGACTCCCCATTGTAATTCCTGCTCTGCATCCCCCCGAGAAAACTTGCAAGATTGGCTTCGAACCGAGCAATCCCCTCATCTTCCCCATAATCCCAAGTCTCATTGAAGCCGTAGCAGACCAGAATGACATCAGCTTTTACTTCGGAGAGATAGTGATGAACATCGCCAAAATCTTTGGGTCGAGGGCGCAAGCTAATGGTATCGGCTGACCAGGCTAGGTTACGAACGACAAGGTTGTGCTCTGGGTAGCGCGCGTGCAGTCGACTTTCGATCTCACCGAAATACTGCATTCGCTCGGCAAAGGTGTTGCCGATCCAGACAACATGATCGCCTTGTTGGAGTTCGAGTGACGCAGCCTCGGTGGTGCTTGCTGAGAAGAAAGAAAAAAGAATGACTGCAAGCGCTGCCGCGAGACTGGATCGAGGAGAGGGCGGCGGTGGGGACATATCAGTTGGGGCGGAAGGGTTAGCTTACCCCGATCTACTAGCGTCTGCAACCGAAGACTCCGCTCGATTTGACTGCTAGGAATTTGATTTTGGCGGTAGGGCCTTGATGTCGCCTTTGCTGATTCGTGCCCGCGCGGGCACATCGGTTTTGTCATGTCCGGAATTCCGCGTCGCTGGCCTTGCCAGAACATCCATAGCGGCATTTGTTGGGGATTTGCCAGCATCATTTCTATACTAAAATGCAGAAGTAATAGACAGTTCCAAATTCTCCCGTAACGCCCAAGGAATTATTCATGCCATCCTTTCGATACTCCGTGTTGTTGTCCGTTTTGATCGTGGGTCCATACTTCACCATGGCTCAAGATCAGATTATTTCGTCGAATGCCAAACTGGGAAAACTGTTCGAAGGAATCATGCTGATCAAAGGATTCTGTGTGGCTCCGGACGGGGTGGTCTATTTCAGCGATATCACGTTTTCACATCAGGCTGTAACCGAAACCGGTGAAATCCACGCCGGGCATTTCTGGAAGTTCAATCCAAAAACGGGGAAGACATTCACCTTTCGTTCACCAAGCGGAATGTCCAACGGAATCAAATTTGATGCGAACGGTGATATCCTTGTCTGCGAAGGGGCCGACTACGGCGGGCGACGTGTCATCCGCACGGATGCGAGTCATATCGTCGCGGCCATGTATGAAGGCCGAAGATTGAACACACCAAACGACGCCACGTTCGATGAGAAAGGGCGAATGGGAACAATTGAATTTTCTATCAACGATTCATTAAATCTGGAAGTCCTGCACGCCGGAGTCGAGGTGCAATCCACACTCGTATTTCTCGCCGTTAAATCGCGTCTCTTCCGCCGTCTCACCCTTTTCCAAGGGCTTGGTGGAATGCCAATCTCCCATGGACACGTAACCTTGGTCTGCCAGCGGATGCGGCGGCAGATTATGACGCGTCATGTATTCCTCCACCTGATCGTCATTCCACTCGAGAATAGGATAAATTTTTGTGGTACGTGATTGTTGCTCGACCACACCGCGTTGCGCTCTCGTCTTGGAATGGGAACGCCGCAAACCACTGATCCAGATATCACCGCCCAACTCCTGCAAGGCACGGCTCATGGGCTCAATCTTGTTGATCCGACCATATTGCTCCGCCTCCACCTCGCCTTTTTCCCAAAGACGCCCGAGTAGCGCCTCCTGTCTGGCTGGTGTCATTTGCGCCGAATAGACCGTCGCCTGCATCCCAAGCTGATTCTCCAACGCCTCCGCGTATCGATAAGTCTCCGGAAAAAGATAGCCGGTATCCACAAATACCACCGGCACATCTGGAGCGTGGGTCTTCATCAAATGCAACATCACCGAAGCCTGCAGACCGAAACTTGTCGTCGCGACAACCCGGTCGGTAAAGTTCTCACCCAAATACTTGATCCGGTCTCCCACCGAAAGAGGACTTAACACCTCGGACAATGCTTCAACATCAATCTTTTGGCCCACTTGTTTGCTAGCTTCCATCGTTCTATGCGTTGGCAGACACCGAGGCATCCTCGATGTTCGCATGAAAATCTCGACCCTCCTTGGTCGCCTCCACGTAGCCGGCTCGAATCACAAAATCTCCAAAGCGCTCGCCGTCCTCACGGCTCTTCGCGTAATCCTGAATCACCGGTGTCAGCAGTTCCTTGATCTCCGTTCCCTTGACGTCCTTGCGCCAGAGCTTACTCAACCGATCACCAACGAAGCCGGCTCCGAGGTAGAGGTTATAGCGATCCGGCCCACGTCCCACGAAACCGATCTCCGCGATATACGGCCGGGCACACCCGTTCGGGCAACCGGTCATCCGGATGGTAATCGCATCGCTGCGCAATCCCGATTCGTCCAAAACCTCCTCCAACTGCCCGATCACATCCGGCAAATAGCGCTCAGCTTCCGCCAAGGCCAAGGAGCAGGTAGGTAACGCTACGCAAGAAATCGAATTGAGACGCAGCCCACTGAGCCGCAGCGGATCACTGAGACCATATTTTTCAACCAACTCTTCAATCGCCGTCTTCTGCTCCGGCTTGATCAACGCAAGCGCGACGTTCTGATTCGGAGTCAGACGAAACTCTCCATCCATCAGCTCCGCAATCTCCCGCAATCCAGTCCGGATATTGGCGCCTGGTCGGTCCTGCACGCGTCCACCCGGAAGATACATCACATAGTTCCAGGTCCCGTCCGCATTCTCGTGCCAGCCAAAATCGTCGCCATTGTGGGTAAACTTGAAATCTCGGGTCGGCTCCAGCTTGTAGCCAAGTCGAGACTCCAATTCACCCACGAACCATTCCACGCCACGATCATCGATCGTGTACTTCATCCGGGCGTGTTTCCGCTCTTCCCGATCACCGAAGTCCCGCTGCACCGTCACGACTTTCTCTGCCAAATCCACCACTTTGTTGGTCGGTACAAAGCCGATCACATCAGCCAATCGCGGAAAGGTCTTCTCGTCACCATGAGTCATCCCCATGCCACCGCCAACCGCCACATTGAATCCTTCCAGGCCCTTTGGACCGGAAATCGCAATGAACGATAAATCATGGGCGAAAATATCCACATCGTTACTTGGCGGCACCGCCACCGTAATTTTGAACTTTCGTGGCAAGTAGGTCTTTCCATAGATCGGCTCCTCCACTCCTTCACTCGATTCAACCTTCTCTCCGTCGAGCCAGATTTCGTGATAAGCACCGGTCGCCGGCGTGAGATGAGCACTGAGATCCTCGGACATCTTCAGGACATCCGCATGAAGCTCCGACTTCTCGGGATTCACGTTGCACATCACATTCCGGTTCACGTCGCCACAGGCAGCAATCGTGTCCATCGCGGTATTGTTGATCTCCTTGATCGTCCGCTTCAAATTCGTCTTAATGATCCCGTGCAACTGATAGGCCTGACGAGTGGTCAGCTTGAAGTCGCCGTTCCCGAACTGCTCGCACATCCGGTCCATTTCCAGCCACTGCTGGGCGGTCGAAACACCAGCAGGCACCCGGATCCGGATCATGAAGGAGTATGCCTTCTCCAGCTTGTGCTTCCGACGGGCCGCACGGATATCGCGGTCGTCCTGCTGATAGCTCCCGTGAAACTTGATCAACTGCTGATCGTCAGCGCACAACCCTCCGGTCGACAAATCTCCCAGGCCTTCTGCGATCGTTCCCCGCAAGAAGTTACTCCGGGTCTTGATCCCCTCGTTGGCAGCCAACTTTTTTTCGTCACTCATCGTCTTGGATCGTTATTGCTTTAGTAGACGTCGCGTTGATAGCGTCCGTCCTTTTTTAATTGCTCCACAAATGCTTCAGCATCCTCGCGGCTCTTCCCGCCATGCTCCGAAACAATGTCGAGTAGGGCCTCATGAACATCTCCCGCCATCCTGTTTGCGTCGCCACACACGTAGAAGTAAGCTCCAGACTCCAACCACATGTAGAGATCAGCAGCCTTCTCCCGCATGCGGTCCTGCACATAAATTTTCTCCGGCTGATCCCGTGAAAACGCCACGTCCAATCGGGTCAAAGCGCCACTCTTCATGTGCTCCTGTAGCTCGAGCTGATAGAGGAAATCATACATGTAGTGCTGATCGCCAAAGAACAACCAACTCTTCCCGGCGCTTTCCTGCTCACCTCGCTCTTCGATAAAAGCGCGGAACGGCGCAATTCCTGTTCCCGGCCCCACCATGATCACTGGCGTTTCCGCACTCACCGGCAGACGGAAGCGCTTGTTGGGCTGAATGAACACCGACATGGCATCCCCCTCCGAAACCAAATCAGCAACACAGGTCGAGGCTACCCCCTTCCGAGATTTGCCTTGGCTATCGTAACGCACCGCCGCAATCGTCAGATGAACCTCACCCGGATTGGCATTCGGACTTGAAGCGATCGAGTACAACCGAGGTGGAAGAGGGCGCA
>Ga0257106_1001528_pt1 | contig 11267 bp, 11 predicted proteins | sample LP_taG_3_FD_190177 | JGI IMG/M metagenome (GOLD analysis project Ga0257106, IMG submission 190177) | Marine microbial communities from Northeast Subartic Pacific Ocean, Canada - LP_J_2011_P26_10m | ecosystem: Environmental > Aquatic > Marine > Oceanic | place: Canada: Northeast Subartic Pacific...
GTTAATGGCTGGCAAAATCGACGCAACATTACCTAACGTTAGTGAAGCGGCTAACCAAGTAGCTGATGGAAGTTTTAGAGCGTTAGCGGTAATGGCTGAAGAAAGATTAAAGGATTACCCAAATGTTCCTTCTACATATGAAAAAGGAATTAAAGCTAAATGTTCTACAACTAGAGGGTATGCTGTCTTAGCTTCTACTCCTCAACCTATCATTGACCAAATTTCAAAGGCCATGGTTAAGGCTATGAAGCATGATGTTTTCGCAAGTTACCTTGCCGGAGCTGGATTAACTGTTGAAAGTAGTGTCGCTGGTACAAAAGTTTGGGACAAGCATTTAAAAGCTGAATATCAGATTGCTTCATCTGCACTTAAAGAACTTGGTTTAGTTAAGTAAGACCTATAATTATTCCAAAGGCTTATAAAAAATGAAAAATAAGAAAATTGCACCCAACAATTTGGGTGCATTATTTAATAAAAAAGATACAATTATAGCTTCCTTAATGGTTGCTATAATTGCTTTTTTATGGAGTGTGACAAACGATTTTGAAAAAGTTCCTGACCTTTTTTCAAATAATATACCTCCAGAAATGTTCCCTCAAATTTTATTATTTATTATATTAGGTATGGTTTTAATCATACCATTTGAACATATATTTTTAAAGAAAAGTGGAAAAGATATTGACGGATCAAGAAAAAAACCAGTTGCAAAATCTACAATAGGTACAATGATTATTTTAACTTTAATTGTTATTTTTTCTCAAATTTTAGGAGCAACATTAACCATAATTGCTATAAGCATAGCTCTTCCTATTTATTGGGGTGAAAGAAGATTAAAAGTTTTAATACCTTACATAATAGGATTTCCTTTGTTTGTTATCCTTTTATTTAACATAGTCCTAGGTGTTCATTTTGAACCAGGGTTACTTGATTTTATAATAAATTAATGGGGAAATAGAATTGGAAGATGTTGCAAAAGGCTTAGGGCTATTACTTGAATTCGAAAACATAGCTTTAATTCTAGCTGGTGTTTTAATAGGCGTTTTAGTTGGAGCATTACCTGGATTAAGTTCTCCTATGGCAATTGCTTTGTTAATTCCATTTACAATTTCTTTAGATCCTGTGGCAGCTATATCTATGATGGCTGCTTTATATTGCGCAGGTACTTTTGGTGGATCGATTACAGCTATTTTAATTAACGCACCCGGCGCTCCTCCTGCAGTTGCAACTGCACTTGATGGTTATCCTATGGCTAAAAATGGGGAACCAGGTAGAGCATTAGGTTTAGCCGCTGTTTCTAGTGTTATTGGAGGTGTTTTTAGTTTAATTGTATTTATATTCGCTGCTCCTTTATTAGCATCTTTAGCTTTAGAATTTGGTCCTGCAGAATATTTTGCACTAGCTGTATTTGCTCTTTCAATGCTTGCATCAATGAGTGGAAAGTCATCTTTAAGAAACCTTATATCAGGTTTAGTTGGAGTTTTAATTGGAACCATTGGGATTCACTTAACTACAGGGGTTGAACGTTTTACTTTTGGAGTTCCAGATCTAGAAGAAGGGATACACTTTGTTCCTGTGTTAATAGGATTATTTGCGGTTAGCGAGCTTTTTAAACAGTCTGAAAAATTAAATGCTGTTGTTGATAGAATTCATGCTAAAGCTTTAAGATTACCTTCTTTCTCAGAATTAAAAAAATTAAAATATACTATACTTAGGTCATCTGGCATAGGTACTTTTATAGGTATACTTCCTGCAGAAGGATCTACTGTTGCTGCCATCATAGGATACAATGAAGCTAAAAGATGGTCTAAAAATAAAGATCAATTTGGCAAAGGTTCGCCTGAAGGAATAGTGGGACCTGAAGCAGCAAATAATGCTGCCGCTGGAGGAGCAATGGTTCCTACACTAGCATTGGGAATTCCAGGCAGTGGGTCTACTGCACTTATACTCGCAGCCTTAATCATGCATGGTTTTAGGCCTGGCCCTTATCTTATTAGTGAAACACCTGAATTTGTATATGCTATTTTTGGTGCGATGTTAATTGCAAATTTAGGTTTTTTATTTATAGGTTTGATTGGTGCTAAATTCTTTTCTTTAGTTGCCTTCATTCCAAAAAAATTATTATGGCCTGCTGTTTTCATCTTCTCTATGATAGGATCATATTCTTTTGCTTCTTCTATGTTTGATGTTTGGGTTATGCTTGCCGCTGGTCTTTTAGGTTATTTCATGGATAGAAATGGTTTTTCTGCCGCACCTTTAGTGATGGGCTTGATCTTAGGAAAATTAGTTGAAGAGAGCTTTTCACAATCTATGATTATTCATGACAACAACTTTTTTGCTCTACTTGAAAGCCCTGTTGTGTTGTTATTCTTTTTATTAACATTTTTAAGTTTGTCTTCACCATTTTGGGCAAAGTTATTTGTTAAAAAATAAATTTTATTAAGTATCTAATATGAATAATAAAAATAATTTTTTATCTATCGCTCAAGTATATTCATCTTGGGCAACAAGTTTAAAAGTTGAAGATATTCCAAAATCTGTAATAGATAAGTTGAATATTATTGTTATGGATTCAATTGGTTTAATGGTTTCTGCTAAAAATGAAGATTATATAAAAAGTTTAGTTAATGCCTTAAACGAAAGCGGTAATTGTAGCCTAGTAGGACACAATAAAAATATTAGTGCTTTTAATGCCGCAATTATTAATGGCACAGCTGTACATGGCGAAGATTTTGATGATACATTTGAAGGTACCCCAGTTCATGTTGGAGCAGTTATGGTTCCAGCAATGTTGGCAGCTACTGAAGCTAAAGAACTATCCGGAGAAGACTTTCTTAAAGGTTTAGCAATAGGATCTGAATTGATTTGTAGGCTTGCTTTAGTTGCACCTACCGCAGTTCATAGACAAGGTTTTCATCCAACTGCAATATTCGGTGCATTTGGATCTTCAGTTGGTATTGCGTCAAGCCTAAATTGCTCTAAAGAGCAAACCACATCTGCTCTTGGTGTTGTTGGCAGTATGGCATCAGGTATAATAGAGTATCTAGCTGAAGGAACTTCCACTAAAAGATTACATCCAGGTTGGGCAGCAGGCTGTGGTTGGCAATCTGCGAACATTGCTAAATCTGGATTTGTTGGACCTAGAACAGTTTTTGAAGGTACTCATGGCGTCTTTAATACCTTTGCTAAGACAAGTATAAAACCAGATTTTTCTTATATTACAAGTGAGCTTGGAGAAAAATGGGAATGCTCCAACTTAGCAATTAAACCCTATGCTTGTGGCACAATGGCTCAACCTTTTATTGACTGCGCAATTAAGCTTAGAGATAGTATTCATGATATTAATGAAATTGAAAGAATAGTTGCACAAGTTGGTGAAGGTACTGTCCATAGATTATGGGAACCTCTCAAAGAAAAACAAAAACCCTCTTCTCCATATGGAGCAAAGTTTTCTGTCCCTTATTGTATAGCTGTAGGCTTAATTGATGGTCAGGCGGGATTAAAACAATTTACAAACCTTCGCTTGAAAGACTTGGACGTAATAAATTTATCATCAAAAGTTATATATGAAATAAACCCTAAAGACGAATATCCTAAAAATTACACAGGTGATATTACTATATATAAGAAAAATGGGGAAAAGATTTCTTCAAGTCAAAATTGTCTAAGAGGTGGGAGAAAAGCCCCTTTACTTAAAGATGAAATTTATAATAAATTTGAAGCTAATCTTAAGTTCAGTAATATTAAGTCTAAAGAAATAGATGAACTAAAGGTATTTATAAATAATATATTCAAAGCTGAAAATATGAATTTGTTAGGAAAGATAAACTTTAATTAATTTCTTTTATGCAGTTTTTTCCTAATAATAAGTCTAAGAATTTATTTAATTTAGCTTTATACTCACTTCTATTAACAACCCATTCTACATGTTGGTTATTATTTTTTAATGGGTCTATTTTAATACCCCACAGTCCATCAACTTCATTTGGAACTGCTGAGTATCTTACATCAGTAATTACATTCTTATCATTAGCCAAACCAAGGTATTCTTGAGAGAACCAATAAAATCTTTTAATATCTTTAAACTGTTGACTGTTTTGTTTAAGATTAGGAAAGTCAGATGCTACATTCAGCTTCTTTATCTTAGTACCAGGGCAATTTTCTACCTCAGAAAGTAGCCTAACGGCGTCAACATAGTAATATCCATTATCTTCATAAATAGTTTTCCATAGGATTAAGTTTCCAAAACTTGGTTTAACAGTCAACTTAATACCTTCATGCCCTCTTTCTTTTGCTAAAAATTTACCAGCAACGTCAGCCCTGTTACTCTGCAACACGCCTAATCCTAGATATGAAAATATATAAGTCACACCTACAATAGCTATCCATTTTTTTCTTTTTATAATTGTAAAACAAATAAAAGCGATAATTGGTATAGTTAACAAAGGATCAATAATAGATATGTTATTCCAAGACACTCTTTCATTAGAAAAAGGCCAAAATAACTGTGTCCCATAACTCGTGCAAGAATCTAACAATCCATGAGTTGCATAACCAACAAAACAAATAAAAAAAGATTCTAAAAAATTTAAATACTTTTTAAAAATAAAACGTGTGCATAACGCAACTATTAAAGCACCAAAGGGAATAAAAATTAATGAGTGTGTAAATTGTCTATGAAATTCTAATTTTAATAACGGATCAGAACTCGATCTAATCAAAGCATCTAAATCAGGAGAAAGTCCAGCTATGCATCCAAGAATACTAACAGCAAGGTATTTTTTTCGACTTGATACTGTTTGCGCAAAAATAGCACCAAAGGCGCCTTGACTAATTGGATCCATTACAAAACCTTTTTATAAAAAATAATCAAATATATATACAACATAAATAATAAGATTTGTTGACGATATACAACATTTTCTTTTAACATATTAAGTAATGTATTGGGGTAATTAAAATGGTTAATAAAGTTTCAAAAGAAAAAATATATGATGCTATAATTGTAGGGGCAGGTTTTGCAGGTCTTTACCAATTAATATGTCTCAGAGATCAACTAAACCTTAATTGCTTAGTAATTGAAACGGGTGAAGACGTTGGTGGTACATGGTACTGGAATAGATATCCGGGAGCTCGCTGTGATACAGAAAGTCACGCTTATTCATATTACTTTTCTGATGAACTATTAAAAGAATGGACTTGGACTGAGAGATATCCTGGACATGCTGAGATAAGAAAATATATAAATTTTGTAGCCCAAAAATACGATCTTAAAAAAGATATACTTTTTAAAAACAGAGTTATTGAAACTAATTTCAATGAAAATGAAAATACTTGGGATCTATTTACGGACAAAGGCAGTAAATTTAAAACTAAGTTTTTAATATCTGCTGTTGGCTGTTTATCAAATGCTAATATTCCAAATATAAAAGGGTTAGATAAGTTTGAAGGAAAATATTACCATACAGGCAACTGGCCTAAAAATGATGTGTCTTTTGAAGATAAAAAGGTTGGTCAAATTGGCACTGGATCAACTGGCATACAAGCCGTTCCAGTTATTGCTGAAACTGCAAAACATCTCACTGTATTTCAAAGAACGGCAAACTATAGTGTGCCTGCTAGAAATGAGCCTTTGTCTGAAGAATTCAAAAAACATGTTAAGGATAATTATAAGTATTATAGAGATTTCCTTAAAAAAACTCCTAATGGTCACCCATTTGAAATTTCTGATCGTCTAGTGTCAGATGTAAATGAAGATGAAAGACAGTTGATATACGAAAAAGCATGGGAAAAAGGTGGATTGCAGTTTAGAGCCGCGTTTCAAGATCTTGTTACAAGTGTTGAAGCTAATAGTACTGCCTCAGAATTTATTAAAGCGAAAATTCGTAAAACAGTTTTGAACCCAAAATTTGCTGAAATTTTATCAGATATTGATCATCCTTATGGTGGAAAAAGACCTCCAATTGATAGTCATTATTTTGAGAGCTTTAACAGGGATAATATTAACTTGGTGGACCTTCGGAATGATCCAATTACTCATATTGATGAAAAAGGTATTCAAACCAGTAAAAATCATTTTGATTTAGATATAATAGTTTTTGCAACAGGTTATGACGCAATGACTGGGCCTTTATTAAATATGAATATTACAGGTAAAGATAATTTAAAACTTAAAGATGTTTGGAAGGAAGGACCAAAAACTTTTCTTGGTCTTCAAATAGCTGGATTTCCAAATTTATTTACTATAACGGGCCCTGGAAGCCCATCTGTATTGACAAATATGCCCATGGCTATAGAACAGCATGTCGAGTGGATTAGAGACTGTATTTCTCATATGCTAGAGAATAACTTTTCAGTAATAGAAACAACAGACAAAATTTCAGAAGACTGGGGTAAGGAGGTTAGTATAGTTGCTAATAAAACATTGTTACCTAAGGTAAAACATTCATGGTATTTGGGGGCTAATATTCCTGGAAAACCTCAGGTCTTTATGCCTTATGCCGGAGGTCTCCCAAGGTACGAAGAAATTTGCAATAATGTGAAAGATAATAATTATAAAGGTTTTAATTTAAGATAGAGTTTAAATTTCTGAGGTGTTTTGTATATCAGTGATTTTATTTTTAATTTTTTTAAGCCGCTCTTTTAATTCATTCTTTTTAGGTGGTGCTTTAGAGTCTATTTGGTCCAACAATGCAGACATCTCGTTAGCTAGGTCATTACTTTGTTTATTAGAACCTATAAGACGTATTTGTGTTTTCCTAATAAGAGCATTTAAAACAATATCTGATTTTTTTACTTTAGCAAAATAAGATTTTGGTATTTTTTTTGCCACCACTTTTTGAGAGCAAACTCTGGCCGTAACAGTTCGGGGTACATCTAATAAAATAGAACTTTCTCCAAAAATTTCTCCTATACCTAACCTAGCAAGTTTTAACCCATCTTGAGTTTCAATATTAACATAACCTTCTAAAATCAAATAAGCTTCTTTGGGCAAGCTTCCCACTTCATATATAAGTTCACCAGGTTCCCAAATAACTGATTTTTCATTATTTAACATATAATTAAAATCCTATTTTTTTAAATTTAATCAGAAATTGTTAAAGGTTTCATCCAAAAAATATAAGCCCAAAATAGGATATAGCAATAAAACAAAAAATAAGCCCACCATTTTTTGGGTTTAAATAATTTACTTTTTTTGTTGTCAGCTTCTAGTTGATCTTTATAATTTCTGTAATACCGTGCCATAAAATTAGATCTGCCCAAAACTTTCTCCTATAATTTTATAAATTTAAATATTTAAAAATATTGTTTCTTTTACTCCTTGAAGAAATACGTCAAAGGTAAATTTATTTTTACTGTCTTTTTTAGCAATTAAAGTATGTATCCTATCTTTTTGTTCTATAGACGATAAAAGAGGATCATTTTTAATATCGTCATCTTCAAAGTAAATTCGTGTATTCAAGGTCATATTAATACCTCTAGAAGAAATTGACATTGAAATATGTGGACTTTGATATTTTCCATCAACCTCCTTTACTACTCCTGGCTTTAATGTTTTTAATACAAATTTCTTATTTATAGGATCAGGTACAAATCTAGCAAAACCTTGATCATTAAAAAAATATCCATTCTCATCACATTGCCAGGTTTCTAACATTATATCGTCTAATGCTTCACCGTTTCCATCAAAAACCGATCCAGAAATTGTTATAAAGTTTGACTCAAATTTTCTTTCAAAGGGATTAATTCCTAAATCTTTTTTAAAAATGTTCTTAATTCCAATTGAATTTGGAAGGCAGCCAATATGAAGAAATGGCCCAGCTGTCTGAAATGGTGTCTCATCATATATATTATTTAGATAGTTCATTATAACCCTTCAATTCTATTTTCAAAAAATGTTTGATTATAACCTCGAAGAATTATATCAAATTTATAGGTTAACACTTTATCTGATTTAGATTTTTTTAGGTCTAAACATCCTACTAAACTTTTCTTTGCGCCAGAGTTAGGAATTGAGTTTATCATAGGGCATGATTTTATTAATGGGTCACCTTGAAAATACATTTGTGTAATTAGTCTCTGGCCAAAACTTTTTCCAAAAACTGAAAAATGGATATGCATTGGTCTCCATTCAATTCCTCTATTGGGATAAGGGTATGCACCTGGTTTTATTGTTATAAATTCGTAGAACCCATCATTTGAAGTAATATATCTTCCACATCCTGCAAAGTTTTTATCTATAGGAGCATCGTTTTTATCTTTTTCATGTAAATATTTTCCTCCAGAATTTGCTTGCCAAATTTCTATTAAAATACCATCCAAAGGGTTATGGAATTGATCTAAAATTTTTCCATATACTATTATTTTTTGTCCAATTGGCATCTGATTTTTATTTGAAAAATTTAATGTTAAATCATTATCTAATTCCCTTATAATGTCCTTGTTAAAGGATGGGCCAGAAATTTCAGAAACAGTGGAAGGAAAATTTATTTTATTATTTTTAGGAGCTCTCAAAATACTGGATTTATAATCGCTATGATTTGCAACTGGTTGTTTTTCAAAATTTCTTTTGATGAGTGATTTAATATTCATAAAAGTTCCTTAAGAAAAACTAAAAAGGTAGACCAACATAATTTTCAGCTAAAACGCTTTGAGATGCAATTGAATTTTCTAGATATTCTAACTCTGCATCTTGTATACATTGATCAAAAGGTGATTGATCTGGAAATTTATGGAATGTTGTAGTCATCCACCAACTAAATCTAGTTGCTTTCCATACTCTTGATAGCGCCTTTTGTGAGTACATTTCAAGATCTTGATAATTAAGTGATAAATAAAAATTTTTCATAGCATTATACAAATAATAAACGTCTGAAACTGCTAAATTCAAACCTTTTGCACCTGTTGGCGGAACAATATGAGCCGCATCTCCAACTAAATATAGTTTTTTCCAACTCATTGGTTCACAGACAAAAGACCTAAGGGGTGCTATGGATTTTTCAATCGATGGTCCAGTAATGATGCTATCTGAAATATCAGATGGAAGCCTTCTTTTAAGTGTATCCCAAAATTTTTTGTCATTCCAATTATCAACATGATCGTCTAAAGGAGTTTGTATATAATATCTACTTAAATTTTTGTTACGCATTGATGCTAAAGCAAAACCATTACCATGATTTGCATATATTAATTCATCACTTGCTGGAGGAGTTTCTGAAAGTATACCTAGCCATCCAAATGGATAAGTTCTCTCATATTTTTTGATTACTTCTTGAGGAATAATACTTCTGCTAATACCATGAAAACCATCACACCCTACAACAAAATCACAATTTATAGTTTTTTCTAGTCCATCTTTTTTAAAAGTAACAAAAGGTTGTTCACTATTTATTTCTTGAGGCATTACATCTTTTGCGTTGTTAAAAACAATACCGTTTGATTTTTCTATAGCATCATATAAATCTTTTGTTACCTCAGTTTGGCCATAAACGGTAACTGTTTTATTAGTTAATTTCTTAAGATCAATCCTAAAACCATGGTTTTTAAAAGATAGAAACACACCATTATGAGTAAACCCTTCTTTATCTAACCTATCTGCCACACCAGCCAAACGAAGCATTTCAATAGTACCATTTTCAAGAACACCTGCTCTAATTCGTCCTATAACTTCTTGTTTTGATTTTTTTTCTAGAATTATATTGTCTATTTCTTGCAGAGATAATAATCGTGATAACAATAAACCTGATGGACCTCCACCTATTATAACAACTTTAGTTCTCATTAATGTGTTCCAACAAGTAAACCTGACGTTATTTTAACAAATATATTAAAAGAATAATACACAAAATCATTTGTACAAAATTTATCAAAACTGAAAATTTATGAAGTTTCTTAAACTTGGCTTCTTTCTTCTCGTCCTTTGCTCTATTAATTATGGGTGTTAAAAACTGCCTTGAAAAAAGAAAAGTTAATAATAGAAATATAAAAGATAGTAAATAAATATTATTACTCTCTAAAAATGAAACCACTATGCCAATAACACTCCACACCAATCCAAAAAGATAATATTTTGGAAAAAAAATTCTTAAAAACTTTGATGATTGTTCCTCGTTTAAAACTTTAAATACTGAAGTTGCAACAACTACAGGAAAAAATATCATGAAACTTAAAATTCCTGATAACACAAATATTAACAATCTTTTCTCCTCAAATTTAATATTATTCATTTTACTATAATTTCGGTTATAAAGTATACATCATTAAATTAAAATTAGTTGTGAGTTCAAGTAATGAAAAAAAAAATAAAACCATATGAAATTGAATCATTAATTTCAGAAAAGGAAATTAAAAAACGTCTTTCTGAATTAGCCAGTGATATTAATCGTTTTTATGCAAACACATCTAAATTAATAGTAGTTGGACTACTGAGAGGTTCCTTTATTTTTATTGCAGACTTAGTAAGAGAATTAAAAATACCAGTCGAAATTGATTTTATGACTGTTTCAAGTTATGGCAACTCTATGGAATCATCAAATAATGTAAAAATTTTAACTGACCTTAATACTGACATAAAAAATTTAGATGTGTTATTAGTTGAAGATATAATTGACACTGGTCATACCCTTGATCAAGTCATTAAAATTCTTAATAATAGAAAACCAAAAAGTTTAGAAGTTTGCTGTTTGTTAAATAAATATTCTCGTCGGGAAACTAACATAGATAGTAAGTGGTGTGGTTTTGACATACCAGACGAATTTGTAGTTGGCTATGGAATTGATTTTGCTCAAGATAACAGACATTTACCGTTTATCGGCAAAGTAAAACAATAATAATTTCTTGGTACAAGTAATTTAATAAAATGGGAATGACGAGATGGTTAACCAAAGGTTAAAAAATCGTGGAGATCTACAAATAGTCATTCCCATTAAAGAGAATACTGCAAATAAGATGCCACTTTTACCGTACTTTAGTAAAATCTTCTAAATTAATATTTGGTGAGTATTCAACTTCACATTTTCCTTCTACTCTCGAAACTGCACCTCCCATTTCTTTGATATCCTGCCAAAACTGATTAGTCCATTCAGATCTCATTTTTTCTACATAGTTTTTATCTTTGAAAATATGATAGATGTCCACTGAGGTATCAGTTAAGTTTACAAAACACCTAAGTAATAATCCTTCTCCTTGAAACATATTAGAACTTTTGATTTTTAAAGCACTCAATATAGCGTCTTTAGCTAATTTATTTTGAAACTTTATTGAGACTGTCA
>Ga0257106_1001530_pt1 | contig 11263 bp, 15 predicted proteins | sample LP_taG_3_FD_190177 | JGI IMG/M metagenome (GOLD analysis project Ga0257106, IMG submission 190177) | Marine microbial communities from Northeast Subartic Pacific Ocean, Canada - LP_J_2011_P26_10m | ecosystem: Environmental > Aquatic > Marine > Oceanic | place: Canada: Northeast Subartic Pacific...
CGCCGTCCTTCCCGCCGCCTCTGCCCCCCGAACCCTCCGTGTTCCGGCCAGCGGCTCTGGCTTTGTCTTTCTCCGCGCGGAGCTTGGCGTTCTTGAGCTTGACCGAGGCGACGTCGCCTTGGCCGCGCTGGTGGCCGCCGCCGCCCGTGCGACGGCCGCCGCCGCTGTTGGGACCCGAACCTGAACCCATGGATGTCCGAGACCACGCGCACGCGCACACCACACGCGTCGCGGCGCTGCTACAAGTGATAAATCGCGATTTATTCTTCGAGTTGATCGATCTCGCACACGTTTCCAGTCCTCAAAGTAATAATTTCGGAAACAAATACGCCTCCCGCGCTTGTTTCTCATACTGCTACTCGTATGTCATCGGATGGTGTAATAGCGGTTAACGAAATCCCAGACGAATTTTGTTCGACGCTCCGTTGCCTCTGACGACCCCTTTTTTTGACCACGAAAAGTGCCGATTCGGGCAATGTCGTCACGTCTCTTTGCGCATTATTGAAGACTGAATACTGCATAAACTCTTTTCGTGATTGAAAAATCGCCCCTCTCGAAGCGTCCACGGCTTTCGGTTGCCCCGTCCCATCGCGACTCGCCCACAACACGGGGCGCGGACGTGGGTGAAAAGGTCCAACACATCGTCGTTAAGGCTTCGTCGGCGTGTTCGTGATCGGTGTGGACGTGGCATCAGGACCGATACGTCCCGCGTGAGCCTGGACCGCGCGCTTTCCGGCCTGAAAAGCCCCCGCGTTTGATTTCTCCCCCATTCCCGCATAAGCGAACCCGAATAACCGCGGTCGAACCATGGACCCGATGGCGCTGTTACAGTACCAATTCTTGATGGCCAGGGCTGCCGAGTACCGGGCCATCGCCACGAGGCAGGCGATGATCGCCAACGCGCGCATGGGCGGCTTTACAGCCGTCGGCGATGCCGCGACGGCGCACGCGCCGGAGCTCGACAAGGTTAGATTTGTTCCCATGTTTTCGGCCCGCCCCAGGAGTGCGAACTTTCATGCGCGCCTCGACCTCCGCCGGCGACGCGCCGTCGCTGACGATACGCCCCTCGAATCACCCCCGCAGATCCATCTCCTGCAGCAGATGCAGGCGCAGCGGCAGCAGTTCATGGCGGCGCAGGCGATGGCGCCCGAGGACGCTCGCATCGCGCTCGTTCAACAGGGGTTCGACGCGCGCGCGGGGTCCTTCGACGACTCCACCGTCGCCAGGGTGCTCCAAAATCTAAAGGAGGACTCCCCGACGCACTCGGGACAAGCGCGCGGAGGTCCGCGCGATGGCAACGACGATTCCCCGGAAGCGTCGAGGGCGATGAGGGACAAACAGAGAGGTACGCGCCCGTCGCTTCAGCGCTCGATTCATCCCTCCCGATACACCCGCGCAGACGCGTGTTCCATATCGGGGCGAGCGAGCCCCCCGCGCGGGTTGAACGTCCCTCGGTTGCCAGCCTCGGCAAACAGGCGGTCGTTTTTTTTTCCCGATTCAGAGTCTCATCACCAACCTCGCTCGACTGACCCACGTTCCGATGACCACACAGCCGCGGTATCCCTCGCACCCGGACCCAGCCCCGGAACCACCGGCACGCAGGCGATCCAACCGAGGAGCTACGTTAAGAGGCACGAGTTCTGGCGCAGGCAGGTTGACCTGGCGGAGGTCGGCGGGCGCGCCGATCTGAGCGTTCGGCCCGGCGCTCCCTCGGTGGATAACCCCGGCGGCGACCACGATAAGGTCGTCGGTTCGAATCCCGGCGACGTCGTGTTGGACACCGTCGTGACCGATCGTATTGGAGACGGAGACGGGTTCCTCGGTAAGCGACGCAGGGGCGAATTCGACGAAGAGAGCCACGACGTCGAGTTGGTAAGTTTATTTTAAGTCCCGTATTGGCAATTAGAGTGCTGACGTCGTGTTTTGTTTACAGAATTCAGACGCTGAAATCGGTTCGGGTTCGGACGTGGACAGGGAGAACGAGAACCACCGATCGACGGGTCAGGACGCTGACCAGGACGCCAAGGATGAGCTCACGAAGGAGTGGGCGGCGCTCACGACGTGGATCCGCATGAACCTGCACCAGCCGCGGACGAACAAACGCAAGGTAAGTTTATTTTAACTCTCGTATGGGCAATTCGACTGACGTCGTGTTTTGTTTTCAGGTTTTGTTTGTGGGTCACCACCCAAAACACAGCCCGGTGCCGGGCGCCGCATCTCGAACCGGACCACACGTATCCAACGCATCCGACGCCGATACAACAGTCCCGTTCGATGCGGATCGATGGCGCGGCAGGCTCGGGCCCATGGGCGAGCGCATCGGGGTCGACGGTACCGCGTTCAACTCCGCAAATGCGGCACCCGGCTCGAAGCGGAAAGGCGTTTCGACCGGCAATTCTAACGGCGGTAAGAAGAGCTCCACGCGAGTCGGCGACGGGGATGATTTCGTCTTTGTGCTGAACCCCGAGCTCGACTGGGACGACGTCAACGTCGACACGCGGGTCCGCATGAAAACCTTGGTCGCGGAGACCATGGACATCTTCGAGCGCAAGTACTCCAAGCGGAAGGTACACGAGTGGGAGAAGAAGGTTCAGAAGTACAGGCCGCCCAACAGCGTGGACGGCCGGACCTACAACGTCCCGCTCGGAAACGTGGTTCGTGGGATCCAGGAGACGTTTTATCGGCAAGAAGCGGGCGCGAGGCGAGCCGCGCTGGAGCACGACAAGGCTGTCGGTGTCGGATCCGGTGGAAAACGCGTGAAACAAAACGTGCCGACGACGCCGTCGCCACCGCGCGAGCTGAGCTGAGTGTGATTACTCTGCCGTGTACACCACGACTTATCATCCTGTACGTCCATAGATATAGAGCGATTCATTCATCCTTTGTATGCAACAGTAAAAGGTAAACGACGATGTTCGATTCTTTCTTATATAAGAGTTATCTTCACAGCCCTAACCCCCATCGGCCGCTCTTGGACGGCGTCACCTTCACGTTCGGCGACGACGGATCAGCACCGAGGTCGTCGTCGTTCAGTGGCGGCCTCGACGACGCCGGGAGCGACTCTTCATCCGCCGACATCTTCTCACCCCCGGGCGTATCCATGACGCCGCCGCCGCTACTTGAATTATTTCCTCCTCCGTAATAATCCGCCGCCGAGATGCCTTCGAACGTCTCACCTACACGTACGTTCACCTTGGGAAGCGCGCTGCCGGGTTCCATACCACACAGCCGCTCGCTCTCGTCCCACAGCGCCCTCGCCAGCCTCGGATCACGAGCGGGCAACGAACACTTCCTCGCGCCGCAATCCGCGTAGTAGCACCCCCTGAGTAAAGAGTAAAAGTAAACACGACGTCAGTCATTCTAATTGCCCATACGATAATTAAAAAAACGTACCGCTGATTCAACCCCGCCGCGGTGAACCCAAACCCGGAGCCTAAACACGCGCAGTACAGCACCGTCGCCGCCGCTTGCTCCGGTGTCTTGCAGAACATCCCACGCGCAACGTCGAACAGGAAGGATCCGCCCAGGTATCCACCCAGGTTTTGTCGAAGTTCCTTTCCGAAAGTTCCGGGGTGCACCGCGAACGCGGCGACTGGCCGCACAGCTGTGTTTTCGTTTTCATCGTCATTCTCTCCGTTTCGATTCACTACTGTTCCACTGTTCGAACCTGTGCCTCGGTGTCTGAACCGTTCGTTGAGCTGCCACGCGTGCAGTATGTTCGCCAGCTTGGATTGCGCGTACGAATTCGTCACGTCGTATCCTCGCGGGTCGTCGAGTTGCGTAAAGTCGATTCCTCGGCTCGGCCCCGTTTTACCTGAAACAAAACACGCCGTGACTTTAATTGCCCATACATGCATAAATAAAAAGTCCTAAAAAGAAACTTGCCTCTGCGTATTCTGTACGTGAAGTGGTGCATGTTGCTCGTGACGTTGACGACTCGGCCTTGTATTCCGCTCGCCGACGCGGTGGCGACGAGCTCGGACATCAGCTCGTTGACGAGGAGGAAGTGCCCGAGGTGGTTCACCGCGAAATGGACTTCGCGTTTCTCTGCGGTAAGTTCGTACGGCTGTGCACAAAACGTGGTGCCGTCAGTCTAATTGCCCGTGCTGTACGAAAATACAAAGAAACTCTCACCTGTAGGATGACCCCCGCGCAGCAGAGCACGCCGTGGAGGGGTAAGGCTTTGCGCCGGAAGGATTGCGCGAAGGCGCGGACGCTGTCCTGGGATGCGAGGTCGCAGAGCATGACGGTGGCGTCGCCTGCAGCCGCGAGCGTCGCATCGTTCGTCGTCACCGGGCTGGCTGAAGCGTGAGGCGAGGTCGAGTCCGAGGGTGCCGATGATGATGGCGCCGCGTCCGCGTCGTCACCGCCTCCCTTCGCCACTTCCAAACGCTTGAGCTCCTCGGCGAGCGCGGATCCCCTCGCCATGCTCCGCGCCGCGATGACCACGTGCGCGCCCTTGCGCACCAGCGCGCGCGCCACCTCCCGCCCCAACTGCCCGGTCCCGCCCGTCATCACGTAGCATCGCCCGCGCAGATCGAGACCTCTCGTGACGTCCGCGGCGGTGGAGGACCCGTCGAAGGTGCCGGACGCGGGGTTGCGCAGCGGGTCGTCGCCGCCGCCGAAGCCGCCCCATCCGAGCGATTGCCCGAGGACCGTGCGGCACGTCACCGGGACCTCGCACGACATCCCGCCCGATAGGGGTGAGGTGAGCGCGCGACACAGATTAATGAATGACTGAAAAAAAAAGGTTGCCGATGCTTCACCGCCAGTATTTCCCGCGCTGACGTTTGCCACCGATGGGGACCCGGCGACGGTACACGGCGTTCGCGGCGGCGCTCGCGTTGATCTCGATCATCGCGTCGTCCTCGTCGTCGTTCGTCGCGGCGCAGGATGCATCTACAGAGGAGGAGTTCACCACCGCCGAGTTCATCGCCCCAGCGCCCGGATCGCTGATGAACTTCGACCCGTCCACCCTCTTCGGCGCGCTCGTCAATCACACCGTCGTCGTCGCCTTCACCGTGGAATGGTGCGCGCTGTGCAAGGGGTACGTCCCGGAGTTCGAGCGCGTCGCGGCCGCGTTCGCCAACGCCACCGCCGTGCACACGGTCGACGGCACCGGCACCGGCATCGACGACGAAGGCGGCACATCATCCATCTCGAACGAACGCAGATCGCAAATCATCTTTGGCACCGTGGACGCGGACGCGCACAAGCGCCTCGCCGCAACCTTCGGCGTCACCAACGCCCCGTACGTCGCCCTACTCCGGCATAACGAGTGGTACGACAAACCCACGGGGATACCGCACGCACCCGCGCCGAGATACGCCGGATTTCTCGGCGCGTCACCCACCGTCCAGTGGCTCAACTCGCAACTCGGCACGGTACGCTTATTTTAATGTTAATCATCGTACGTACGGGCAATTAGACTGATGAATGACGTCGTGGTTTGTGTTTAGGATGTCGAGTCCGAGCCCATCGTGAAGGACCTGGTCGACGACGACATCGAAGCGTACGTCACGGATGGCGACGCGGACGTGCTCGTGGAGTTTTACGCGCCGTGGTGCGGCCACTGCAAGAAGTTCGCGCCGTTCTATCACGAAGTGGGCCAGCACTTCAACGCGGATCCCTCGGTCAAGGTGAGTTCATTTCCATTTCCATATTTTTTTCTCCACTTCTTGGCAACAATTCGACGACTGACGGCGTGTTTTATTCACAGGTTGCCAGACTAAACGTCGACGACAACAGGGAAGCCGCGTCGAAGTACCAAGTCACCGGCCTTCCATCGCTCCAGCTCTTCCCGCGCGGGTACAAAAAAAGGGGCTTACACTTCAGAGGAACGGAACTCACTCCCGCGAATGTGATTTCATTCGTCAAGTCGCCGCAGGTGTACTTGGTGGAAGCGGCGGTGACGGACATGCGCGAGTGGGACTGCGTTTTGTGGCTGGTGCGTTTATTTGGTTATTTGGTTATTTGGTTATTTGGTTATTTGGTTATTTGGTTATTTGGTTATTTCGGTATGTGTACGGGCAATTAGTTGGGGCTGACGTCGAAACCCTTTGTTTATAACTTTCACAGGAGAGCCGCGGTGTTTTGACTCGCGGATCCGTAAGCGCATTCTTCGGTCTGACCGCCGAGCACCTGCTCGCGTTCGAGTCCGTGGCCGGGGGGGGTGCCGAGAAGGGTGCCGAGGGGGGTGCCGAGGGTGGGACCACGAGGCGCGTGACGTACGACGTCGACCCCGACGCCGACGCCGACGCCGCCGCTCGAACCATGATGGCATCCGCGCACCGATGGTGAGTGTTTATTTTAATGTACGCACGGGCGATTAGACGACTGACGGGAAAGTGTTTTGTTTGTTACTTACAGGGCTGAGCGACGGCGATGGCTGGAGACGATGGAGACGCTGACGTGCCTCGCGCACACGCCGGCGTTGCGACGCACGGGTGTCGGTTCATCTCCCGCGATGTGGAACTTTCTGGACAACGCGAAGCTCCACGTGGAGGATCCGAGTCTTGCCGGGGATGACTTCGACTTGGAAAAGATCGAATCCGAGGAGGACTTCGCGCAAGCCGTCGCGGCGGCGGAGGCGGCGGCGGCTGAAGCATCAGCTGAAACGGCTGAAACGGCTGATGACGATACGAACGACGAGCAGCGGCACGGGTTCGATTGGCACGCGTGGGAGGAGTTCACGGCGAGGGGCGTGGGTGACAGCCGCGGCGACGGCGGCGTTCGAGAGCTGGACGAGTCAGAGTTCTCCGAGCCCGACCTTTAACCAGTTAACACACTTACGCTTCACACTCGCATGCACTGAACAGTCAACAACACGTGAATTATCAGTCTCGTCACGTGTAGAATCCCTCGTCGCGCCGCGCCACGCCCCGAACTACCTGTGCATGCGCGCCAAAATTCACATTCCATCGTTGCATGCTTGTGATGCTTAAAAAAAACCCCGCCAACTGAACATTCCTCGCTGCTGCTCGGCAAGCTCGGAGAAGGCTTGACTTTGGAGGTGAATTATCGAGCGACAACCACTGGCGACGACGCGCCCCGCGCACCCCAGTTTGGGTTCGATGGTCTCCATGAGCGCGAACCAGGCGAGCATACGCGCGGAGATATTCGAGCGCCTGGACGCCTACCTCGACAAGTCACGCCGCGAGGTGCGCACGCGCGCCGCCCACCCACCGCCCGGAGGATCGGCACCCACCGGGGCGGGCGAACTCAATTCTTTCACTCACGATCCAACGCATCCGCTGACCGCCCGTCGCGCCTTACCCGTTCACCCACCATCCATCCCACCCACGCGCGCAGGGTACGCTCAAGTCGAACGAGCTGTACGAGCTCGTGCGACTCACCACCGCGTTCGGCGTGGACGGCCTTCCCGACGGTGCGCACTCGCTCGACTCAACAATCCAACCAAACACGATGCCGCCCCGAGAATGAATGATAAAATCGCATCGATCGCCTCGTCTGACCGTTCTCCCACCACCTACAGACGTGCCGCAAGACGTCGCGGTGCGACACATCCTGGAGACGGAGCTACCCCCACTCCCGGACCCGCACACACACACACGCGACGACGTGAACCACCGTCGGGAGAACGACGGGAGAAAGACGACGACCGCGAATGACGAACGCCGATTTGTAAATTACGACGACGACGAGACCGAGCACATGTTCCTGCCGACGCAGGCTGCGATCGCGTCCACGCCGGGGCGCCGCGCGATGAACAACAACGGCGGTGGGTTCGACGTGTACGAGCGAGGCGTCGACGCGATACACGCGGCCACCGCGCGCTGGTCACAGTCGCCCCCGCCGTACCGTCATCGTGATCATCATCATCATCATCGACTTCACGAAGAAGAATCTGAGGAACGACTTCCTCGAACTCGAGCGGACAGCCGCCAATCGACGAGCCCGTACTCCCCCGCGTTCGCGGCGGGGCTACGCGCCGCTTCAGCTCCCCGAGCGCGTGCCACGCGGGGTCGTGACGTTTCGCCTTCATCGGATCCGAGGCGTTACCATCGAGACGACGCCGACGCCGCGTACGTGAACCGACTGCGACGAAATAAATCATCGTCGATGGACCGGACATTCTCCGGAAGAGATTCTGGATACTCGTCAATCGGACCGTCATCCACGTGGAGGCGTCATCACGACGCGGCATCCGAGCGCAGGCCCGCGTGGGGCGGAAGCGGCCGCGTCGCGCCGGGATCCGCCGAACGCGCGTCTCACTCCGCAACGGCGCTGAGAAGACTAGCCGACCCAGAGGTGGCCTCTGCCAAGGCTGAACGCGCCGCCGCAGTCGCCGCCGCCGCGGAGCGCAAGGCGGTGGAACGCATGGCCGCCGCGCGCGCGAAGCAAAAAGGGAAAGGTGGCCAATCGAAAGGTGCCGCGTGGCAACCCCCCCGCAAGCCGAGCGACGCCGCGCGTCCCAAGCCGTTCGGCCTGACCCTCACGCCGCCGCGCGACGTCGGCGGAGAGAATATTTCACAAAAATATTCGCCGAGGTCGCCGACGCCGCCGCCGACGAACACCTCGTTCTCCCCTGGGTCCTCCGGCCGGGCGCGGTGGACAGAGTCGGACAAAGTCGAGGACCGACTTCGACGCGACTGGGTCCTTCGCGAGGCCAGGCGCGAAGCCAGGCACGTGGAGACGATGGAACTGGAAAAATCCAAAACACAAAAAACGCTTCTGGAAACGAACCCATTCGCAGTGAACCACCCCACGAACGTCCCTGCGTCTCGAACCGAGGCGCACGGGCGGCACTTGCACGCGCGGGGTATGCAACGCGCGGCGCGAATCACCGAATCGCACGTCACGTCACCGTCCACACTACGAGCCGGTATGTCCCCGGTGGGCATGGGTGGTGAGAGTTTTTTTTCATTCTCGTATGTGCAATTTGATTGACTGACGATGTGTTTTTTATACACAGGGGAGGAGAGCGTTAGGCCCAGGGGTATGACGAACGTTTCCCGCGTGTTAATGTCGGACCAGCCGGATGACTTTTTGACCAGGCAAGAGGCGGCGAACAGACGGCGGGAGGCTAAGGTTCTGGAGGAACGCGCGCGTCTGGAGGCGGAGACGGCGGAGAAAGAGGCGGCGGCGATGAGAACGACGCCAAAGATCACCGACGCCGCAAAGGTGAGTTTCTTTCTTTTTCGCGTGTACGGGCAGTTAGTCTGAAGGCGTGTTTAATTGGCAATTAGACTGACGGCGTGTGTTTTTAACAGGGTATGAGGCGAACCGTGGACGACTTACGCGCGTGGCAGGATCGCAAGAACGCGTCGGTACGTGAGCTCCAACGACGGCGCGAGGAGTACGAGGACCGCGTGGTCAACACGTTCACCCCGCGCCTGTCCAAAGGTTCGAGGGCGATCGAACGCGGGAAGAAGAAGATTGTCGTGCATTCGCCCGGGGGCAAAAAACATGTTCAATCATTCGACGGGGGACGCGATTCGGAGACTCTGGTGGATGCGAGGCTGAGGATGGCGCATTCAGGTGTCGGCGGCGGGGTACACGGTGTGCAGGATGCGTTTTCGCCCGAGCCGGAGATGCGCCGGCCGGAGACGGCGCCGCAGCCGACGCCTATGACCAAATACCCAGGTTCCAACAGCACGGGCGCTGATGCGATGGCGGCGGTGTTGGCTGGCGCGGCGATGGCGGGAGCCGCGGCGCTCGCCGCTCGGACCGGCGGGACCGTTCCATCCGTGCCCGGGTCCGCGGCGGTGAATGTACGCGCGAATGTACCGCCGTCGCCCGCTCGAAGCGACTACTCATCGGAAGTCGCCGCATCCGGGACGTCAATCCGAGGGTCAATGTCCATACGTAACTCCGTCCACGTCCCACGCGCCGCCGCTGGGCACTACAACAAGAACACCGCGGTCCGGCCCCCGTCGGCGATGACACTGGACGACGAGCGGTCGACCACGTTCGCGCCCGCGATAACGTCCAGGGCTCGAAACCTGCGTAGATCGGGTGACTTTGGCGAGCGCATGTACGCGGCGGCGATGGAATCGTCGGAGAAACGGCGAGGTCCGCGTGTTGGCTCCGCGCGGGATTCGAACCGGGGACCCGGCGGTTCCGGGACGTGGGGCATGTACGGTGGATCGTACGACGAGCTCCTCGTCAAGACCCCAGTCGCGGTCAAGCCCAAGCAAACGTTTCCTCGGGGGTCGCCGGGTTCCGGGGCGAAAAAAAACCAATCGACGAGCGAGCGTCGTCCCCGGCAGTCCACCGCGACACTCCAGGCGCTTCGGCGTAGTAGCTCCAAGGGGGAATCGAGCCCGGGTCCTCGCGGACGGTCCCGGGCTACTCGCCGGCTGAACCACGGCGCGTCCTCGGCGGGTGAGGCTACGGGCACGGAGGCTGAACGGGAGTATTGGACCGCGGCGGGCGAGGACAGCGGAGCCGAATTTGGTTCGTTGGGGGAGGACCCGGACGCGTTCGTGGCGTCTGCGAAGCGGGGACAGGAGGCTGACGCGGCGTGGGGGTACGTGCTGAGCGAGGGCGCGTGATGGTTAGTTAATTGCGCGGTGATGATGTTTCATTGAACGACGAAATGGAAATTCTAAACTCGCTCGTAGAACTTCAACAACGTCACGACCTTCTCCCGCTTCTTGAAACATCGCACTCGTATTCTTCCCTCTTCCTCTTCTGCGCGACCATGGCGCGTCGCCTGCCGCGGAGGGAAGTGAGGGCAGGGCAGGGAATCATCAGAACATTAATTTCGCCAAAAGGTCTACGGTGCTGCCGGTAATTCATTATTTGCTTTCTAACCTACAAACGCATTCGTTATCTGGTCATCAACGCCAAATAGAACACATTCCTCTCCAGTACACACACGAAAAGTGCCCTCGGCAACCCCAGACTGCACAAAACCTTTATCCACCGAGGGTTTGAAAGGTCCGGCGGTGATCGTCCGCCCGCGCACTGCCCAGGGCGCATCGCCGTTCCCCAGTGTTTAGACACCAAACGCACGCGCGAAGATGTTCGCGATCGGCGCGTCGACGCGCGTCGCGGCCGTCAACGCCGCCGCCCCGGCGCGGGCGTCCACCGCGGCTCGCTCGCGGGCGGCCCCTTCGTCATCCACGGCGCTCGTCGGCCGCTCGGGCGCCATCTTCTCCCTCCGCGCCGCATCCGCGCGCCGATTCTCACCCGTCCACGCGCACCCGCGCGGCCTCACCGTCGTCGCCAGGGTCGCCAACACCACCCCGCCCGGCGGCCCCGGGGGCGACGCCGGAGACACCCGACTCTCCTCCGG
>Ga0257106_1001531_pt1 | contig 11259 bp, 7 predicted proteins | sample LP_taG_3_FD_190177 | JGI IMG/M metagenome (GOLD analysis project Ga0257106, IMG submission 190177) | Marine microbial communities from Northeast Subartic Pacific Ocean, Canada - LP_J_2011_P26_10m | ecosystem: Environmental > Aquatic > Marine > Oceanic | place: Canada: Northeast Subartic Pacific...
TCGTCTCCTCGGCCGTCAGCGCCGTGCCGAACAGCATCCTGCCGTTAAGCGCGTACAACGCGAGGTCGAGGTCGTGGGCCGCGGCTTCGCGGGACGGGATCCGGATGCCCACGACGATCTTGGCGCCGTTGCCGTCGCGCAACGAAGCGTTCCAGGTTCCCGGGTTCCTCGGGTTCCGGTACAGCTTAGCTCCGTCGGCGTCGAGCGCCAGCCCAGCGTCGTCGCGGGCGGTCCTCAGCTCCAGGACGTATCCCGGAACGTTACCGGACCAGCCGTCCGCCTCGCTCTTCTCCTCGTCCGTCAGCGCCGTGCCGCACAGCGTCGTGCCGTTGAGCGCGTACGACGCGAGGTCGAGGTCGTGGGCCGCGGCTTTGCGGGACGGGAACCGGATGCCCACCACGATCTTGGTGCCGTTGCCGTCGCGCAAAGAAGCCGTCCAGGAGCGCAGGTTGTGCGGGTCCCCGTAGAGCTTAGCTCCGGCGGCGGCGAGTTTGGCCTTCGTCGCTGCCTTCGCCGCCTTGGCCGCCGCCGTGGCCGCCGTCTTGGCCGCCTTGGCCGCCGCCGCCTTGGCCACCTTTGCAGCCTTGGCCTCCGTCTTGGCCTCCCTGGCCGCCGCCGCCTTGGCCACCTTGTCCTTGAGGTACTGGACGAACTTGGTGTTGTCGAACCGCCCATCCTTGTCGACGTAGCCGTTCTCGAAGCCCTTCTTGAACGCCGCCTCCTCACGGCGCCGAGTCTTAGCCATCACGGCCTCCCCCATTTTCTTGCTGAGGTCTCTGCCGTAAGCCGTCGACACCGGCGTCGACATCGTCTCGCTCGGCAAGGCGACCGATGCGTCGGCGCGTGCGATGGCGAGTGCGACGCGGTCAACGGGCTCGTGACGGGTCATGCGTCCGTAATCGTCGCGCTCCGTCCACGCGAACCGCTTCGACGCGAAGATCTTCTTCGGAACCTTCATCCGCGGAGTCGGCGGTGACGCCGGATCGACGTTCTCGGGGCCGGCGCGTCGCCCCGCCCGCTTCCGAGGGCGAGCAGCGCCGCCGGTGGGGCTCTCCGTCCTCTTGTTGGTGTCGTTGGTGCTATCTCGCAGCATCGTCCTCAATCGTCGCCGAATCGTGCGTGCCAACCGCGCCGCGTCCGAATGGATCTCGTGTCTGACGACAGACCAGCTACAGCTGTGCAGCGCTGAGTCACCGGCACCTGAGGTGTTCGCTGATTAACCTTAAGTAAGACGCCTCTGCTTTGCCTCGCGCGTCATTCACGCCCGAGCGGGACGTATCGCAATGATGATGGAACTTCCCGCTCGCGCGACCCGTCCAGATCGTTGATGCGATCGCCGCAGCAGCGGACCTGGCGACTCCTCAAGGCTGCGGCGGAATCTCAGCCATCTCTCGACTCCAAGCTGCCGAGGTTCACCCTCCTGGCGACGCGTCACCACCACGGTTGGAGGCATGAACCCCTCTCGCGCCGCTCGCAAGCATGGGTGTGGAGGCCACGCAGATCCTGGGAATCGCCCATGGTATCGTCCCATCGGCCGCTCCTGGATCCAGGCTCGAGGCACCCCGCTTCCCCGACGAGGTAAGACGCCGCCGCCATCACCTCACTAGATCTAAAGCCGGTCCCGACGCTCGCCTTCTCCTCGAGCGCCGTCGCCGCCGCGAGCGCAACCCTGGGTTCGATCTTCACTATCGCGCGAGTAGCCTCAGCGGCGACGGGAGCGGCGGCATCCGCGGGCACGGCGAGCTCGACGCAGTTACCTGCGCCATCTGCAAGGGTCACTCAGCTCGAAATCTAAAACGCGCTTGCCTCCACCACTCGAAGCGCCGCGGTGGACGAAGACGACCTCGCCGCGCGGCCCGGTGCGACCAACGCGACGCCGAGGTGCGACCAACGCGACGCCGAGGTGCGAACTCGCCGCGGATCCGCACAGTTCACGAGCGCGCTGAGTACCTCCGCGGTGGCGAGGGACTCGCTCGTGTCGTAAGTCGAGACCGTCCTCGACTTGCCGCTGCCGCCGCCACGATCGCACCTCCGATCCACGGCGCGAGCCTGCGGCTCATCACCTTCGACAACGGGTGGAATCGACGCCGCGAGCGCCCTGGATAGCATCGCCGCAGCGGGCTCGTGATCGCCCGACGCGGACGAGTCCGCGTCTACGGCCAGCGGCGACATCGAACGTCCAAACTCACACGCGGTGGCTTGTGAAGGTGGTGGGTCGTTTACGATCTCATTACAAGGTTCTACGCCTCTTTCCCGATGGATACTTTGCGTCGTCATCGTCGCTCGAGTCCGACTCGACCGACGAGTCGTCGTCATCGTTGCTCGAGTCCGACTGGACCGACGAGTCGGCGTCATCGTCCTTCGAGTCCGACTGGAACGACTCGTCGTCGTCACTCTCTGTTTCATCTCCGTTCCCGCTATCATCAACATCCCCATCAGAGTCGTCGTCATTAGGAGGGTTTTGAACATCAATGTCGACGGTATCAAAATTCAGAAGCTCCTGTCTCGCTTGCGGATAGTCATAGCCCTGTGGCACCGAAGTTTGGTTCTCATCATCATCATCATCATCATCATCATCATCGTACTTCTCGGCCCAATTCGATGTAAGCCACTCCCTGCTCATTCTCACGCCTATCACATCGTGCATCATAAAGGCAAGCTTGCGAATTTGGTATGCATCACGTTCACCGATGATCGATTGTTCCGCCCTGCTGCAGACTCCAAGGGACCAAGCAGTGAGACGCGTACATATTTGGCCGACTGTCAAACCGTCAATAGCTTGGGTGTCGCTCATGTGCATAAAAACGTAGTGCAAACCACGTCCCCTGATGGTGTCGTAGGTGGTATCCCATTCGAGGCACTTGATAAGATAACTGGCCTCCGTACCAAACAGCAGCTCGGGGAGCCCAGTTCCGAGATCATCTTCACTCCCGTCGAGCAAAGCGTCGATCCATCCCTGATCGATTGTCGCACTGATTGATGAGATGCCAAGAACCTGAATCCCGCATGCGAGCGCTGCTGCGATTAGCATCTTGATGATATGCTTGAGAACCGTCAAGCCTGCCTTTGAAGACGTTTTGCATGACTTGTACCCTTTCTTAGTCTTACCACGCTTGCACCCGAAAAGAGTCGCCGGGATGTCAATCAAGATGATGTGATGACCAGGAAACATGGTCTCGATGAGCGTGCGGATGTTGTCCAGGGTTTGGCGATGTGGGTGAGCGTTACCTTGATTCATGTTGGCGCAATAGTCATCCGCCGAGCACTTGGAAATGATGATGAAGAGTAGTGGAGGCTTGTACTTTCTCGCGCCGGCGGGGGCTCGGTCAATCTCGGTCTGCCAGTAATCCTGCCTTGAGACCCACAGGGTGAACACGTCGGTGAAGCTTTTTGAGAACGCGCTTGAGTATGCCATGACGAACATGATCCAGCGCAGGATGGGATTGCGATTTTGCTTCGCCGTCCCCATGCCAGCTTTGATACAACCCAAGTGATGATTAGGCTGGGCGTCTGAGTATTCCAACAGATCAGCGATCTGAGTGTCGATCTTCTTGGCAGCTTTTCGCTCTACCTTGAGCATCGCCTGGTTTGTCCTCTGCCGCGGGCCATAGCGTTCGTTTGTATCAAGCACACGCCCAGGGTCGGGAACTTGCTGATCTCGTTGTGGCACGTCGGGAAGATACGATGCCCAGTCATCTTCGGACACGGAGGGAATCAACTCTCCTTCAGTACGGGCATGTTCATGAAGCTGGTCGTCATAATACGTCGCTTCGGTCCCGTCTCGCCGAATGATGGTGTAATTGTTGTTCGCGACGTCGTAGTTGCGGACGAGCCCCGCCTGAGGGTAGCCATTCACGACGGGGTATTTGACGATGGAGCCAGTTGGGAATCTTTGCGGCATGGCCGGTGAGCGCGCGAGCGTGTATCTTCTCTGCTGGGGGAGAGGAGTGAGGGGCGAGCCGACGGTCAACGCGATGGGAGGCGAACCGGTGCGGAAATGGAGTCGTACGGAGGAGGAGTGTGGAAGCAATACAGGGAAGCCATCGGCGGAAAGCGGAGGAAGGACGAGCGTATGGAATGATGCGGGATGTGGAAGGAGGGGAAGTGAAGAAGTGAAGAACGTACATCGTGGATGTGTGCGTTGATAAGTGGTATGAGGACTGCAGCACCTCACTGCAACAAAGGCAAACCGGCGGGCGTTTTCACAACAGGCAGACGGGACGTCAAAATCGCACGCCGTCGAGATGTGGAAACCAAAACTCCAATCCTGAACTTTTGTCGTGACCACTGACGACAGCGCGGGAGTTTGTGAGGCGCGATACGCGTAAGAGGTGAACGCATCGTCCGGACGTCGTGTAGGCTCGAGCGTCATGCTCCGCGCGGTGGCCCGTCGCGCGGCCGCGTCCGTTGGAATCGCGCTGTCGGGAAGATCCGTCCAACTCGTCGGCACCCACGGTGCGATCCGCCGAACGTTCGCGTCGAATGCGGGGGGATCCACGGACAGCAAGGTGCCGTTGATGTCCATCGCGCTGGGAGCCGCGGCGACGGCGACGGCGTACGAGGCGGCGCGATCGCTCGAGAAGCCGAACCCGGCGCCCGCGGCTCCGCAACAGAAGGAGTCCGCGCCCGGGAATCCGACCAAAGCGAGTTATAAATCCCCCGACGCGGGCAAAACATCCAAGGTTGCCGCGGCGGTCGAGAAGAAGGACAACACCGATAAGAAGGATACCACCGATAATAAGAAGGATACCACCGAGAAGAAGGAGGAGCTCAAGGCGCCGGTGGCAAAGTCCGACGCCGATCTCTTCTACGCGCAGTTACTCACGCAGCGTCGCATATTTCTGAACGGAAGGGTAGACGACAAGAGCGCGCACACGTTGGTGGGGAAGATGCTGTTCCTGGACGCGGCGGATCCAACGAAGCCGATCATAATGTACATCAACAGCGGAGGCGGCGTGGTGACCAGCGGGTTGGCCATATACGACGTCATGCAGCACGTCAGGTGGGTAACAAGCGGTTGCATCCATCGATGCATTCCCTATTAAGCCTTTTCGGCAAAAGTTAACAACGCCGACCTAAACGAACTCCCCTTGACCTCCCACACACTCGCAGGCCTCCCGTGTACACCGTGTGTTTGGGCCACGCCGAGTCCATGGCCGCGGTGCTGCTGTGCGCGGGTGAGAAAGGGCACCGATACGCGCTGCCCAACTCGCGAATCATGATCCATCAGCCGCATCACGTCGTCTCTGGACAAACCACGGATATCATCATCAAGGCTAAGAAAGCCGAGCACACGCGCGAGACGTTGTCGAACATCATACAGACGCACAGCGGCAAGGCTGAGAAGGACGTGAACGCGGCGCTGGAGAGGGACACGTACATGACGGCCAGCGAGGCGAAGAAGTTTGGCATCGTGGACCACACGGTGACGAGAATAACTGAAATCGAAGGGTTGGACCTCGACAAGGGAAACGGGAAGAAGTGAGCGGCGAATGAGGGGGATGGAGAGGGAGAGACGAGAGACGACGGCGCCGGATCGATGATAGCCAGCCAGAGTCTCCACGCGTGTTGTTAAAAGTCCGGAGGAGGGAGTTTTGTACTAGTGCCACCTTTCGTCTTTGCGATTTTCCCGGGCCGATGATCCGAGTGCTCCCCTCGTCGCTTTGAAGGAAGCCCGTAGTCTTCACCGTGCCCTATGACCGCCTCCTCGACGTTGAAGAAGCGGTCGAGCTTACTCTTCAACCCGTTGTTGTACATGGCATCGCGGAACCCTTCCAAAACGCGTCTCGCGTCGTGCGATCCCGCGCAGAGGTTCCGGTTGCAATCAGCCGGATCCTCCACGCCCAGCCTCGGCGGGTCCTTCACCGTGAACCCACCGGCCGGCGCGGCGCTCCGATGCCGGCCGCTGCGACCGAACTCATCCTCCGTCATCCACGCCGAGGGCTTCGGCGCGCGCCATTTGTCCAGCGTGAGCACCTCCTTCTCCACGTCGAGCGCGCCCATCTCTCGAAGGAAGCCCACGAAAGCCGTGTCGAGGTCGACCGTTCGAACTTCCAGCTCCCCATCCTCCTTCTCCGCTTTGTTTCCTCGCGTCTCCGCTTCTTCTTCGTCGTCGTCTTTCATGTTCCGTTTCAGGTGGTTGAGGTAGCAGACCAGCGCGCACGTGACGGCGTGGCCGCCGAGCCCGCCTCTCGAGACGTCGCCCAGTTTCTTTTGCTTGAGTAGAGCTTTGACGCATTTGGTCAGCGCTCTGAGCTCGGGGTGGACCCTTTCGATCATGTCCCGCGTCCACCGCGCGGCGGCGATGCCGTTCTTCTGCCCGAACACGATGTCGATGCCCGTCCGCAGTCCGTTAATCTCGCACGATGTTCGCACCAGCGGGACTCTGCACTTGGTGATTGCGATGGTAAAGCCAACTTTCCTTTTCTTTAACTCTGGATCTCGCCGGATCGCCCCCGCGACCTTGCGCGCCGCGTGGATCATGTCGGGTTTGATCGCCTCGTTGACGATGTCCTGCGGCGCGTCTCGGTCACCGCCTTGGTCCAGCCATCTCTTCCAGATGGTGTCGTGGTTGACGGCGATGTCTACGTCGCTCTTCGGTAGATCGGTGCCGACGGCGGAGGATCCGAAGACTTCCACCTCCGCGTCGGCGTGCAACTCGCGTCGGACGAGGGTCTCGATGTGCCCGATCGTGGCCACGCGATCGGGTACATCACTCTCCCAGAGCGACGTCGTCTTGTCCAAATCATCGATGTGTTTCGAGAGGACTGAGAACATGCGCGCACAGAGGTGTGTGCCGTGAGCCCACTCTCCAAACTTTTCCCCGCCTTCTGTTCGGCTGCTCCGAGGAAAAAGCGTTTTTTGAAACGATGCTCGTTCTCAGATCCACCACTACTATGACTAAACAGACTAAACACTAATCGAACAGCGACTCCTCGACCGGGTACTCCACGCATACGTGAAAGTGCGCCTCCACCAACCCACGCCCGATCGCCGCCGTCACATCCCCGGCGAACGGCCCGAGCCGCTCAGTCACCCCGCCGCACCGCAACTCCGTCAGATTTTTCAACTTTCCTGTAAAAAAATATATATATAAAAAACACGACATCATACGAATTGCCCATACGGAAATACAAATAAACTTACCGATCGCGACAAACTCGTCGACGTCCATGTCGCCGCAGTCGCAAATCACCAGCCGTCGCAACGTCTTCACACCCACGAGCCTGTGTATCAGCCCGTCGTCCACCGTCTCGATGACCAGGCTCTCGAGGCAATCGGTCCACTGACTGACACGTCGAGGCCAGATGATCTGCCGGGTCCGGTACAATTCCAAGTGCGTCACGCCTGTACACAAAACACGACGTCATACTAATTGCCCGTACGGTACTTAAAATGAACTCACCTCTCAGCGGAGCGTCTCTTAGGTCCCACACCGTCTCTGACCTGTACCCGCCCACGTTACCACCCACGCCTAGCCTGCGATTTTCCCCTTCCGGCGCCGCGAACTCGCACCCGAGGCAGAGGTGAACGATCGCGCTTCGCTTCGCGAACGACAGCTGGTGCAGGTGCCTCGCGCTGACTCGCATGTCCCGTTGGTCTCGATCGGCGCTTTTGGTCTCGATCGATCTGGAACCACCCGGTTGTATCCGGAGAGTTCGTAACTTGTTCGGCGGATGCAGCCAGTCCACGTCGGGGAACGCGAAACGCATGTACGGACACGACGTGACCTCGAGCCACTCCAGGTTCGCCAGTGTCGCGCGCCAGTCACTGATGCACGCGTCGGTGACGGGAAGAAACTCGAGGCGAAGTTTCGTCAGCGTCGGCACGTGACACAGAGTCGAGCGGACGGTGGCGTCGGTGACGTTCGGCAGGTGGCTCAGGTCCAGGCGCGTGAGCGCGGGTGGTGCGCGGACGGGCACGGGCACCGGGATGGAGGGTACGAGGGCGCCGCGGTTAGCCCGGGACGATGACGTCAGCGGTGGTAAGTCGGTGACCTCGCCTTCACCTTTGTTTTTTTCACCGTTGATTTCACCGCAGCCGCCGCCCCAGAGGGGTGCCAGCGTTTCGTCCGTGACCCTCTCGAAGAACCCGAGCGCCATCCGTGACAGCGCACGTGTCCCGCACAGCCCCGCGATGACCTCGCTCAGGTACCGGTGCGACTCGTCATCCTCGCCGGAATCCCCGCACTCGATGATCACCGTCTCCAGCGTATCCGCCAGTGCGAAAAGTTCCGTCCACCCGTCCCGTCTCGGATGTAGGATGCCGTCGATGGGTTCCACCATGCACGCGGGTATCGAAGTGGACCGCTCGGCCGGCGGCCTCGGAATCTCCACCGTCGTCCCGGCCTGCCAGCATCGCCACGCCGCCGTGAGGGGCTCGTCGGGTATGCTCGCGAAATCACGAAGGTGCAGTTTGGTGGCGCCCGCCCCGAGGCACATCGCCAAAACCCGCGGGTCAAGCCTGCACTTGTCCATCGTCGCGTTGATTAGGTCCGCGGGCATCGATCGCGGCAGCGAGGTGGTCTCGCGGAGTACCCCGGCGAGCGCGTGAACGCACAGCTGTCGTAAAGTTTTCGGCTCCGGGTCATCCCACGGGTGTATCCACGGTTGACAGCTGTTGGGTTGAACGCACGCGGGTCCGCGACGGACGGTGGCGCTGTGTCGCCGGCGTCGCGCGCGCTCCACCAAGCGCGCCTCACGCCGCGCGGCGGTCTCCGCGGCGGCGCGCTGGCGATTCGCGCGCTCGGCGCGGTGCAGGGGTTCGCGTGCATCGCCGTCGAGCGAGAACATCGAGCCGTCGTCGTCGTCGTCCGAGTCGTCGTGTCGTTTGGTGCCCATCTCTTCGAGGGCGTACGCGGTGTGAACGCCGTGGGTGACGCATCGATGCCGGACCGTGGTGTCGTCCTGACCCAGCGGCGCGGTCCCTTTCCCCGTACGCGACGACACGTACGCGTGAAGAGGCGGGGATCGACGCGTCACCCCCGCCGGTCGGCCCACCGCGCCCACCCCGCCCGTCAGGAACCGCCCACGCCGCGCCAGGTACAGGCACGTCTCGGGCTCCGAGTCGTCAGAGTCCTCATCTGATGCCTCCGAGGTTGACGCTGCGTCTGGTCTGTGGGAAGATGACGGGTCGCTGGCCCACGAGCGGCGCGGCGATGCGAGCTCCGATACCCTCGGGGAGGGATCGGGCGGCGCCGCGAGCTCCCGAACGAGCCGCCACGCCTCCCTCTCCGCCATCTCCCGGCGCGCCCCTCCCACTGGTTGTTGGTTCTGAGCACCGTGCCAAAACCAAAAAATCCATCCGTTAGAAAAAGTCAACGTTTTGGCGATGAGAGCCGACCGAGGGAGCCGACCAGAGACAGACCGAGGCGCGCTCGTTTCCGCACGACCGCATCCACCTATTCGCGTCGGGGCGAGATCCACACACGGGCCGTTCCACGAGGCGCGCTCGATACCCCCGTCCACAGGCGCACACGTCGGCACACCCTCCGCGGTCCATCCGATAGAGGGACAAAACGCCCCGCGCCTCATTGTCACATCCTCGGACCGTGAGACCACCGCCGGCACCGACATGGACCCGCGCGACCGCGCCGACTTCTACGGGCAGGGCGGCGGCGGCCACCCCCATCCCATCCCGCCCATGCACCCCGGCCACCCCGGGGACGATACCCCGCACCACCCCGACGGCGGATGGGGCCCAAGCGACGAGCCCGTGACGTCCGTTCGACAGAAACTCGCGCAGCAGAGACAGGCGGACTACAACGAGCACCTCGCGCGGCAAGGCCAGGGCCACAACGCACGCCCGCCCATGCGCGACGTCGACGATAACGTCCCGGGACATCAGCATCAAGCCCAGTTCCACAACCAAGGAGGTGCAGGAGGAGGCCGGCCCGCGGCGGGGATGCGCGGAGGCGACAACCGCGGCCGAGGGTTCGAAGAATCCCCAGGCATGGTCTTCGGCGACGAGGAGATCCAGCCGCGGCGTAAGGGCTCCGGCATGAAGGACATGTACGGCGTCAACTCCGACCAGAAGCGTCGCATGCGCCAAGAAGAACGTAAGCGCCAGTACGCCTCGGAGTTACAGGCGCAGATCGCCGAACGCGAGCGCAAGAAGCGCGAGGACAAGGCGAGGGATCGAGCCGCCGAGCACAACGCGCAAGCGTTCGGAGACGCCATCTACGACATGCGCGATGGCAGGCACGACGGACGCGCCGGACCTGGGCAGTGGGACATGCGCCGGGGCCAGTCCAACTTTAACAACAACAACGCGCAGCAGCCACCCCCGCAGCAGCAGCGTCAGAACAGGCAGACGCATTATCCCTCGATGGATGACGTCGAGGAGGAGACTCCGATGCCTCACCGGCCGATCCCTTACGACGACGACGGCGGGTACAACCAGCGCGGTCCCCCTCAGCAGCAGCAGCAGGGCGGCGGCGTGGGCCTCCCCGGCATGGGCGGCGCGCCTCCCCCACAGGGCGGCGGGCCCGACGCCCTCGCGCAGCAGCAACGCGCGGCAGTCGCGCGCAAAAAAGCTGAGTACCAAGCCGCGCTTCAACAACAGATTCGCGAAAAGGCTGAGCGAAAGGAACGCGAGAAAAGGGAGATTTCGCAGCGGGAGATGCGCGAGGAGCGCGAGGCGGCGAACTATAACCCGTGGGGCAGGGGCGGCGGCGGCGCGCCCATGCGCGATAACATGGGTAACCTCGCGACGGATCTGAGGCACATGCGGCAGGATAACGAGGAGCGCGCCATGATGCCAAACCCGGGGGCGCACAACCTCGGACCTCCGAGTCATCAGACGCAGCCCCAGGGCGACTACCCTCCCCAGGGGTATTACGACCAAGGGCCGCATGACCCCCAGGGCTACCCTCCACAGGGTGGCGACATGCACCCGCCCTACGGGGGCGCGCCCACGCACGCGCCGCAGAGAGGCCAGATGGGCGGCGGGGGCGGCGGCGGATTCCAAATTGGCGGCGGCCCGGCGAATCCCGGTCCCCCGCCGAACATGGGCCCGAGGGGCAACTTTAGCGCCCGCGAGAACGCGCATCCCCACGAGCTCGAGGCCAAGGCGAGGGCGCAGGCTGAGCTGCAGCACGCGCTCAAGATGCAGATCGAGGAGAAGGAGCGCAAGAAGGAGGAGGAGCGGCGGCGCGACGAGGAGGAGGATTTGGCGGATGAGCGACGGATGCAAGTCGAGCAGGAGCGCCTGCGCGAGGCTTTCGAGCGCGAGCAGGGGCTCGAGCGGGAAAAGGCTGAG
>Ga0257106_1001532_pt1 | contig 11257 bp, 9 predicted proteins | sample LP_taG_3_FD_190177 | JGI IMG/M metagenome (GOLD analysis project Ga0257106, IMG submission 190177) | Marine microbial communities from Northeast Subartic Pacific Ocean, Canada - LP_J_2011_P26_10m | ecosystem: Environmental > Aquatic > Marine > Oceanic | place: Canada: Northeast Subartic Pacific...
CTCGCAAAAAGACGAAAATTCTCATCTGATGTTTCATTGCGCCATGCCCCCGAAGCCCCCCGCCCAGAAGGCGAAGGGCGGCGGAGGCAAGCCTCCTCGAAAGTTGCACGCCAACGAGACCGTGGCGAAGCACTTGCAGCCGGGACACGGCGCGGTGGCGAGGGCGCAGGGGAACGACATGTGGACGGAAACCACTTCGTTCATGGAGCCCCCGAGCAAGGGAAAAAAAAAGTGATGAGGTTATGTTGGGCAGACGGGAGATGTGTGAACGAGAGACTGATGAACGTAGCTATTTTCGTGCACCCGGTAGCATCCTTTTTACGACAATACCCTTACGTGCGTTGCTCTCTACCTCTCAAAGTACTTCTCGATACTCAAACCTTGTCCGTCCCTAAACGCAAAGTCACCGCCAGCCTGTTGATGGAAATCGGGCACCCCAAGACAAAAGCAGCCTCTTCGATGTTCGTCGCGGCCCTGGAACCGTGCATGACGTATCGAGTCCTTTCGTAGGGTCATTTACCCAAGAATTGCCAAATGAATTGCCAAATAACCAGGCAATAAGATACGGCCTCACAGACCAAAGGGCCTCGAATTATTTTACACGGCCGAGATGCGTCCGAGTCACGATTTTTCGCGGTGCAGGTTTTACCTTTTCGCGGGCTTGATCCGTCGTTGCTGACAAGGTTCGTGTTAATTGGAGGCGCATTGGGCACCGCGCTACCTCCACCGAGGATGTCCTCCGCCGTTTCATCGATGTCTTCCGCCATCAGGGGTGCCCCCGTGCGCCCCAGAATCCATCGCGCCGCTCGCAAGGCGGCGTCGCGCCTCACCACGCGCGCGCGCGCGGTCGAAGCCCCGCCAAAGACGGAGAAATCCACGAAGAAGTCCAGCAAGGGTTACCGCGTCGGCGTCGACACCCTGAACACCTTCCTCTTCCGCGAGGAGACCGCCGGGCGGGTCAACGGCGACCTCGCCATCATCGTCAACAACATCGCCATCGCGTGCAAGAAGATCAGCAACCTCGTCGCCGTCGCACCGATCAGCGGCCTCACCGGCCTCGCCGGCAGCAGCAACGAATCCGGCGACGAGCAAAAGAAGCTCGACGTCATCTCCAACGACATCTTCTGCGACGCAATGAGCGAGACGTGCCGCGCGAACATGATCGTCACCGAGGAAGAAGACGTCCCGCTCCGCGTCGAGGCCATCTCCGGCGACTACATCGTCTGCTTCGACCCCATCGACGGCTCATCCAACATCGACGCCGCCGTCACCACCGGCTCAATCTTCGGCATCTACTCATCCGGCGAGTGCGTAATCACCGACGGGGACTCCGTGGAGGATGCCATGGAGAAGTGCGTGTTGAACGCGCGCAAGTCCGGCGAGGAGCTCGTATGCGCCGGGTACGTCATGTACTCCTCCTCCACCGTCATGATGCTCACGTGCGGCGACGGCGTCTACGGGTTCACCTTGGACACCGCCACCGGCGAATACGTCCTCTCGCACGACGACGTCAAGATCCCGGACCCGGGCCAGCGCATCTACTCGGGTAACAACGGCAACGTCGACAAGTGGGCGCCCGAGATGAAGGCGTACGTGCGGTACCTCCAGCTCGGAGGCGCGGACAAGGACAAAGGCCCGTTTTCCTACAGGTACATCGGCGCGTTGGTGGGCGATTTCCACCGGACGCTTCTTTACGGCGGCATCTGGCTGTACCCCCCCGACGCGTCCGCGCCGCAGGGCAAGGCGCGCTTGCTGTACGAGGTGGCGCCGATGGGGTACCTCGCGGAGCAGGCTGGCGGGATGGCGATGTGGGGCGAGACCGCGGAGAAGCGCGTCATGGAGGTTGTCCCGCAGAACATTCACCAGCGATCGCCCATGTTCGTCGGGAGCACGTCCATGGTGAAGGATCTGCAGGAGTTCCTCGCGGACCGAGCGCCCGTGTACAGGAACGGACCGCGTGACGAGCTCTGATGTGAGTGAGAGTGAGACACGGGGCGTTTGCGTGTGTACATTGACGGCGGGTGCGACGGTGTCGACATCGAGACCGAGTTATATGATTATTTGACCAGCACAGCTGTGCGCAGCTGTTGGTTGGGGGAACTTTGCGTTGTGAAATGAATAAACCGAGCCTCCCTTCCGAAGACGGAGCGTAGTTCCCGCCGCGACGTTACCCGCGCGATATCGACGCGGTGTATCGACGAAAGGTGCCGTAGTGAAGTCGAAACCACGGTTCGAACGCACCATGCCGACGGTCGGCTCGTCCATCCTGCGCAGGCAGCGGTCGTCATCGGCCGCGAATAAAAAACTCGGCGTGACGCGCATCTCCGACACCGCAGCTTCTTCCCGAGGTCCGTCCGCGCCGCGAACGCCGCCTCATGCGACCATTTCGATCCGCCACGAGACGCGCCGAACACATCACGAGACTGACGCACATCCATCCATCGCAGGAACGCGCGCGGATAACGCCGACGGCGACCCCACCACCCCGTCACCGACGGTACGCGGCTTCCCATTTCGACATCCTCGATACGGCACCCACCCGACCGTTGGACTCGACGACGTCGTCCCGAGATGACCGTCCCCGATGCGCCTCACCGACGCGCTCTGACCACCGATGACCCCGTCCCCGCGTCCATCACAGGCTATGAGCAGAGCGCCGGCGCCGTCGCGATCGCCGCCGACCCCCGAGCCCATTCAGCAGCGCGCCGGTACGCCCCCGCACCCCTCCATCCATCTCTCCCGACACCAAAAACGCACAGCTTCCCCCCCATCGCACGACTGACGCCCGCCCCGTCCCCTCGCAGGCTACAACGCGGGCGCCCAGCCGATGAATCGTGCCAAACATCTAAGCCCGCCCAAGCGATCCAACCTGCAGGTACGACCCCATCCATCCCGCCCGGCCCGTCGATCCTCCACCCCGTCCCACCCTCCGAGACTCAACTTGACGCGACACATCTTAATCCCACGCACGCGCGCAGGACTGGGACGAGTGGGGCGCCTTCGAGAACGAGGTCGCATCCGCCGTCACCTCCGTCGCGTCCACCGTGACGAACATGGTGAACGGTAACCAACGCGGAGCAGGCAACCGCGGCGGCGGGTCCTCGCGATACTCCCCGGGGCAGGGACGCACGCCGACCCGAGACCACCAGGTGAGAGACCGCGATCCGTTTTTTCCACAAATTGTACATTTGCATCCCCCTTTGCTCACACCGATGCGCCGATGAACGAAGTGAACTGACCGCCACTGCCCGTCACCACCTCACCATGAATGAACGCAGACTCATCACTCGGTACACGACTTCATGGCCGCGACGGGCGCCGCAGACGTCGTCAACGTCGTCGGACGAGCCGCGGCTTTCCTCGGCACAGCCATCGACAACGCCATCGAAAACACCGCCGCCGTGGTGGAGAACGTGTCCAAGCGAGCGGACCAGATGGCATTCGTCAACTCCCCAAAGAACGGCTCACCGAGAAGACGACGAAGCAGCCCGGGGAAACACAACAACGTTAACGGCAATTACCGCGCGCCGCTGTCTAACCTCTCACCAAACTCCGCGTACAAGGCGAGTTTGAACAACGACGCGAGTTCGCCTAGTCGGCGGTGGAATAAGAACCCACGGTCGCCCGGCGGCCGACGAACCCCGAACAAGGGAGGGTCCAAGAGCCCCGGTGGCGGAAACGGAGGCAACGGGAACAACAAAATCAGGGTGTTCCGCTCGCCAGGATCGTCCGGGAAGAAGAGTAGATCGAGAACCTCCGGCGAGGGTTCGAGGCCCGCCGCCATCCCGATGAAGACCGGTGACACCGCCGAGCTCGCCGACGACTGGGGATGGGATGCCAAGTCCCCGACGCAAGCGGAGAAGACCCGCAACGTCGCCGCCGCCACCGCACACCTCCGACGGGAGCTCACAACGGTCAACGCCGAGCGCGACGAGCTCGTAGACGCGGTGTCCACGCTCACCAAAAAGCTCAAGGCTCTCACGGATGACCACGAGTCCCTTAAGAAGCAAAACCTCGGCTTGCAGAAGCGGATGGCGTCCAGTCACCACGAGTCGCAACTCCCGGGCGGGTCCGATCCACTCGCGGAGCAGGTCCGGCACCAGCTGGAGCACCTGGTGAAGGAGAAGGGTAAACTGGCGCAGGAAAACGCCAGTTTACGTCGCGAGTGCGAATCGTTGCAGGAGCTGCTGATGTACTCCAACATGGCGTCGCAGGTGGAGTCCATGTACTCGCCGGGTGGGATCTTCGGGGACGTGTACGGCTCTGAGGAGACGGGCGGCGTCGAGGCTGACGAGGAGACGGATGGAGAATACGTCGCGGAGGAGACAGAAGCGGTTGAAACCTCGGAGGCGGTTGAAGACGAGCCCGGCGTGAACGAGGAGGCGGAGGCGTTCGAGACCGGCATGCTCGAAGCCGCCGAGGTTGAAGTCGTCGAGGAGACGCCGGCGCCTGACGTCGAAGCGGTGAACGCGGACGCGGACGCCGAGGTTGAGGTCGTCGAGCCGCCCGAGGCACCGGAGGATGTCGTCGAGGTCGTCGCCCCCGCCGCCGAGCCCGAGCCCGAGCCCGAGCCCGAGCCCGAGCCCGAGCCCGTCGTCGCGGCTGACGATATCGAACCCGAGGCTCCCGCGGTGCCGGAGGTGACCGAGGCTTCGGAGGCTCCCACGGGGAAGAAGGGCAAGGGTAAGGGTAAGGGTAAGGGTAAGAAGGGACGGCGGTGACGCGACGACTGACCCGATCGCTCCGCTCTCGATGATTTGTAAAACTGCGTACTCGGAGTACTTTTAAAAGTCGGCTAAGAGTCTTACTCGCCAGTCATCATGTTACAGTGGACCGCGATGTGGGGGTCGCGGATGAAATCAATCTCGTTCCCAGCCCCGTCGCACACGATCACCCCGAACTCGGGGTGAAGAACACTAAACCGGGAGCCGGTAAGAGGAGCGTCTCGTGCGAACCCTGCCGCCGCATCCATGCACCTGTGAATCGAGATGAATACCTTCCCGCCCTGGCCACGCGGCGCCCACACGTCCATCGGCTGCAGCTTCATTCTTTCTAAGACTCCCACCATATTCTCGGGCCAATCTTTCCTGAAATCGTTAAGCATCAACTCCCTGAGCTCATCTCGAGCCCTCAGGCTGTGAAACACCCCGAGGTACTCGCCGCGCCTCGCGCTCCCCGGTCCGCCAAACTTACTGACGCACCCGTCCATCGACGCCACGAGCATGTCGCCGTCTGAGTTGAAGGTCAATCCACTCGGTCGCGCCAAGTGTTCGCCCTTGGTGTAAAACTCCTGAGTGATCATCGCGTCGGGCGGCGCGGCCGCGTCCGTCCCCGCGCCAGCACCGGCGAATTGCACCCGCATGATCACCCCCGTCTTCCTCCGCGAGCAGCCCGGTTCCGCGCAGGGACCAGGCGGCGTCGTGTAGTTCCCTTCAGCACCTTCCTGCAGGTGGTATTCGCGATCGACGGCGACGTACAGCGCTCCGTCCGGGCCCACGTCGCAGCCCCACGCCACGTACCTGTAGGCTTCGATATCATGGGTCGGGGGGTTGTTCATGTAGTGTTCCTCGTGCATCGCGCCCATCAAGTGCTCGTGGCACCAGCACGGCCCGCGTTGTTTCCAAGCCGGGGGTGGGTGATACTGGTCCCAAATCTCGTCGTACTCGTCTCCGAGCCGCGCGTAGACTTCGGAGTACCCTCCCTTGCCGAGCGCCGTCGCGGATTGGCAAAAAGCGTAAATTGGGTCCGCTCCCGACCACATCGTGCTGAGATTGTCGCGGAATCTGTCGATCCAACGAACGGCGAGGGACTTTGGCACGCGTGCCTCTTCTTCGTTGAGGTATACGCACCCAACCTTGCCGTCCGCGAAGGTGGTGTACACCTTGTCGCCGGCGCACGCGATTCCCTCGGGTCCTTGGATCTGCCATTGGTCGTCCATCATGTGCCATCCGTCGTAGCCGGGGTCGACGTCCTCCCATTTCTTCTGGGGCGGAATGTACATGCGCTTGTACTTGAGCGTCTTGCCGTCCAGGACCACCGTGCCTTGCTCGTGGTAGCACTGACAGTACAGCCTGTCCCCGCGCAGCGCGATGCCCGTAAGCCACGGCCCGTCGCTCTTTGTGAATCGTTTCACCTTGTCGGACTTTGCCCACGCGCGTCCCACCGCCACGCGTTTCGGTGGTGTTTGTCCGCGGAAGGAAAACTCCACAACCTCCGCGGTGCTCGAGCACGCCACCATGAGTCGAAGGCGGTGGTGCAGCTTGTGCCCGGGATCCTCCGACTCGAGCGACCTGCAAACGTCTCGGAGGATACGACACGAAGCCTTGGCGCCCACCGCCTCGCGCCTGGTGACGTACGAGAAGATCTCGGCGAGGATCTCGAGGGGTAGGTGGAGCATGGACGTCGTCGCGGGCATGGACGCTCCGGGCACCAAATCCGTAGACAGCTTCGGACGCTTTGGCGTGGACATCTTTGGCGTGGGACGGAATGAGTTGTCAAATTGGTCGAGTCAGCAAACTTTGGTCTCGAGTGGACCAAATTCGTCTTTGAATGCTAAGCGACTATCCTCCACTTCCCCGCGCCCCGTCCAGGAACGACCCCGACGTGCCTCGACCCACCACCGACCTTCTCACCACCTCTCCCAATTCCCGGCCTTCTCCTCACGGCGGTGAGAAACGAACGCTGCGGACTCGTCACGTCCTCGTCGACGCACATGTTACACATCATTTGTTTTCCGTTTTCCACTTCCAAATCCGAGCCACCCGCCGCCAAAAGCCCGTAGAGCATCGTGCACCAAAGCCCGTACCCGTCCACCCGCATCTTCCTCGCCAGGTCCACGACGTGAAACCCGAACGCGTCCGCCCGGCGTCGTCGCGGCAGACAACACGGGCACAGCACGAGCGCGTCCGCCCCGCATCCCCGCCACAGCTGCACCGCTCTGCGACTTAAATCTCCGCATAAATGCACACCGACCACCAGGCAATACCCCCCGTCTAGATGCGCGTTGACGACCGCGTTCCTCACGGTTCGCGCGGCGTCGTCGTGGAATACATCCTCGAGGTGGAACGACACGTTTCGCATGCTCGGGTGCGATAGGTGCGGAATCTTCATGCGCCCGTCCGAGTCGCACATGTGAATGATGGAATCTGGAAACGTGTGCGCGAGGAGCATGGAGAGGCACCCGCGGCCGCTGCACAGCTCCACGAACGTCAGGCCTTTCCCGGTTTCGTGTTTATGGGGCCCCGAGAGGCGTTGGACGCATCGTTTCAGCTGTTGAAGCGCGGCCCAGGACTCGATGAGCTCCTTCTTACATCTGGAGTATCGCCGCCAGTAGTCGAACCGGACGTCGTGCCGCAGGGCGTCGCACAGCGGCGTCGCCGCGAAGGCGCGGAGGTGTGGGTTGGTGATGTCGCCCTCGAGCGCGTAGTCCAGCGCAGCCTTCTTGCGCGCGGGCGCGTGCGAAGCGTCGAAAACCTCCTCCATGCGCCCCCACGCCGCCGGCTCTGGTGACGGCACCACCCTCCTTCATCGAGGTTTCCAAGCAAAATTTCCGAGCAGCCGAGACTCTGAAGTTCCAAGAAAGGCGATGACGTCACAGCGTTGATCGCCGCACGCGCCATGCAGATGAGCGCATTCGCAGCTCGTGCCAACGCCGTTCTTCCCCCGGCCTTAGCCGCCCGCCTCGCCTTCCAGCAGGGCCGCGCCTCCAAATCTCGAACCATGTCCTCCAAGGCTGTCCCCGAGGGACTCAGCGACGGATGCAAGGGCGCGCCGGTGCCCGAGGGAGTCAAGCTCCCGATCATGGCTGACGAGTCCGTCATGGCCCCCAAGGCGCACGGCACCACGGAAACCCCGGTGCAGCAGAACCTCCGATGGAACTGCGAGTGGAAGACCGCGGACAAGATCTGCAGCTTCAACCGCCACTACGCCGAGTACGCCGGGTACTGGGAGTCCACCAACTTTCTCGAAGAGGTCGATCGCGAGAAGGAGACCACATACTACGATTCCGTCTCTGGCAAGCCCTTGTTCATCGCCCCGCGCGGCCGGAGCTTCGAGGACTTCCAGAAGGAGTCCAAGTCGCACGGCTGGCCGTCGTTCAGGGACGAGGAGGTGGTCTGGGAGAACGTGCGGTGCCTCAAGGACGGCGAGGCCATCTCCGTCGATGGGACGCATCTCGGCCACAACTTGCCCGATAAGACGGGCAACAGGTATTGCATCAACTTGGTGTCCGTCGCGGGCCGGCCCATGTGATGGATTGATGCGCGTGAGTAGTGTGATGAGAGGGAGGAGAGAGATTCGTTTGTTTGTTAACAGCCAGAATAAGCGTGTGATATGCAAGACACGGCGCCATCTAAGCGTACCTCTAGCCATCCGTTGTAGTTTTCCTCACTGCCAAGTGGATCGTCGACACACGCGGGTGTGACTGCTTGATCCACTCGCGCCTTGTCAGCAAGCAAGGGTAATTGCGTGTCCCTGCATGACGGGCCGCCATTCGCGCGCGCGCCCACGGGCCCGTGCCATCGAGTCTTCGATCTCACCGTCGTCGCCTCCGCGATGTCACTCGCCACCGCTACCGCACCCGTCGCCCTCGGCGGCGCTCGCGCCACCCTGCGGGGCCGGCGCCTCGCCCACACCGGCGGCAGCGATAAAGTAATCCAAAAAGCCCCCGCCGTGAAGCCCCGCCGGCGTGGCGTGGTGACCCGCGCCTCCGCCGTGGGCACCAACCTCACGACGTGGCTCCTGAGGCAGGAGATGGAGCACACGATCGACGGGGAGCTCGCGGTGGTCCTATCCTCCGTCTCCATCGCTTGCAAGAGGGTGCGCGCCCGATATCGTGTCATCAATTGGCCCCCATTTCACCTCGCAAATCCCTAACAACCTCGCAAATCCTTCACGGAACACACCACCCTGACGATCCTCCCCTCATCGATCCCACCATCTCCGTCTCCCCACAGATCTCCAGCCTGGTTCAAAAGGCGGGCATCTCCGGCATGACCGGCCTCGCCGGCGGCGCCGGGAACGCCTCGGGCGAGGACCAGAAGAAGCTCGACGTCGTCTCAAACGAGATCTTTTGCGAAGTTTTGCGAATCAGCGGGCGGACCGGCGTCATCGCGTCCGCCGAGGAAGAGGACGTCCCGGTCGCCGTGGAGGAGACGTACAACGGCAACTACGTCGTCGTCTTCGACCCGCTCGACGGCTCGTCCAACATCGACGCCGCCGTCTCCACCGGCTCCATCTTCGGCATCTACCAATCCGACCAATCCTGCGTTCCCGACTGGGGCGCCGACGACGAAGGGGTGGTTCAGGAGAAGTGCATCACGAACGTGTGCCAGCCCGGGGATAACTTACTCGCCGCCGGGTACTGCATGTACTCGTCGTCCACCATCTTAACCCTCACCGTCGGCCACGGCGTCTATTCATTCACGCTGGACCCGTCCATCGGAGAGTTCGTCATGTCGCACGAGGATGTCAAGATTCCGGCGACTGGTAAGATTTACTCATTCAACGAGGGTAACTTCGTAAACTGGGAACCCGGACTGAAGGAGTACATGGACGCGATCAAGAAGGGCGGCAAGGCGAACGACGGTAAACCTTACTCCGCGCGTTACATCGGCAGCCTCGTGGGTGACTTCCACCGCACCATGCTCTACGGCGGCATCTACGGTACGTTTATTTTCATCATCGTATGGGCAACTAGAGTGACGTCACGTGTGTTTTATTCACAGGGTACCCGGGCGACGACGTCAACAAAAACGGTAAACTTCGCCTCTTGTACGAGTGCGCCCCGATGAGTTTCATCGCCGAGCAGGCGGGTGGGATGGGCAGCACCGGGCGGGGGCGGGTGCTGGATATCCAACCGGACGAGGTGCACCAGCGCGTGCCGTTCTACACGGGCAGCAGGGAGGAGGTGCAGTACCTCGAGTCCTTCCTGCGGGAAAACTGATGATCGATTGATTAATCGTCAATCGGAGAGGGACCCAAGCGAGGGGACGCGGGTGAGGAGTGTGTATATCTAAAAGCGTTCGATCGAGACCGGCCCTTAGCCCACGATGAAACGAAGTGGCGGAGGACGCTCGATACGACGCGTGAGGTGGTGGGACCGTAGCGGCAGGGTCACCGGTCGCATTATTGAATAAATAATTTTCCAAAAACCAACAATCTTCAGATCCGCTCGCAGCGTCCACACTGCCATTTCGGGAGGCGCACGATGAGTGAGCCCGGCAGCCCAGCCAGCCCGGCGGTGGGGCCCAAGTCCCCGGCTTCTACGATGAAGAAGACGAAGACCCCGGGCGCGAACAACGACATGGCGACCCACGGCGTCTTCTCCTACTCCGGATCCACCAACGTGGGCACCGAATACCAGTCCAAGCACGGTGCGCGCCCCAGATTCTCGATTTGGCTCTTTCGCCCCCGCAATTCAACCCCAGGCCTGACCTGACCCTCCACCCTCCGTCTCTCCACAGCCGTCCCCGAGCGATACAAAGGCCTGCAGATGACCCCGGGCGAGCGTAAGAGCGGCAAGAACAACGACAGCTGGTTCGACGTCGAGGTCAAGCGCTTCGGCGAGGACGAACCGTACATCGATCCCGACCCGGGCATCCCGGAGATCCCAGGCAAAGAACAAAGGGTCCGCGAACTGGAGGCCATCAAGAAGAGAGTATCCGCCAAGGGATGGTTCCCCGCCGGTCGCATGAACCCGCAGGCGCCCAAGCCACGCATGGGACCGCACCACGCCAACATGAACGAGGGAGACGGCGAGGAGGGCAAGTTCGTCGCCATGCCACGCGGGTTGTACACCCAACCCATGAAACGCGGATCGTACAACGCGCCGGGCATTTTGATTGGCCAATCGATTCGAAACGCGCCGCCCTCGTCGCCCGTCGTGGTCCGACAACGCGTGGTGAAGACGGCGCACGTCAAGGTGCGGGTGAACACCAAGGAGAAGAAGGAGGGTGCCGAGGGCGAGGGTGCCGAGGGTGCCGAGGGCGAGGGTGCCGAGGGCGAGGGCGCCGAAACAGAGACGCCGAAACCGAAGGAGGCACCGAAGAAACCAAAGCAAAAGCCGCCGTCGCCCGATCGCCCGTGGCGCACGCCGCACAAGGTCAAGCCCCTCTCCCCGCCCAAGGACTACAACGAGGCGATGCGGGACAAGCTCGCGGCGCTGTCCACCGCGAACAAGCTACGGAAAGAAGAGGAGGCCAAGACGGCGCCGTCGCTGCCCCCGGACGAGTACCAACCATCAAAGATGCTCAACCGG
>Ga0257106_1001533_pt1 | contig 11256 bp, 9 predicted proteins | sample LP_taG_3_FD_190177 | JGI IMG/M metagenome (GOLD analysis project Ga0257106, IMG submission 190177) | Marine microbial communities from Northeast Subartic Pacific Ocean, Canada - LP_J_2011_P26_10m | ecosystem: Environmental > Aquatic > Marine > Oceanic | place: Canada: Northeast Subartic Pacific...
TAAATAAATTTAAAAAGGTACTTGCTATTATCCATTAAATGTGGGATAATAGCTATAGTAAATAATTTTATTTACATTGAATGTAAATCCACTGGATAACACATTCTTTAAACAACAAGCCAATGGCTAAAAAGGAAACAAAAATGCAAACCACAAGAAAATTTTTCGGCAGTACTGTCGATATTGAAGATTACAAAAAACCAAAAGAAAAAATTGATAACGGAACTTTTGTTCGTTATGGTTGGTATGATATTACTAGATTTAAAGGTAATGAATTTCACAAAAATTTAAATAATGTTGGTGTTAGAAAACGGAGAGATGTTGATAGAGGTCTAGAAACATTTGAAACCAGAGTAAAAAATGATAACTGGAAAACAATGTATAATCCTCCTATTATTGATGTTGAAACAGATTTACCAAAAGATGGCAGAAAAAGAATCAGAATTGCTCTAAGAAATGGTGAAACTCACATTCCAGCAATGTATCAATCATATAATGATAATTCTGAAAGAACTAATACTACCTCGGGCATAACACTAAATTTAATCCATGATATTGCAGACGAAGCAGAGTTTGATGATATTACAAATGGATGTGCTTATTTGATAGATAAGGGAGAATTGATACACACAAAAGATGAAGTTACTCAATATCTTCAGAATGAATTAAAAATATCTCGATATTTTGCAACTAGAACTATTAATGATATGATAACTGCTATTATGAATCTAGATAAGAATGGGATGCAGTTAATGAACACTCTTGGTAGAGATGATGCTATGAAATGGTTAACAAAGGCTCTTGGTTTTAATATTGATAAATATAATGAAACCTCTAAAACAGAAGAATATGTATTATTTACGCCAGGCTCTGTAAATTCTTATAGAACTTTATGTAAACACATTATTCCAAACTCTATTACAGGAAAAATTACTAAGATTATTCTTTATACAACTAAAGAGTTAAACCCTAAAATTGCGACAGATGATATGCACTTGTTCAAGAAAATTTTACAAGATGACTTAATTGCAAACATTACAACAGTAGTTAATAATGATATACAAGGTATTAAATTAGAAACACCATTTGTATCTAGTTATTGGCAAATTCAAGGTTGTATTCCACAAAAAGTAAATGATGAACATCAAGCTCTTTTCGATAATCAACAATTAATTAGGTTAGAGGATTATTAATATATGATAATAATGATTGGTGGTGTGCCTTGCTCAGGTAAGTCCACACTAACAAGAAATATTCTTAGTGAATTGGGTTCGGCAGAGTTTGTCGAACCCATGAAACTATTTCCATGTCAAAAGCATGGGGATACTCTTGTAGTAGGACGATATCCAGCTGGAGAAACCTTTGGTGGTACTGACCGCATATCCTATGGAGCAATTCCAAAGTTTCGTGATTTCATTAATCAAGAAGCACCTAAACATAAACACATTTTTCTAGAGGGCGATAGATTTTTTCGTGCAGTTGATATTGAATGGTTGTTATCAGAACATGATGCGAAAGTTTATATACTAAAGGTATCACCAGAAGTGGAAAAGGAAAGACACATTGCAAGAGGAGATGAACAGGCTGAGAATTGGTTACAAACCAGAAGGTCTCTTATCAATAATCTACAAACTAACTTTCTTCTTATGGGTGAATTAGATATACGACTAACCGATACATGGGATGCTCTGCATGAACTAAAAAATGAAATCAAAGGAATATGCAATTAAATAGTTATGGAGATAGTATGAAAAGATTATTAAAAACAGTGCATGTCGAGCATTTTGAAGAATACGAAGGCGATCAACGACTTATTAGAGTCGAAACGACAACGGAGAAGCATTTCCCTAGTGACTCATCACCTACGCACAGACCAACTAAATCTACTAAAGTAGAGTACATATAAAGTTTATTATGGATAACTATATTAGAAAGTATGACAAGGTAGTGACCGATGATTTCTGTGATGGTTTGATTGAAAAGTTTGAAGACCATCCAGAACAGCAAGAAAAACTATCTCAAGGCTTGATGTCTTTAACGCACCTTGAAATGATGCGTCCAGATACACAAATATGGAATAAAGATGTTATGCATCTTGTAGATGTTTTTAAGAAGTATGTTACAGTATACAAAAACGAATGTAAAATTGAACCAGTAATGTGGCCTGATAAATATTTAGTTGAATCATTTAGAATAAAACGATATTTACCAAATGATACAGATCAATTTGGGCCTCATGTAGATTCAAAAGATGCAAACAGTTGTAAAAGATTTCTAGCATTCTTTTTGTATCTTGATAATAATGATGGTGGTTCAACCATGTTTCCACAAATGGACATTACATCAAAATGTAAAAAGGGTTCATTATTAGTTTTCCCACCACTGTGGCCTTGGCTACACGAGGGTAAAAAACCAATTGATAAACCAAAATATATAGTAGGGAGTTACTTAAAATATGTCTGAATTATTAGACCAATTTGGTCAACCAATAGGTGCTAAGGCTGCACCACTACCAGCAGTAGAACAAATTCTGCAAGACCCAATTACAAAGAAATTTCTTTTTCTTCATAGTAAAGAAGATCCAGATGTCACTTGTATAGGATTGACAGACGAAACAGATTACAGTGGAACCATCTATAAATATGGCGAAGTCAAAATTCCAGATGAGTCTAAAATAGTTGATGGAGAACCCTTGCGTTTAGAGTTTAAGTATGATATAATAGAAAACAATGGATATCCTAAAGAAAAATTTGGAGATGATTTCTTCAAACTTATCGGAGACATTTTATTTCACATTATTATAACTCAATCAGAGGATGGCTCAATTGACGAACCAAACAATAGAACGGACAGCACTCAGTAATTTAGTATCCAACGAAGAATATTGTCGAAAGGTATTACCTTTTATCAAGGCTGATTACTTTGCTGTTAAAGAAGAACGAGTTGTCTTTGAAGAAATTACAAGCTTTGTTGATAAGTATCGAAAGATGCCAACAAAGATTTCTTTGGAAATTGAAGTAGAATCCAGACAAGATTTAACCGAAACTGAACATAACAAAATTGTGGAAATTATCAAGACACTTGATTCCACAGATGTTGATATGGATTGGTTGGTAGATACTACTGAGAAGTTCTGTAAAGACAAAGCAATCTATAATGCTATTGTAGATGGTATCTCTATTATTGATGGTAAAGATAAGAATCGTGGTGCAGATGCTATACCTAGTTTACTTACAGATGCACTTGCAGTATCTTTTGATAATGCTGTAGGACACGATTATTTTGACGATAGTGCTTCAAGATTTGATTTCTATCACAAGATAGAAGAACGCATACCATTTGACCTAGAGTTTTTCAACAAAATTACCAAAGGTGGATTACCACAGAAAACATTGAATATCGCACTTGCTGGTACAGGTGTTGGTAAATCTTTGTTTATGTGTCACATGGCTGCAAACTGTTTATCACAGGGTAAGAATGTATTATACATTACTCTAGAAATGGCAGAGGAACGCATCGCAGAACGCATTGATGCGAATCTACTGAATGTTTCTATGGAAGACTTGCATGATCTACCAAAGACTATGTTTGAAGACAAGATTAAAAAGATACAGAAAAAGACTAATGGTCAACTTATCATTAAAGAATATCCAACTGCATCTGCTCACTCTGCACATTTTCGTGGATTGATTAAAGAGTTATCTATCAAGAAGTCATTTAAACCAGATATGATTTTTATTGATTACTTGAATATATGTGCATCATCTAGATTGAAGGGTGCATCACAGGTTAATTCTTATACATACATTAAATCAATTGCAGAAGAACTTAGAGGTCTTGCAGTTGAAACAAATGTTCCAATCATGTCAGCAACACAAACAACAAGAAGTGGCTTCGGTTCAACAGACATTGGACTTGAAGATACATCTGAATCGTTTGGTTTACCAGCAACAGCAGATTTCATGTTTGCTCTCATCTCCAATGAAGAACTTGATGCCCTCAATCAAATTGTAGTCAAACAACTCAAAAACAGATACAATGACCCTACTATGAATAAAAGATTCGTTTTAGGTATTGACAGAAGTAAAATGAGATTGTATGATGTAGATAATAAAGAACAAGAGGATTTGGTAGATAGTGGTCAAGATGATGAACCAGTATTTGACAAAGGTAAATTTGGAGCTAAATTTAAAGATCACAAGTATGATGGGTTCAAGGTTTAACCTCTTATAAATAGTACATAAATATAAACTATATGTAAATGGAGCCATTGAAGTATGTCATTACGAAAATCTATTCGTCAACTTAGACCTATTAAAGAAAACTTTACTGCACCTGTAGATAAAGTTCAAAACTTTTTAAGTGAAGCATATAGTTTCTATCCAAAATCAGAGAAAGAAATTAAAAATACTTTATCGGATTTTCCCTCTGAAAATGTTCAAGACATTTTGAAGTTATTTACTTTTCTTAAATCTAAAGATAAATCTAAAGATAAAACTCCAATTAACATAGATTTAAAAAAACCAAATATAATTAATGTATCTAGAGATTTAAATGATTTTTATAATATTGATGATATAAAAACTGGAGCATCTTTAAATACTATAAAGATTAAATTTGGTGATGGTTCTGGTAATACTGGTAATGATGCACCTAAACCTAAAGGTGCTGATTGGGAAAGTTTAATCACACATCAATACAATAATTTTTTAGGTAATGAAAAAGCAGATACTGCTGCATTTGAAAAAGCCCAAAAATTTTACCCTAAGTATGCTGAAAGTGCAACATTAACTGCAAAATCATTTACTAAGTTTGCTGATACAGCAATGATTCAATATGGTGGTGGAGGTGGTAAGAAAAACCTTAGTTCTTTTTGGATTGAAAAAGGTGGTAAAAATGGTACACCAAAAACTGATATGTACACTAAACAATATAATATATCCTTAAAGAAAAAAGGTGGTTCGCAACTTGCATCTGGTGGTACAGGCGAAACTATTTCATCTTTTTATGCTGCACTTGAATATATGGGTGTTGATAGAAATACAAAAAAAGATATTGATAAAATAATGAAACAAATTGAAGATAATTTTGCAAAAATAAAAAATAAAGATTTAACAGCTGGACTTGCTAAAAAGATTTCAACTGGTGAAAAGAAAGTAGACCTAACACCCAAACTTAAAAAAGATATACAATTATTTACCACAACAGAAAAGTTTCATAAAGAGTTAAATAAAGAAATTATTGATATTTTAAGTTTTGAAAAAAATCCTTTGTTTAGAGAGTGGTACTGTTTTGAGGTTATGTCTGGATATAAAAAGTTTTCTAATAAACAATCAGTAGCAAGTGTTTGTATAGAGTTTGACCCTAGTAATGGACAAATAACAAAGTTTATTCCAGTTACATCTGATGGTAAATCTAGTGGATTGTCTGGAGATACACCAAAAATTTCTAAAGAGGTAAAAGATATCTCATCTAAAATGAAAATATTTTCTGCATGGAAAACTGGTGATGGTAGTCCAGCTTCAGTATTAAGAGTTATTCCATCAAGTTACACACCACACGAAAATGAATACCCATTAACATTTTCTAATATTATCCAAGATGAATTAAGAAATGATATAGTAGCAAATAAAGTTATTAGTAATCTTAATGAAGAATTTGAACAACTAGATGAAATTGCAATAATAGGAAAAATATTCAGTAAGTTAAAAAATTTGACATCAAAAGCAAAATCTTGGCTTACACAATTATTAAAAAAAATAATTGAAAAGGTTAGACAGGCTTTAGAAAAAATAAAAGAAATGGGAACAAAATTATTTGAAAATTTATTTAAGTTTTTTAATATAGAAATACAATCAGTAAAAGAAACATTTCCAAGTAATATACATGGATTTGTGTATGGTATGGTAGATTAAAAAAATGATTAGTTTTTCACAACTAGACGAAGACAAGGGTGGTAAGAATTTACACCTAGAGCATCTGGAAGATGAAATCATTAACTATGGAGTTGATGGTGGTAGAGCTGCAATCAACTTCCTACGTTCATTAAGAGATATGCTTGCTGGTAATGCTCGGTCTTCAATCAACATGACTGTCAAGTGGGATGGTGCGCCTGCGATATTCGCTGGTATTGACCCAGAAGATGGTAAGTTTTTTGTTGCAAAGAAATCAGTATTTAATGCAACTCCAAAACTCTATAAGACAAACGCAGAGATTGATGAAGATGGACTATCTGGTTCATTGAATAGTAAGTTCAAGATAGCACTTGCAGAGTTTTCCAAGTTAGGTATCAAAGATGTACTTCAAGGCGACTTGATGTTTACATCAGAAGATAAAGGTAATGAAAAAATTGATGGAAAGTCCTTCATTACATTTCAACCTAACACAATAGTATATGCTGTAGACCCCACATCAGATATTGGCAAACAGATTAACAAAGCAAAGATTGGTATTGTATGGCATACAACATACACAGGTAAAGCATTACAGGATATGAAAGCATCATTTGGTGCAAATATTAAAGGATTATCTAAACCAACATCAGTATGGATGGACGATGCAACTTACAAAGATGTATCGGGTAGTGCTACAATGAACTCAAAAGAAACAGAATCAGTAACAGCTGCACTTTCTGCAACTGGTTCTACTTTTAAAAAGATTAACTCAATGCAACTAAAGAAGTTTCTTAATCTACAGGAAAGTATGACAGGTGCAATCGCTGGTGCATCTCTCAAAACATACAATAACAGTAAGGTTCGTGCTGGACAAAAGATTACTAATCCCAAAGCTCATGCAAAAGGATATGAAAAATGGGTTGAGATGTCAATTCAGAAACAAATTGATAAAGCAAAGAGTGTAAAAGGAAAAGATAAATACAAGAATACACAGAAAGAATATGTAAGAGAAGTTAAGAAACACACTACCAACTTAATACAAATAATCACATTTCAAAATTATTTGGTTGATGCAAAAATGCAAATTGTAAAAAAACTAAATAGTGTAAAGGGATTGACAAATACTTTTATCAAGACCGCAAATGGATTTAAAGTAACTAACCCAGAGGGTTATGTTGCGATTGATAGGGTTAGTGGTGGTGCTGTTAAACTAGTGGACAGAATGGAGTTCTCGTTTAATAACTTTACCGCAATAAAGGCATGGGATAAATGAAAAATTTTAGAGATATCGTAGAGGCTCGTGGTGATACAGCTGTATTCACTTTTGGTAGATTTAATCCACCAACAACAGGTCACGAAAAACTCATAGATGCACTTGCAAAACAACAATCTAAGAACGCTGGTTCTATGATGTATGTGTATCCATCACATTCACAAAACGCTAAGAAAGATCCACTACCACACACACTAAAAATTGCATATATGAGGAAAATGTTTCCAAAGTATAAAAGCAATGTCATTGTAAGCAAATCAAGAACTGCTCTGGAAGCAGCTGTCGAGTTACATAAAAAAGGACATCGTTCTATTGTAATGGTTGTTGGTTCTGACAGAGTTACAGAGTTTAACACTCTACTCAATAATTACAATGGTGTAGATTCCAAACATGGTTTTTATGGTTTTGACGATATCAAAGTTGTATCTGCTGGAGAACGTGACCCAGATTCAGAAGGTGTATCTGGTATGTCTGCATCTAAGATGCGAGCTGCAGCTGCTGATGGTAATTTCGATTTATTCAAAACTGGTGTTCCATCTACCTTTAAAGATTCACTAAAACTTTACAATGATGTTCGCAAGAATTTAGGTATTCGTGAAGAAAGAGATATGGGTGAGATGACAGACTTTGAAACACTCAGAGATTTGTATCTTACAGGTAAACTTTGGAATGTGGGTGACATTGTAGAAGCTCATGGTCACGAAGGTAAAGTTATTAATAAAGGCACAAACTACTTGACATTTGTATCTGAAGATGGAAAAGTACATAAGACTTGGTTACACGATATTGTAGAACGAGATTACAAAAAAGAATACGAAAACTATCAAGGAACACCAGAACAGATTGCAAGACGTTCTTCTAGAAACAAAGCTCGTAGACTTATGGGTGACAAAGCAGTAAAGGGTAAAGATGTAGGACATAAAGACAATAATCCTCTAAATAACGACCCCTCTAATTTGAAAATGGAAGACCCATCTAAAAATCGTAGAGAACCAAGATTAAGAAATGAAGTAAAACAAGATAAAGAGATTAAAGACAGAGAAGGTACTCAACCAGCAAAGTATTATGCAAAAGATACTGAAGGTGATACCATGGCTAAGTCTACTAAACAAGCTCGTGCAAGACACTTTGATAAAAAGAAATCAGGGCCAGCGCCAGGCGATGCATCTGCAACAACTAAACCATCTAAACATACCAAAAAGTTCAAACAGATGTTCGGTGAGAAACCCATAGATGAAGTAAGAGCAAAACAAGCAGTCAATTCTCGTGGTAAGGTTCAGAAACTTGTAACTGCACATGGTCTTAAATTTAAAGGTAAAGTATATAAAGAAATAGACATGGAGTTGGTAAAAATTAACAACTCAACTGAAATGGTTACATTTAATATTATTCATCCAAAAGAAATCTTTGGTAATGAAACTAATATATCATTTAAAGCATTAAAGCGTGGCCCATTTATGGCAACCGATACTTCTAAAATAAATGAAGTTCTTGGTAAAGACGCAGATATGGGTGATTATATCAAAGATTTCGAGAAGTCTGATTCTCCACAGTTTAAAGGTAAGTCTAAAGAAAAACGCAAAGAAATGGCGATTGCTGCATATCTATCAAAAAATGAAGAACTAGAATTTTATCAGTTAGATGAAAAGATTGCAGGACTTGTAACAAAAGCAAAGAAATCTGGTATGCCGTATGGTATTCTAAAGAAAGTATATGACAGAGGAATGGCTGCATACAAGACAGGACATCGGCCCGGCACTACTTCACAACAATGGGCATTTGCAAGAGTTAATTCTTTTGTTACCAAATCTGCTGGAACTTGGGGGAAAGCAGATGCTGACCTTGCAAAACAAGTTCGTGGTGAAGATTTTGGTATGATACCAAAGAAGAAACAAAAAGGACATGAAGTTCTAGGAACTGGTGGTGCATTTGGTGAAAAAGACAAAAGTAAAACAAACGAAGAAAATCCTTGTTGGGATGGTTTCAAGCAAGTCGGTATGAAAACAAAAGGTGGAAAACAAGTTCCTAATTGTGTTCCAGAAGAAACAACCGCAGAATCCTGTTGTGATGATTGCATAGATGAAAAAACTTTAGGTAAAATGGCATTTGATAAAATTTACAAGATGACTCACCCAAAACACTATGACGCTCTTGTTAAAGCCTATGCAAATTTGGTAAGAAACGAACCACAAAAAACACATGCTCATCTTGCTGGTAGGGCAGTTAAACAGTATAATACAAAAGTAGATGCAAAAGCTTTGATGACATATGTTAACAAACTAGTTGCTATGGGTAAACTACCAAAAGAATTAAAGGCTGACTTTGATGTCAACCAATCAGAATCCCTAAATAGTTGGGGTGAAATAACAGAAACAGACAAGAATAGCGGTAAAGAACTTAATAATCCTACAAAAGGCGATGTTAAGAAATACAAAGTTTATGTTAAAAACGATAAAGGCAATGTGGTCAAAGTAGAATTTGGTGATCCAAACATGGAAATCAAACGAGATGACCCAGAAAGAAGAAAATCATTTAGAGCTAGACACAATTGCGATCAGAAAAAAGATAAAACTACAGCAGGATACTGGTCTTGCAAGTTTTGGTCTGCAAAATCTGTAACAGATTTAATGAAGGGATAATAAAAATGAGTACAGTCAGAATGTCAGAGTTATTGGAGAAAGCGAGATCGTTTGATCCAAGTAAAATGGAACCAAGCAAAACAACTTGGGCTCCTTTACAAGAAAATGTACAAATTAACGAAGATGGACATACTGATGTTGCATCTGCTGTTCGTCAGTGCAAAACTACTATTGAAGATGCACAAGACATTTTACAGAAACTACAAACTATGAATCCAGAAGATTCCCTTCCTTCATGGTGGACAAACAAACTCGCAGTTGTATCCTCTAGTATAAACAAGATGAGAGATTATCTTTTAGTTCCATCTGTATCAGAAGAAGTTGAACTTGATGAAATGAAAAAAGTAAGTGTAGAGTTTGATAAAAGAAATAAGTCTGATATGATGAAAGCAAAGAAAGACTTAGAGAAATTAGGTCATACAGTAGATGTGAGTGGTAGTATGATAACTATTACTGGAAAAAAAGGTGCTGATATAGGTAGAGAGATAAAAGATGTAATGAATTTTTACAGTGGTGCTAAAAGAGCAAAAGCATTAGAAAGTGTTGAAGAAGCTGATGAACAAATGAATCCAAAAGATCATGTTGCTAGAAGTAAAAACAATCCAGATATGTTCTGTGTGTTTGATACAAAAGGTAATGAAATAAAATTATTTAAAGACAGAAAAGATGCTGAAGAATATGCAGTCAAAAATCACGATTCACTAATGGGTGAAACTAAAGAAGCTGTATCTCCTGCACAACAAGCTGCAATTGCAATCTCCAAGAAAGAAAGAGGAGAAAAACCTAAGAAAGAAGACTTAGATACAGAAGACGAACCCAAAGTTAAAGAGATAATCAAAAAGTTAAAGGGTGCAAGTCAATCACACGCTGGCCAAGCAAAAGAATTAGAAAAAGCAGTCAAAGAAGAAGTCGAACTTGACGAAGCAATTAAGATTTCGCATGTTCTTGTTGACACCGCTAACCGCAACGAAGTTGTTTCAATGGCGTCTAGTGAAGAACAAGTAAAACAGTCTAAAAATTCTGCTGAACGTCCACCTATGTCAGTTAAAAATAAGAACACTTTGAAGGTAGTCGCACTGAAGAAACCTTTAAGTCAAAAAGCAGCTGATAAGTTGATGGGTCAATCTTTTAAAGAGTCTGCTGAACTTGACGAAGCTAAGTCTTCTACTGGTTACGAACTATATCACAAATCATTCTCTGATGCAATGCAACACTCATATGCCTTTGCAAAGAAAAAGTTTGGTATCACTGTTGACCCTAAAGAAATTGATAGAAAAGTTGCTACTGGGCCAAAGAAACCATCTTCTGGTAAGACAAACTCTTATCGTTTAGTTGGAACAGATGGCAAGAAAGCAATCCAAGTTCAAGTTGCTAATCTTGATAACAAAAGATATGAACTTAACATGTATAAAGAAGAAGTAAATTTAGAAGAAGGAACTGAATTTGATAC
>Ga0257106_1001534_pt1 | contig 11255 bp, 7 predicted proteins | sample LP_taG_3_FD_190177 | JGI IMG/M metagenome (GOLD analysis project Ga0257106, IMG submission 190177) | Marine microbial communities from Northeast Subartic Pacific Ocean, Canada - LP_J_2011_P26_10m | ecosystem: Environmental > Aquatic > Marine > Oceanic | place: Canada: Northeast Subartic Pacific...
CTTTCTCGTCGCATAAAACTAATCACGGAATGGCGATTGTCATTGCAATCGATCCACTGGAATCCGTACTGATCAAAGTCGTCTTTCCAGAGAGCAGGCTCTTGCTTGTAGAGCGCATTGAGTTCTTTCACCATGAGATGAACACCCGCATGCGGCTCGTAGTTCAGCAAATCCCATTGCAGATCGCCCCACACGTTCCATTCCTCGCGTTGGCCGAACTCCATTCCCATGAAGATCGTTTTCTTGCCCGGATGCGTCCACATGTAGGCGAGTAAGGCACGCGTGTTGGCGTACTTCTGCCAGTCATCCCCAGGCATCTTGTGAAGGAGATGGCTCTTGCCATGCACGACTTCGTCGTGACTAAGGGCAAGCATGAAGTTTTCGGTATAGGTGTACCAGATCGAAAACGTGATGTTGTTTTGGTGGAACTGGCGGAACCACGGATCCAGCTCGAAGTAATCGAGCATGTCGTGCATCCAACCCATGTTCCATTTGAGATTGAAGCCAAGTCCACCGTTCTCCGTGGGCTGAGTCACCATGGGCCAGGTTGTGGATTCTTCGGCAATAGAAAGAGCGCCTGGGAAATGCTCGAACAGAACGTGATTGGCTTGTTGAAGGAAGCGGACGGCTTCGGTGTTTTCTCTGCCCCCTTGTTCGTTGGCTAACCACTCACCATCGGGCCGTAGATAATCTCGATAAAGCATCGATGCCACCGCATCAACCCGGATGCCATCGATGTGGAACTGGTCAAACCAGAAGACGAGATTGGCAACCAGGAAGTTTCTTACCTCATTCCGGCTGTAGTTGAAGATCAGTGTCCCCCATTCTTTGTGTTCGCCAATCCGTGGGTCGGCGTGTTCGTACAGGTGGCAGCCATCGAAGAAGGCAAGACCATGACTGTCTTTGGGGAAGTGGCCAGGCACCCAATCGATGATCACCCCAATGCCCTCGGCGTGGCAGCGATCTACGAAGGCGCGAAATTCGTCAGGAGTGCCGTAGCGGCTTGTGGGTGCATACCAACCTGTGACTTGGTATCCCCATGACCCATCGAAAGGATGCTCTGTGATGGGCATTAATTCGATGTGGCTGAACCCTTGCTCTTTGACGTAAGGAATCAGACGATCGGCAAGCTCTGGATAGGTGAGCAGGCGTGCACCTGGCTTTAAGTCAGCAGCAGGCACCGGTGGGCGTGGAGTTCCATCGGCTTCGATGAATGGATCGTCGGCTGCTGCATGAATCCAGCTACCAAGGTGCATCTCGTAAACCGAGATCGGTTGATCGAGAGGGTTGCATTTATCTCGGCTGCTAATCCAGGCGTCATCATTCCACTGAAATCCGTCGAGATGACTAACGATGGAGCTGGTATCAGGCCTGACTTCATGTTGGAAGCCGTAGGGGTCAGCCTTCTGATAGCAGTGGCCGTCTTGGGTGCGGATTTCGTATTTGTAAAAGTGTCCTTCTTCAAGCTCGGGAACGAATAATTCCCAGATGCCGCCCAGTCGTTGCTGCATGGGGTGATAGCGGCCATCCCACGAATTGAGATTTCCGATCACGCTCACGGTGAGAGCGTTCGGTGCCCAAAGGCAGAACATCACACCTTGGATGCCGCCTTGTTGACATTGATGGGCCCCCATCCGACGCCAAATGTGATGGTGATTTCCTTCTGCAAACAGATGGCGGTCCATCTCGCCCATCCATTCATGCCGAAAGGCCCAAGGATCGAATTGGTCATGCTCGAGCTCGCCTCGGCGGACCTTCAATTTGTAGTTATGCCCTGGGTCCCTTGAGCATTGTGCTTCGAACACCCATGGGTGATGAGGAGTCTGCATCGATAGGCGTTTGCCATCGAGGATCAATTCAACGGTTTCAGCTTCAGGAACCCAAGCTCTAACAATCCATTCGCCCGACTCCAGCTGTTGGGGTCCCAGAAGAGAGAAGGGATGATCGTGTCGGCATTCAGCCAGCCTCTGGCTGTCCTGAACCATCCAGTCGAGAACAGCGCCGGTCATGCAGGGGGATGGACTTCGTTAGCCCGGGAGCTTAAGCGGAAAACCCGCCTAGGCTCCACGGATTCTCCCGAGTTGTTTGGATTAGACCAGATCCTCTGAGAAGTCCACGTTGATGATCCGGCCTTGATCATCGAAAATGACGAACAGGTTGTCGGTCACGGTTCCAAATTCAATGGTGACCAGAACTAGTTGTTGTTCAGCTCCTCTGCTTGAAATGACGGCGTTTTTGATCCGCTTCACTCCTCCCAAGATGCGGCTCAACTTGCTCCATTTCCGCTCCAGATCTTCTGGAGAAATTTCTTTTTGAAAATCAAGCGCTAGGTAGTAGCGAGCTGCAATCCAGCGTTGTGCGTTGAGATCGCGAACAAATTTGAGAGCTGTTGTCTCGATCGGCAGCGTTTCACCCAGCCACTTCCAGGCCACTAACTTGCCTTCATCGTCAAGAACGAGCAGCAGCTCCTTGCTTCCCTTCTCGGTTTGGGCAATCACATCCACGGTGGTGTCATCCATTCCTGGATAAATCGCCACGACACGTGTGGATTGGATGCGATGCGCTTGATTCAAGCGCCCCTTCACTGCTTCAACGGTGGTTGCGTTTTGCAGTGGGGTGGATAGGCGATCAAACAAAGCCTGGGCGTTTCGGGTTTGTAGAGCTGTCAGTAAGGAATCCGCCGCTTTGCTGGCTTTACTGGCACTCAAGGGAGTCCGTGGGGCCAATGCTCCCTGGGCTAAAAGTTGTTCTCCTCGTGCCGCTGGCACAGGGAAAGCCTGCAGCATCGGTGCCGCTAGAGCGCAGACCAGAAGGCAGGAGGAGAGCTTCATGAATGTGGAGCAAGAATGTAGTTAGTTTGCCGGAGTTCACCCGGCTTGGGCAATGAGTAGTGGCGCCATTTGCAGTGTCGCCTCGTCCAGTTTTAAGCACATGGTGATGACGCGGCAATCGCTGTTGGGTGGGCCAAAGCGTTGCTCGCCATCTCCTGGATTGACACCAATGGCGGGCCATGAAGCACCGGCAAGCGAGAGCCTTAGTCGATCTCCCGGTTGGAAGCTGACGAACAGCGGCTGCAATTCCAGCGTGATTTGGCGGCATTCCGAGTCAATGGCCCGTCCCACTCGCAATACACCGGTTGAAAGTTGCTGCACCTCATCGCGATCAGCGGGGAGTCTTGATAACGCAGCGCAGACATCAAAGGATGGCTGATCGGCTGACACCCTTAATTTCAAGAGCGGGCGACCGCATAGCTGGAGAGCTGTTTGAAGCGGTGCGGAGTTGAAAACGGCCACGTCTGAGCGTTGATCAACCACCCTCCTGTCGCAAGGCCCAGCCGTAGGGCTCAAATGTCCGCCAACTGCCGGTGCGGGCCGCCATGGATCATGAACAATGACGCAGGTTCCAGATCCAGGTATCGCTGCATCGAGCAATGTCCCATCGCTGAGATCAAGGCAGGCCAGGCCTTGGCTTGCCAAATGCCAACAGGCGCTAGAGCTCTCGTTTCCACTCTGACAAGACCAGGTGGCATCGCCTTGATCCCAAAGCCTGATTTCTGTTGTCTTCTCTTGGCTTTGTGTTGGAGGGCTTTTGAGATGTTGATTGAAAAAATCGAGCAGAAGCTGGTTGGTTTCTGACCACCACTGCAGATGGGTAGCGGGGCCGATATGAAGTTCCGGATTGCCGCCCTTAGATCGGGCCGTTCTAAGAAGGTCGAGGAGACCTCGCAGATGGGGATCCCACCAACCGCCGATCAGCAGCATGGGTTTGCGGAGCCAGGCTTCCGTTGGGCGATGGAGAGTCCAGCCGTTGGCTTGATCTGTAGGTTGTTGCAACCAGCGCAAGGCCATTCCTTTGGGGTCGTGTCGCTCCAAAAGCCCGACTCCTTCGCGGAGATAGCGGCCATCCACCAAAGCGTTGTGGATCTCGTCCCAGCCGACTTGATCGTTGCGACGCTTGGCTTGCAGGGCTGCAAGCTGCAAGCCCCAACCAAGGCCGAGGTGCCACCAGTGAGCACCGCCTTCGCAACTCCAATGCGCTTGTTCATCCAAACCGCACATGGCTGGGGCGATGCAATCAGGAGCTGGGCAATCCGATGGTGCGAGCAGCTGGGTCAGCCCTTGATAGGACAATCCATACATGCCAATGCGGCCGTTGCACTCAGGCCGCTTGCGGAGCCAAGTGATGGTCGCGGCGGTGTCAGCAGCTTCTTGGCCGAACCCTTGAAACGTTCCGTCAGAACTGCCCTGTCCGCGCACGTCTTGGACGACGACTGCGAACCCTTGGTCAGTCCACCACAGCGGGTGGGGAAGAGTGACAGTGGAGGCAATGGCTCTTCCATAGGGCTGTCTCATCAAAAGGGTGGGCCATGGACCAAACCCTTGTGGAGTCCAGATGCGCGACACCAATGCCACGCCATCAGGGGTGATCAATGTTGCGTCGGTGAACCTCTCTTGGGTGAATGTTTGATCAAGGACCATCTGAATCAGCGAACATCCGAGCAGTGCAGTCCAATCACATAAGTGGCCAAGATTTCTGCATTATTTGTACTGAGATTACGTTGATTGGCCAGCTGATTGATAGCTCCAGATGAGAGTGCGGATTGGCCATTGCTGTTCATGGCTCTGAACGACTGACAAAGCGCTTTGGCTTCGGCTGGGTTTCTCTTGACGCTCTCAAGAAGGCTGGATTGAGCTAACCCTGCTGAAGCGGATATCAACAGTGAAAGTGACAAGGATGGAATCGTCAGGTGGCGCATAAACCAAGTTCTGACGAAACCTTGTTGGAGGGGACGCAATGTTCCTCCTTGAATAACTGAAACTATTTCAAAGGAGTAACTACGGGGCTGCAGCTTGGAGCGGTCAGTTCGTGGTTTGCCTGGCTTTTGCTTGCATGATCCATTGTTTGGCTATCGCAAGATCCACAACCGGAGCTCTGCCACTCCCCAACTGGCGTTCCAGGCGCCCGGTGCGGTTGGTAATCTCCTGCGGCGAAGAGGTTGCGATGGCTGCGACCGTTGCAAAACCTGCATGCATTAATAAAGCCGCATCGGCTGGGGCAAGTTCCAAACAGCACACCAGTTCGGCGATGCCGCGGAGTCGTTTGAGATTGCGTGCTGTGGATCGACCCGTTGCGACAAGCCGGCTCAGTTTTTGATCTGTGAGCTCACGCAGCTCCCCCCAGTTAGTAATTCCAGCCTGTTTTAAATCACGCTGCTCATCGCGAAAACCTTGGGGTAACGCATGTATAGGGGCATTGGCGTTCATCCCTGACTGAAGTCTCGTTTGGTTTCTCCCAGCACTACCGGTCTTGAGGTGCCCTCGCTCACGGGCTGTAGCTGCCGAAGTCGAACGCGCACTTCACGATTGCGACCTCCCGGGCGGAGGTTCGCAGCGATCTGGTTCAGCGTTGGTGTAATTGCACTTTCTACAAAATCATTGGAAGCTTGTGCCACGACAAGGTCGGTGCCGTTATCAAACACAATTGGCACCTGTAGAGCTCCTTCCACGCGCACCGGGGGCGAATAGCTGATTGAGAAAGCCCAGCAACTCACCGCTAACAAGAACGTAAAACTACTGACGCCAACAAGGCGAAAACGCAGTCCCCAGCGGGTCACGAACGCAACCACCGTCAGAACAGACAGGCCCAGGCCACTCCAGGCCAGCCATTTGCTGGATACCTCCAATAATTCCGGAAGCGGCATGGGCTGGTTAGGGACAAATGTCCTCTCTATATTGCGTCGACCTTGGCTGGGATGACGGTCGTCGATGGGGAGCACAGGCAAAAGCGCGATGGCTCCACGAGTGGTGATCTCTGGACTTGGCCTCACAGTTGTGGCTGCCGCTGCCGTTTGGCTGACTGCTGACCGATTGATTGCACGGGCCGTCAATGGTTTGCGTCCCTCCCTTGAACAGCAACTTTCCATCCCACTGGGGCATCCGATTGAGATCGGCCCTTATCGCGGCCTTGGTCTTGAGGGAATCGGGATCGGACCGATCAAGATTCTTCCTGGAACGAAGGATGCCTCAACCCTTCGTGTGCAGAAACTCACCTTGGGGATTGATCCTCTTTCCAGTATCCGCCATTTGCGGCTGGTGGTCGTGGCCCGACTGAAGGGGGCAAACGTCGACTTAAGCCGAAATCAACAGGGGCAGTTTTGGGTGCCAGGCCCTCCGCCCAAGGGTGATTTCCTTCATCGCGTCGACCTTCGAGTTCGGCTCACCGAGCCAGCTCAAATTCGGGTTGAGCCAGCCGATCTTCAGCTTTCTTTGGCGGGAGCCGCCCGCCTCCGTCTCAATGAGAAATGGGCTGATGGTGCCTTTCAGATCGGACTCCCTGATCGAGGTTCGGTGACGTTGAAAGGGCGTACTCACTGGGATCGTCCTGAATTTTTGCTTACAACGCGTCTGAAGCGGATTCGCTTGGACCGATTGCAAGGGTTGCTTCCGATGGCCCAGCCCATCCAACTGAAGGGCCAATTGGGTGGTGATCTCAGTTTCGAATGGAATCGAGGTCAAACCAGCTGCGGTGGAGGATTTTCCGTCGTTGGCTTGAAGGTCAGCGGTAAGCCGCTTCAGCACGCGCTTGCGTCGCGACAGCTGCGTCTCCACTGTGATGGTGATCAACTCACGATTCCTCGCAGTCAATGGCGTTATGGCCCTTACAGAGCCAGTTTGGGCGGTCGATTTCGACTGAATCAGCACTTTGATTTAAGCGCCACCCTGAAGGAGCTGAATCAGGACAATCAGTTGGCCATGAGCCTTGATGGTGATTGGTCTCAGCCTCGTTTCAAACTGTCAGGGCGATGGCAATTTCCCGAGACCAATGTCCTGGATCAACCCATTGCGATTGATCTGCAGGTGCGCGGAGACGGGCGTCGCCCGAAGGCATGGAAAGCCAGGCTCGAAACATTGGCTTTGAAGGCTCCAGGTTTATCGGTCAAGGCTCAGGGTGCTTTGTATCCGCTGCTGGATATCAAAACCAAGCAGCTTCAACTTGTCGGGAAAGCCTGGAAGGGACTCCCGTTGATTCCTGAGCTGTTGGGGACAAAAACCCCTCTCAATGGAGAGTTGAGTGTGTCGGGTCCCAGCCTGTCTCCTCGACTTCAGTTGGCACTCAACCAAGACAGCAATCCTTTGCTTGAACGTTGGTCTCTTCAGGCTGATTGGTCCTCAGTTCAGGGATTGTTGAGTCTGAATCGCTTCAGTAGCCCTCAGCTCAATGCAGATGCTGTGTTGCCCTTTCAAATCGGGAAGGATGGGCTGAAGGTTGGCGCGTTGCAATCCAATTTGCGCTTACGGACCTATCCCCTCAGCAGGATCGGTTCTCTGCTTGGGACGGAGATGGACGGCACGATTGCGGTCGATGGGGAGGTCCGTGGTCCTCTTCAGTTGTTGCAGCCTGATCTTCAGATCGAAGTCCATAGCCCTCGTGCAGGAGCTATCCGCCTTGTTGAACGTTGGAAAGGCCGCTTTAAAGGACAACCTGGTGGAGGTGGTCAGCTTCAGATGGCATCGGTTGGAGCTGTGATTCCTGGCTCCTTGGATGCCCAACTTGGGGGAGATTGGTTGCCAGAAATCGTTCGCTTACGGCGCAGAAACGGTGAGCTGCAGATCAGCGGTAGTCCTGCCCTTTATCGCTGGACAGCGAGCAACCTGAGTGTGGATGGTTTGGAGTTGGTGTTGCCTCCGAAACAGCGTTGGGAAGGGGTGTATGGACGTTTGAGTGGGTCTGGTGATTTGAGCTTGCAGCCTTGGAGCATGTCGGCCGATCTGAAGCTCGTGCAACCGGGATTGCTGGGAATTCAGTTGCGTCAAGCTTTGCTGACTGCCAAGTACAAAAATGATCGGTATGACATCAGCGGCGAACTCTTACCTCGCGGTAGCGGACAGATCATGTTCGAGGCAGATGGATTTCGGAACGCAGGACTGAACGCCACGATTCAGGCCCGTGGTCTGAGTGCACGCTGGCTCACGGCAAGTGCTCTCAGCATTCCGCAGTTGTCCCAATCTCTTCCTGCTTATCAGGGTGATGCCACAGACCTGGGCACGCTGCTTGTTAACACCTTTGGTGGATCGCTGGATGGTCAGTTGAGGGCACTTAGAGGATCGCAATTGGAATTAGCGGATGCCCGTCGTTATCGAAGAGAGAAAGAAGCGTTTCATCCTGAAGATCTCCGGGGGCAAGTCGATGCTGTTGTTGATCTTCAGGGGCCCAATCTCAAGAGCCTCGATGTTGATCTCACTGCGCGTGGTCATCTTTGGATCGATGGAGAAGATGAAGACATCGCTCTGCAGGTGAAACCGTTCATCGCTGAGGTCAAGGGGCCTCTTTCTTCAGGCGAGGGCAATTTTTCTTTGATCCATTTGCCTTTCAGTCTGTTAGCACTGGTGGCTCCGGTGCCTCCAGCGCTGCAAGGGGCGCTTGGGATTAATGGAAGCTATCGCTTGGGCGACGGAGGCCCCTTACTAACAACAGAGCTGGTGCTGGAGGAGGCACGTGTTGGCCAGGAGTCGATTGAACTCGATCGTGGTCAGGTTTTGCTTGCTAATGAAACCTTGCAGCTTGATTTGGCTTTGCGGGCAGAGGGGGCCGATGAGCCGCTCACGTTGATTGGGCAGGTCCCCCTGACGCCCGACCGCCCCTTGGACGTCAGGGTTGAAAGTCATGGTGATGGTCTTCACTTCCTGGCTGGATTCTCGAAAGACGTGGTCGTTTGGAATCAGGGAAACACCGATCTCAGGCTGTTGATTGGCGGAAGCCTTCTAGCTCCTGAGGCCAATGGATTCATCGTGATGAATGATGGTGAATTTGTTGTTCGGGACCAAATTGTCAGCAAGGTTAAAAGTTCCGTTTTGTTCGATTTCGATCGCCTTGAGGTGCAGGAACTTAAGGGTCAAATTGGTCGCTCAGGAACCATTGAGGCCAGTGGCGCTCTGAAATTATTTAAGACTGGACCGGAAGACGTTCCCTTAGCCATCACCGTTGAGAAGGCCCGGATCAAGGTGCCTACCGCTGATGTGGTGCTCGCGGCTGATCTTCGGGTGAATGGAGCACTTGTGAGCCCAAATTTTCAAGGGAATCTTCAGTTGAGTGACGGAGCGATTACCCCACAAGAATCTCGGTTTTTAAAATCAAAAAAGAGCGAGGAAAAGAGTGGATACAAAAATGATCAGGTGATTGTTGGACCTTTGGTTTCAGCCAATACTTTGCTTGAAGAGGATTGGGATTTTAACCAACCGCTTGTTCTACTCGGCCCCAATGTTGAGGAAGACCCCAGTCGGAAACTGAAGGCATCTCTGCCTAATTTGCCGTTTGTTGGTTTTGACAACTTTCGAGTTCAATTTGGTCCTGGCTTAAAGGTTCAAGTGCAACCAATAGCAAATTTTACGACTGCAGGATTGATCACAGTGAATGGTCCTCTGGATTCCAATATTGAGCTAAGAGGTGTTCTGCAGTTGCTTACAGGCCGTGTTTCGATGTTCACGAGCACCTTTAATTTGGATCGCAAGGCTCCGAATGTGGCTGTCTTCACTCCTTCGCAGGGCCTGATCCCTTATGTAGATATTGCAATGGAGACTAGGGTCTCAGATAGTGTAAATCTTGGGGTTGGGAGTAACCCCTCGAATACAACTATTTTTGATACGAATGGCACAGGCACTCTTGGCGCTGGAGGTCAATTGCGTTTGGTCAAAGTGATGCTTCAATCCGAAGGTCCAGCCAATCGCCTTGCCGACAGCATTCAGCTGCGTAGCTCTCCTCCTATGCCACAGCCCCAGTTGCTTGGGTTGATTGGTGGTAACTCGTTGGCTGGACTCACTGGTGGAGGTGCAGGTACGGCTCTAGCCGCGGTGCTTGGTCAATCTCTGCTCTCACCATTATTGGGAACGTTCACCGATGCTTTTAATCAGAGGCTTCAATTTGCTCTCTATCCCACTTATGTTACGCCTATAGTAGATAATAATGGCGAGCGAGTTTCAGGTCGTGTTCCGCCACAATTGGCAATTGTGACTGATTTTGGAGTGAATATTGCGGACCGTTTTGATTTATCTGTATTGGCTGCACCCAATCGCAATGATCTTCCTCCTCAGGGAAGTCTTACTTATCAAATAGATCAAAACTTAAGCGTTTCAGGTTCTGTTGATACGCAAGGTACTTGGCAAAGTCAATTACAGCTTTTCTTCCGGTTTTAGTTCATGCATTCCTCGGAAGTAATCGGAGTTGATTTGGGTGGAACTGCGATCAAGTTGGGTCGATTCTCAGTAGATGGCAATCTTCTTCAGGAGCAGCAAATACAAACCCCTCAGCCAGCAACACCAGGTGCTGTTTGTATCGCCTTGGTCGAAGCGATTGAATCCTTGGATCCTGATCGCCGCGCTTTGGTTGTTGGGATCGGTTTGCCCGGTCCGATGGATGTGGGGGCTCGTGTGGCAAGAATTTGTATCAACCTGCCCGGTTGGGAGGAGGTGCCTCTTGCCGATTGGTTGGAGCCTCGTCTTCAGCGTCGTGTCACGCTTGCCAATGACGGCAACTGTGCACTAGTCGGAGAGGCGTGGAAGGGGGCGGCGCAGGGTTGTTCCGATGTTGTGATGCTCACTCTCGGCACGGGTGTGGGCGGAGGCGTGATGCTTTCTGGTCAATTATTCACGGGTCACAACGGGGCCGCGGCTGAACCGGGTTTGATTGGTCTCGATCCCCATGGACCACCCTGCAACAGCGGCAATAACGGCAGCCTTGAACAATTTGCCAGCATTTCTGCGCTGAGGAGATTGTGGGATGGAGATCCGGCTGAGTTGGCAGCCTTGGCTGCTAATGGCGATGCTGCCGCGCAAGCTGTGTGGTCCCGTTACGGGACCACACTCGGTGTGGGGATCAGCTCGTTGGTGTACATGTTCACGCCAGAAGTGGTCTTGCTTGGTGGCGGCATTTCTGGAGCTTGCTCCCATTTTCTTCCTTCTCTGCGAAAGGAAATTCAGCAACGGGTCCAGGCCGTGAGCCGTGAAGGCCTGCGCATTGAAGCCTGTGCTCTAGGCAATGGTGCCGGACGTCTAGGGGCTGCACGACTGGCTATCGAACGCTTGACGTGAGGCGAAACGAGATGATGAACCAAAGAACAAGCGCGCGAGATGAACAGTCAGGGTGTGCCCGAACCATCAGCAGATCTATTGCTCCTGGCTACAGCGGTTCGGCGTGCTGCTGTTGGCTTGGGACAGAGCACAAATCAACAGCGCCAACAGGCGCTGTTGTCCATGGCCTCC
>Ga0257106_1001537_pt1 | contig 11240 bp, 7 predicted proteins | sample LP_taG_3_FD_190177 | JGI IMG/M metagenome (GOLD analysis project Ga0257106, IMG submission 190177) | Marine microbial communities from Northeast Subartic Pacific Ocean, Canada - LP_J_2011_P26_10m | ecosystem: Environmental > Aquatic > Marine > Oceanic | place: Canada: Northeast Subartic Pacific...
ATTGCGTAGACCCTCTAAGTGGAGGTATTGATCTTCAAATAATTGGAGGAACGTCACCCTATTCTGTTTTGTGGTCTACAGGAGAAATAACCGAAGATTTGACATCAATAGGAGCTAATAACTATAGTGTAGAAGTAACGGATGCTAGGGGATGTAAAGTGTTACAAAGTTTTGTTATCAAAAGACCACCGGCGCTAGTAGTTACTATGGCAACTAGCTCTAGAATAGTTTGTGCAACTAAAGAAGTTTTTCAAGTTAATAAGTTGAACATAAGTGGAGGAACTTTCCCTTACACCGTAACATGGTCAGATGGAACAGTTCTAGGAAATGGAGAAAGTATGGAAACTAAAAAAGAAGGATCCTACCAAGTAACTGTGACTGATAAACTTTTATGTTCTGTAGATATATTATTTAATGTAGTTCTTCCTAAACTAGGTGCTCCAGAATTTGATTTGACCTCCTTTTATTTTCAAACTTTTAACGCTTACACCTATAATGATCCAATTACTTTTACTAACCAATCCACTGAAAATTTCTTAAGTGTAGAATGGGATTTTGGAGACGGAGCAACCTCAACTCTTAACAATCCAGTTCATACTTATTCTAAATCTGGAAGTTATGATGTTACCCTTTATGTGACTTATGTTGGTGGTTGTTTATATTCTTTAACAAAAACTATATATGTTGGAGACTCGTTTGAATTAGAAATTCCAAATGCTTTTACACCAAATGGAGATGGATTAAATGATGCATTTAGACCGGTATATTTTGGCTTTACAAAAATCGATCTTAAAGTCTTTGATACATGGGGGACTTTAATATTTATTGAAGAAGCAACTACTGGGAAATTAAAAGGGTGGAATGGAAATATTAATGGTAAGGCAGCAGAGAACGGAAATTATATATTTCAAGTTTCTGGCGAAGCTTTCAACGGAGATTTAGTTACTAAAAACGGACCTTTTACACTTCTTAGATAATTTTTTATGAAAAAAAAAGTTATTTTATTTTTAATTTTTTTTATTTCAATTTCAAAAACATTTTCTGTTTCAATAAATTTAATCAACACTGTACCTATCGCGTCAGATCAAAATGTTACTGTCACTGAGCAAACCTCTTATGCTATTAATTTAGTAGCCACTGATGCCGAAGGAGATGCATTAACCTATTCTATTGTTGATTCTCCATCAAACGGAACAGCAGTTTTAAGTGGAAGAACTGTAATCTATACTAGTAATTCGGATACTGCTATTTCGGATAGTTTTACTTTTAAAGCTAATGATGGTGTCTCAGATAGTTCTAAAGCCACTGTGACAATCACTATAACTCCAATAAATGATTCTCCAACAGCAAATTCTCAAAATAATATAGTTGCTAACGAAAATATTGAAAAAAGTATAATACTAACAGGAAGTGATTTGGAGGGTGATAATTTGAGTTTTGTACTTGTTACTGCACCAACAAATGGACGTTTGTTGGATCCAGGAAATGGTAATAAAACAATTTTCAAAGGCACCTTATCCTCAGATAAAGTAACCTACTTAAGTACGTCTGACAAGGCTACCAGTGATTCTTTTGTTTTTAAAAGTTATGATGGCAACTCTTTAAGTGAAAATGCAGCTGTTTCTATTTCTATTACTCAAGTTAATGATGCACCAATTGCAATAGGTGATGATATAGTTCTTACAGAGGAAAAACCAACCAATATAATATTGACAGCTACTGATCCAGATGGGACTACACCAACTATTTTTAAAATAACGACCTTAACTACTGGAAATTTAACGGATCCTGGAAATGGGGATAGTGTTATAACTGCGGGAACTACCCTTAATGGAAATACTGTAACTTTTACGAGCAATAATTTAGCTAATTCGGATTCATTTACTTTCACTGCCAATGATGGATTTTTAGAAAGCAAGGAATCTACCATTACAATAAAAATAATCACAGATGCTCCAACAGCTAACCCTCAAAATGTGACGGCTGTTGAACAAGTTGATAAAAAAATAACTCTTTTAGGAACTGATAAAGAAGGAGACAACTTAACTTATATAATTAGTAGTTTACCGACTACTGGAATACTTAAAGACGGTGGTGTGATTGTAACGGTTGACCAATTACCTAAAACTACCACTAATACGGATCTTGTCTACAATAGTAATTCTGATACAGCTTTAACTGATGATTTTAAGTTTAAGGTAAACGATGGAATTTCAGATAGTTCCTCTGCGCTTGTTTCCATTACAATAGATCCCGTTAATGACAAGCCAGTAGCTATTGCACAGTCAAATGTTGTTGCAACCGAACAAACTCTATTGACCATTACTCTAAATGGTACAGATCCAGATGGAGATGCTTTAACTTATGCTATTGTAGACATTCCAACCAATGGTACTGCTGTCTTGTTGGGAAGTAAATTAAGTTATACTAGTAATTCCAATACAGCAATATCTGATAGTTTCACATTTAAGGTTAATGATGGTGAATTGGATAGTGATAAAGCAACGGTATCGATAGTTATTACTCCTATTAATGATTCCCCTGTTCCTGTTTCTCAAACATTAACTACGATTGAAGATATAAAACTGGAAATTACTTTATCAGCATCAGATCCTGATGATACAGTTTTAACCTATTTAATTGAAGGGGCACCAGTCAATGGAACCACAACAATTATTGATAATAAAGTTACTTATACACCTGATTTAGGATATTATGGAAACGATGCTTTTATTTTTAGAGCAAATGATGGAAAAATGTCAGGAACAGCTGGATTTGTAGAGATTTCAATAACAAGTAATGATTTTGACAATGATGGGATTTTGAACGATTTTGATATATGCCCAAACACTCCACTTGGTTCGAAAGTAGACGTGGAGGGTTGTGTAGTTTTTGAATTACCTATGAACAACAATAAGGTTGAGGTTATCAATACAAGTTGCATAGGAACTACTGATGGATCAATTGAGATAAGCATTGAGGACAATACTTATGATTATAATGTGACAATTACTGACCCTAATGATAAAGTGTCTTTTTATCTAATAAATGGAACTGATAAAAAAGGATCTTTTAAAAACCTAGTCAAAGGAACTTATGATGTTTGTTTTAAGGTTGATGGTCAAACTAATTACGAACAATGTTTCAGTGTTTTTGTAGGTAACCCAAGTCCATTATCTGCTTTTGTGGATGTTAATAATGACGATAAAATAACGAGTATTCAATTATTAGGTTCTAATTCATACAATATTGAGATTAATGGAATAACTCAAAGATTTAATAAGGATAAATTTATCACTCAACTTAGCACGGGTCTCAATATAATTAAAATCAGTACAGATTTACCTTGCCAGGGAATAATTGAAAAAGAGATTTTTATTTCCGAAGATATATTGTACTATCCAAATCCCACAAAAGGTGAAGTGGACATGTATGTTAATGGACAGGACAAGATAATTAAAATGAGTGTTTATAATATTAAAGGGGAATTAATCTATATAAAGGATCAAAAGATATTACTAACAAGAAAATCAGAGCTAGACTTAAGGGGGGTGCCTTCGGGAACTTATTTAATAAAATTAGAAGGCCCAACGGTAAGAAAGACATTTAAAATTATTAAAAACTAATTACTTTCTTTTTTTTTAAAAGGAGAAGCATCCAAAGCTTCAACCATAGATTTTTTAGCTACGAAAAAAGTTAATACTAGCGTCACAATACCACCTATCCATAGCCCCGGTACAAAATCTAAAAACAAGAAATAGTCATAAAGTGAATGAATTAGAACAGGAATTAATAAGGACAATCCAATAAATAAAAATTGAGAATTCTTTGAAGATTTAGCTTTACCCAAGTAATATCCCATGATAACTGCAAAAACAAAATGGGCAGGAACTGCAGAAAGCATTCTCATTACAGCTAAACCAGCTCCACCTTGCAAAACAAATGTCATGTTTTCTGCTGTTGCAAATCCCATTCCAACAAAAACTGAATAGACAATTCCATCAAATGGTTCATCAAAATTTTTGTTTGGATAAATGATTAAAATTACTACTAGAAATTTTAAAAGTTCTTCAGTAAAACCAACTGATAATGCTTCTTCTCCGATTCTTATAAAATCATTTTCAGCTGTTATTAGTGAGAATAAAAAATCTAAAATATCTATATCTAAATGCAAGTTAATGGCACCAAAAATAAATGCTATTGCTAACAACCACAATGGTTCTTTATCGTATTCATCTAAATTATATATAGTTACCATTATAAATATTCCTGGTGAAATGGAAAGTGTAACCAGAAGCATGTCGAACCAATCAAATTTATTAATTAGTACAAGGGGATAGAACAAAACCAGATACAAAGCAGTAATTAAAATAGAGGCTAAAAAACTTTCTTTTAGGATATTATTCATAATTATAATTTAAAATTTTAATGATACCATCCATTCTTGATAATTTTTTTTATCTGAGAAAGCTTTGGCCCATCCAAATGAAAATGTAGAAGAAAGGTGAGAAAACATTACAAGTTTTGTATCAACTTGAAAACCAATGTTTTTATATGTTTGGTCGTAGTCTAATTCAACATTTTTTCCATCTTTAAAAAAAGACTCCTGATTTTTGGTGAATAAATTACCAGCAAAAATTGTTGGGTGAGAATAAGTAGCAAATAAATTAAAAAATCCAAATTTTCTGTATCTAATTGGAGGCAAGCTTAATTCAACCACAGTCTTGTAAAAGTTTTTTGCAATAATGCTTATATCAGCATCATAAGTTAATCCAGCAAAAGCAAAAGTGTTTCTGTACATTTTCGATGCAGCATTATCAACAAAATTATTTCCAAAAGAAGCAAAACCAAATCTTGTGAAAGGATTAACTTCTTTTGTGAATGAATTCCCAAAAGCATTTCTAAGCCACAAGGCTGTGTGTTTAACAGGCAATGAAAACCCCAGGTCTAGACTTCCTTGAACTTTTGGAAAGAAGTTACCTGCAGTATATGCTGAAGATACAGTAAGAGATGATTTAATCCCTTTTTCAAAATCAACTGCTCCAACAGACCTTTTTAAATTACGGAATACGAATGATGAATATAGATTATAAAATATATCGGTATTAAAAGTTTTGTTTTCGAAATTTATTTGTTGGAATTCTGGAGATTGATTTAATCCATAATAACCACTAAGCCCAAGATTTAAATCTAAATTTTTAGGAGAGTCAGAAAAAAGAGATTTATTGATGCCTAAACCAAAATTTATACCTTTTCTAGATCTTTTTGTTGGACCAAATAAATCGTAAAAATTTGCTTTATTATATGAGGCATAAAAATTATACATCCCAGGTATTAAACCTCCCATTACTGCTGTTTTATAATTTAGTGAGGCATGCCATTTTTCGTCATCTAGAATTTCTCTTCCATCATCATTAATACTGTTTTTCCAATTTTTTGGAGTAAAAGAAACAGAAAGATCCAATGCCTTCATTTTCATAGGGTCTTGAAATTTAAATTTATAACCCACCCCAATGTTATTTTTGTATCCCACTACTATTGGATAGGCGAAAGAAAGTTTTACCTCTTTTTTTGGTATGTAAACACCTTCTTTCTTAGTATTGGTAATTTGACTTTCATCAAAATTAGTAGAGTTAGGAATTTCAGATGTCCAATCTCTAAGAACAGGAAACTTATCGACAGTTAAATTTCCTAAAAAATCTATCCCTGAAACTTCAGTTCCTTTGTTGGGTATAATAACTGGCATAAACCCATTACTTGTGTATTTGAAAGAAAAAAGATTTTCATCATCAATTTCAATTGGTCTAAAATATCCTGTTTTAGCATTGCTTAATATCTCAATATCAAAATTTGAGGTATTGACTTTATAGATGTTACTTACGCCTGTGTAATAGGATGAACCGTGAAGAAACTTTCCATCTTCAGAATATTTAAAACTTTGAGGTGAAGAAACTTCAAAATTAAAAACTTCTTGATATTTAATATCTTTCTTGTCATCACCGTCAAATGAATTCAGTTCATAAATATTTAAATATTGCTCACCCTGTAAATCTGTTACAGCGGCACTTAATTTAAGACCATCTGGAGAAATATCTAAATCAAACATATCTTGGCCAAATGGTAGAGTCCATTTTTGTTCCCAGCTAGAATAATTGCTTTCTGGATTTTCTGGATTTATTTTTGGAATTTTAACAAGAGTACTAATGCCATTTAAATGTTTAACTCCCCAAACAGACTCATCTGTACTATTATATGCCAGGTCGCCTACTCTTAAATTTTTTTGTAACAATCTAGTTTCACCAGTATTAATATCGTATAAATTTAGATCTCTTTGAGTATTATTATCTGTCGTATAATAAAGTATTTTATTTTTTTTATCATGTGCCAAAGAAGTTACATTAAATAAAGTAGGGCCTTTGACATCCATTAGTCTTTTTACTTTACCAGTTTTTAAATTAATCTCTGCAATATGAGGATATTTTCCAGGATAGTTCACTGCAACATATATAGAGTTTTTATCCTTATCATAGTAGGCATGGGAAACTCCACCTAAAACTTTTTCTGATATCACTTTTTCTTCGGTAAAAGCACTTTCACCTAGTTTTTTTATATTTTTAGTCTGAAACTCTTTTTCAAATTCAATCCAATTACTCCAAGAATTTGTAACAGAAGTTCCATACACTCTTTTGAAATCTGAAGCAAAACTTCTTTTTGTTCCATCTTTTCTTATAATCCAATCAAGAAGTTTAGTTGGTCCGTACTGATAAGCTAAATAGCTTATAAATCTTGTTCCATAGTAATAATAATTAGATTTAGACATGAAATCTGCCGAAGTACCTGCAGCTGCTAAACCTAGTGGAGAATAAATTCTACTATTTTCAAGAACACGTGTTCTAAAAAACATTTCGTCATAATTACCCAATGCATTACCTTTTCCACCATCCATCCATGTTTCTACAAAAACAGCCATTCCTTCGTGAAGCCACCTGGGTGAATAATACCTTGGACTTGTTAGATAACTGTAATACATTGAAATTGGGTGATCATTAGAACTTCTTACTTTTCCTAAAAAAAACTTTTGAAAGGATAGATCGGAACTCGAAGCGTTGTCCAGTGTAGCAATATGTACCATTTCATGGTTCATTATCGAAAAGACACGTTCCCCGGCAACACTTGACTCAAAAGAATAATTCAATGGTGAAATACATGTAGTGATAAGATTATTTGGTAAAGAAGTAGCACCACCGTTACCAAAATCTCCAAAATCTTCAAATAAAACAAAAATCTTTTCTCTTGGTTTATAATTAAATATTTTTTCCTGAAAATTAAGTGCATTATGAGAACATCTAATGGCATGACCTAAAACGTAATCTAAACCAGGTGAAGCACTAATAACCTCAAACTTATCGGTTTCAATTTTCTTAAATTGCGAAAAACTTACATTAAACGAGATACAAATTATTAAAATAAATATTTTTTTCATACTTAAATTTATTGGTTTTTATTGACAAAAAAAAGGAGAAAAATCACTTTTTCTCCTTTTTTGAATTATTCAATTTTATAAAATTTAATCCATAGATTTTGAAAATTCACTGTTTTTTGCAAATTCCATTGCTTTAGCGAACTCAGGATTTTTAGCAAATGCTATTGCTTTACCAAAAGCAGGATTCTTAGCGAATGCCATTGCTTTAGCGAATTCAGGATTCTTAGCGAATGCCATTGCTTTAGCGAATTCAGGATTTTTTGCAAATTCCATTGCTTTAGCAAACTCAGGATTCTTAGCGAAAGCTATTGCTTTAGCAAACTCAGGGTTCTTAGCAAAAGCTATTGCTTTAGCGAACTCAGGGTTTTTAGCAAATGCTATTGCTTTACCAAAAGCAGGATTCTTAGCAAATTCCATTGCTTTCGCAAATTCAGGATTTTTTGCAAACGCCATTGCTTTCGCAAATTCAGGATTTTTTGCAAACGCCATTGCTTTCGCAAATTCAGGGTTTTTTGCAAACTCCATTGCTTTAGCAAATTCAGGATTTTTAGCAAGATCTACTGAACCTTTAGCGAATTCAGGGTTTTTTGCAAATTCCATTGCTTTAGCAAACTCAGGATTTTTAGCAAATGCCATTGCTTTAGCGAATTCAGGATTTTTAGCAAATTTCATTGCTTTAGCAAATTCAGGATTTTTAGCTAAATCCACTACTCCTTTTGCGAATTCAGGATTCTTTGCAAATGCCATTGCTTTTGCAAATTCAGGGTTCTTAGCGAACGCCATTGCCTTAGCGAATTCAGGGTTTTTCGCAAATTCCATTGCTTTAGCAAATTCAGGACCCTTAGCAAATTCCATTGCTTTTGCAAATTCAGGACTCATAGCAAATTCCATTGCTTTAGCAAATTCAGGATTTTTTGCAAATTCCATTGCTTTGGCAAATTCAGGATTTTCTACCATTTTTTGGAAGTCTTGACTGTTAAGAAGTTGTTGAACTTCTTCTCCATCAAGATCCACTACGACTACACTACTGTTGTCGTATTTTACCGCTTTTTTAGCGCCTTTGATTGCTTTATTCCCAGAGCTTGAAAGGTCTGAAGGATTAAAATCAATCACATCTGATTGTACAAAGAGGTACGCTACCGCACCCATCACTAGCACAACCGCCACGATTAAGAAATTTAATTTACCATGGACTTTGTTCGTGTGTTTACTCATAATTATTAATATTTATTAATTATTTCCCAAACAACAGAAACTGTTGTCAAAAGTCTAACCACTATAGTTAGTACTCAAATATATGAAATTTAGTCCATATTAGGTTCATTAATTATTAAATACTTTACAGAATGTTTAATTTTAGTCCGGTTTGTTTTTGAATAAATCGAATTTTAATTTTAAAAATTTAGTTCGATTTCATATTTATATAAATAAAACAGTTAGTATGTAATTTTTTTAATTTTATATTTTATTTATATAAATTAGAGAAATCTTAAACCAACATACATGAATTTAAAATACATAGAGCAAAAAGAAATATTCCCTGGTTTAAATGGTAAATTCATTCACGGAGATAAAATAAGTTGGGCATTTTGGGATGTAAATAAAGATTGTATTATTCCTAATCATAACCATATTCATGAACAAATTATGCATATTGTTTCGGGCAAATTTGAATTTACTTTAGATGGAAAAAGTAATATATATTCCGAAGGAGATGTGGTAGTAATACCATCCAATATTTTTCATTCAGGAAAAGCATTAACAAATTGTAAATTGATGGATGTTTTTAGTCCGGTAAGACAAGAGTACAAATGAATATATCATTAAAATCAAAAAGAGCTCTTGTCGGAGGGAGTAGTAAAGGTCTGGGAAATGCCGTGGCTAAACAATTAGCTCGTTCAGGAGCTACAGTTACTTTACTTTCTAGCAATGAACAAAGACTAATTAATACAGTTAATGATTTAAAAGAACAAACAGGGCTTAATCATGATTATTTAGTTGTTGATTATAATAATTTTGAAGAATATCAAAAAAAAATAGAAGAATATTTATTGGTAAATCCAATAGATATTTTGATTAATAATACTCAAGGACCAAGGGGGGGTGATGTAATGAATGTTTCAATTGAGGATTATCAAAAATCTTTTGATTTATTATTTAAAAGTGTGGTAATTACAACAATGATTGCTCTTAAAAATATGAAAAAAAATAAATGGGGACGAATAATTAATATGGCTTCAATGTCAGTTAAAGAACCTTTACAATATTTAGCTTTATCTAATTCCATAAGATCGGCATTAACAACATGGGGAAAAACTCTTTCAAATGATTTAGGATCATATAATATTACCGTTAACAATATTTTAACTGGATATTTTAATACCCAAAGAATAAACCAACTCAATTCTGAAAAAGCAAAAAAATTAAATATTAATATAGAAGAGGTTTATCAATCTATGAAAGAATTAGTTCCATTAAAAAGAATAGGAGATCCCAGAGAGTTTGCATATCTCATTACTTTTTTAGCATCTGATAATGCAGCGTATATTAATGGAGCTAATATTCCGATTGATGGAGGACTTATAAGGTCCATGTAAATTTTTTTTATGAAAAAAATTATATTAATATCATTAATATCATTAAGTCTTAATAGTCAAAATTTAGTTGAAAAAATTACTTTTCAAAGTGCAAATCCTTTTTCTTTTTATGATGTAATCACAGATTTAAAAAATCAAGAAAAACAAGAAGTATATGGAAATTTAGTTATTCCTTATGATTCTTTAAATCCTAATAAAAAATATGCTTTAGTAATTGGAGTGGCTGGAAGTTTAGGTTGGAAAAATCACCATTATGAATATTTGACAATGTTCCAAAATTTAGGATTTGCAACTTTTGAATTGAATAGTTTCAAAAGTAGGAGGATAGAATCAACTGTTGGAAATCAAACTCAAGTGACTACCGCTGCTATGATTTTAGATGCATATAAAGCATTGGAATCTCTGTCAAAACATCCCAATATTATAAAAGACAAAATTTCTATTACCGGTTGGAGTTTAGGCGGGGCAGTTACTTTATTTTCAGCATGGAAGCCACTTAAAAACGCTATTAATAAAGATCTTAGTTTTACTTCACATTTAGCTTTTTATCCCCCATGTTTTATTGAACCAAGTAATTTAGAGTTTACTAGTTCACCAATACATATATTAATAGGTGAATTAGATGATTGGACTCCATCAGACCCATGTAAAACATTAGTAAATAAGCTTAAAAATAAAATAAACATTGATCTTACGATCTATAAAAATTCTCATCATGGTTTTGATAGGGAAGGTGGTTTAGAAACTAATGAAATAGGATATAGTTTTAAAGATTGTAAATTTAAATTAACAGATGATGGTTATGTATTAATGAATTATTTTAATATTCCAATGTCCAATTCATTTTTACAGAAAATTGGTTTTTTATTTTGCACTTCAAGAGGAGTAACTATTGGGGGAAATAAAGAAGCCAGAAAGAATTCTTTTCTTTTTGCAAAAGAATTTATGATTAAAACTCTAATGTAATAATGCTAAATTCTATCAGGGAAATCAGTTATTATCCCGTTCACTCCTAATTCTTTCATTCTTTTAATATCTTCTTTATCATTTACAGTCCAGGTGTATACTTTAAGCCCTGATTTAAATATTTCTTTAATTACTTTTTTATTTAGTTTTTTATAATCAGGATTAATAGCAACTGCACTAAGTTTCAAAGCTGA